>Ga0102953_1001034_pt1 | contig 18093 bp, 17 predicted proteins | sample SalPon2A_C_D2_MG_FD_78509 | JGI IMG/M metagenome (GOLD analysis project Ga0102953, IMG submission 78509) | Soil microbial communities from South San Francisco under conditions of wetland restoration - Salt Pond MetaG R2A_C_D2_MG | ecosystem: Environmental > Terrestrial > Soil > Wetlands | place... | reverse complement strand
GTGGGACGCCTCATGACCCCCGACTACGTCGCCCTCAAGCCGCACTGGACGGTGGGCGACGCGCTGGCCCACATCCGCCAGTTCGGCAGCGACTCCGAGACCCTCAACATGCTCTACGTGACCGCCAAGGGCGGCAAGCTCATCGACGACCTGCGCATGCGCGAGCTCCTGCTGGTGAGCCCGGAGACGCGCATCGAGGAGCTGATGGACGACCAGTTCGTCGCGCTCGAGGCCACCCAGGACCAGGAGGAGGCCGTCAGCGCGTTCCGCCGTCTGGACCGGACCGCGTTACCGGTCACGGACACCGGCGGCATCCTCGTCGGCATCGTCACGTTCGACGACGTGCTCGACGTCGCCGAGGAGGAGGCGACGGAGGACTTCCACAAGCTGGGCGGCGTCGAGGCGTTCGACGAGCCCTACCTGCACCTGAGCATCCCCGAGCTGGTGCGCAAACGCGCGGTGTGGCTGGTCATGCTGTTCATCGGCGAGATGCTCACCGCCACCGCCATGGGGTTCTTCCAGCACGAGATCTCCAAGGCCGTCGTGCTGGCCCTGTTCATCCCGCTGATCATCTCCAGCGGCGGCAACTCGGGCTCGCAGGCGGCGACGCTGGTGACGCGTGCCATGGCGCTGGGCGAGGTCAGGCTGCGCGACTGGTGGCGGGTGATGCGCCGGGAGCTGCTCGCCGGCCTCTCGCTGGGGGTCATCCTGGGCGCCGTGGGCTTCCTGCGCATCACCGTGTGGGCCCTGGCGTTCGACAGCTACGGGCCCCACTGGCCGCTCATCGCCGCGACCATCTTCTTGTCGCTCATCGGCGTGGTGCTGTGGGGCTCGCTGGCGGGCTCGCTCCTGCCCATCGCGCTCAAGCGCATGGGCGCCGACCCGGCGTCGTCCTCGGCGCCGTTCATCGCCACCATCGTCGACGTGACCGGCATCGTCATCTTCTTCATGGTCGCGGCGATGCTGCTCACCGGCACGCTGCTCTAGCGGCCGTCCGCCGCCGCGCGTGGGTGGAATCACCCAGCGCCGCCGCCGCGGGCCTGGGTGGTTCCGCCGATTCGCGCACGGTCGCGTTCTCGCTAGCGTCGTTCCAGGCCTGCGATGCGCCGCGAAAGCGGGCCCGGCGATGCTCGGGTACGCGATCGGCGCGGTGCGGCGCGGGCCGCGAGGGGAGTGAGCCATGTACGTGGTCCGCGAGGTCCTCACCTGCAAGCCCGGGAAGGTACGAGGGCTGACCGAGAAGTTCCGGGTGATGTCGAGCGTCCTGGAAGGGCTGGGGGAGAGGCCGCTGCGCTTGTTGACGGACGTGGGCGGCGAGCCCTTCTGGACGCTCGTGGCGGAGGCGAGCGTGGAGCGCATCGACGACTTCTTCGAGCTCGAGCGCGCGCTCATGGCCGACGACCGCGTGCGCGGCGCCATGGCCGACTACCACGAGCTGGTGGTGGGTGGCAGGCGCGAGATCCTTCGCGTCGAGGGTTGAGCCGTGGTACTGGGCGCCGCAGCCGGCGGCGTCCTCGAAGGGAGGGGTGCCGGTGCGCGAGGCGCGTGTCGGAACGATCGTAATCGGCGGGGGCCAGGCTGGGCTGGCCGCGGGGTACTACCTGAAGAGGCGCGGCTTGCCGTTCGTGATCCTGGATGCGAACGAGCGCGTCGGCGACAGCTGGCGGAAGCGGTGGGACTCGCTCCGCCTGTTCACGCCCGCCCGCTACGACGGCCTGCCGGGGAAGCCGTTCCCGGCGCCCGCCTGGGCGTACCCGACCAAGGACGAGGTCGCGGCGTTCCTGGAGTCCTACGCCGAGGCGTTCGAGCTCCCCGTCGTCACGGGGGTCCGGGTCGAGCGGCTCGGAAGGGCCGGGGACCTGTTCGAGGCGGTCCAGGGTGAGCGCCGGTGGGAGGCGGACAGCGTCGTGGTCGCCACCGGCGCCTACGACGCGCCCAGGATCCCGCCGTTCGCGCGGGACCTGGACGAAGGCATCGTCCAGATGCACTCGAAGGAGTACCGCAACCCTCGGCAGCTGCAGGAAGGCCCGACGCTGGTCGTGGGGGCGGCGAACTCCGGCGCGGAGATCGCCGTCGAGCTCGCGCGGCACCGCCGCGTGACGTTGTCGGGAAGGGACACGGGACAGGAACCCGCCAGTGCCGGGACCTTCCGTCATCGCCTGATCGCGCCGCTCTTCTGGTTCGCGGCGAATCGCGTGCTCACGGTGCGCACGCCCGTAGGGAGGCGCGTCCGGGACCACTTCCTCGACCCGCCTCGCGGGCTCCCCCTCGGGCGCGTGCGGCGGGCCGACCTCGACCGCGCCGGCATCGAGAGGGTCGCGCGTGTGGCCGGCGTGCAGGACGGCTACCCCGTCCTCGAGGACGGAACAGTGGTGCGCGCGGCGAACGTGATCTGGTGCACCGGGTTCACGGCGAATTACGACTGGATCGAGCTTCCCGTGACCTTCCGCGGCGGCCTGCCGGTAGCCCGGAGGGGCGTGGTCGAGTCCTGCCCGGGGCTCTACTTCCTCGGCCTGCCGTTCCTCCACTCGCTCGCTTCGGTGCTGGTAGGCGGTGTGGGGCGCGATGCCGCCCACCTGGTCGACCGCATCGCCCACCGGCTGGCCGACAACGCCGCCCGCCGCGCCGCGCCGGGCCGCGTCGCGGCACGCAGCTGACCGGGCGCGAGGTTCGCTGTCGACGCTTCGAGGCCCCCAGGCGCTCCGGGCCCGGCGACACGGCTTGTTATCAAATCATCGTGAGGCGTCCTGCCACACCGGCCACGGAGCGCCGTCGCCACTCCCGCCATCCCCACTAGGACGCCTCATCCCCGAGTAGCCAGAACGGTCGGTCAGATCACCAACGGTTAGCTAGACCGGTCCTTATATCCTCGAGCCGGGCGGCCCGATCCGGACAGGGGTCGCTACGATATCGCTACGGAATCGCTACGGCGTCGCCTCGGGCGTCGCCTCGGGGGTCGCTTCGGGGTCGCGACACGGGTCCGTAGAGTGGAGGCATGATCATCTCCAGCACCCCCAGCCTCGAAGGTCGCCCGGTCCGGGAGTATCTCGGTTTCGTCTCCGGCGAGAGCATCCTGGGCGCCAACGCGTTCCGGGACTTCTTCGCCGGCATCCGCGACATCGTCGGCGGACGCAGCCGCGCCTACGAGAGCAGCCTGCGCCAGGCGAAGGACCTGGCGCTGCAGGACCTGGCCGAGCGCGCGGCCGAGCTGGGCGCGAACGCGGTGCTGGCGGTCGACCTGGACTACGAGAGCATCCAGACGCATCAGAGCGGCGGGATGCTGATGGTGACGGCCAGCGGGACAGCCGTCAAGCTCTCCTAGGGCGCGTCGGCCGCGCCCGAGGGGTGGAAGGCGGCCATCAGGCAGCGCGTGAGGGCCTCGCCGGGCACGAGGAAGTGGTCCTCCTCGCCGCCCGCGAGGCGGGTGTGGGAGACGCTCAGCCCCGGGAGCCCGCGGCCCGCGAGGCGCTCGGCCAGGGGCGCGAGATCGGCGTCCGGGTCGGCTCGCGAGGCGAGGCACACCCGGACGGAGGGAGCGACGCCGCTTCGCGCGAAGGCGTCCTCGTGAGCCCACAGCTGTTCGGCGAAGCTGTCCCACGCCAGGTAGACATCGAACAGGCCCGGCTTCTCGAACAGGGCGTAGACGACGAACAGCGCTCCGAGCGAGTAGCCGGCCAGGAGCCGCTGCGTGCCGTCGACGCGGTAGCGGGAGGCGACGAACGGCATCAGCTCCCGCTCGAGGAACGCGAGGTAGTCGCGGGCGCCCGCGCTCTGGTCGGGAACCCCTTCGACCGGGAACGGCAACAGGTCGCGGTTGCGCATGTTGGTCCCGCCGACGTCCGGCGTGCGCTTGCTCCCGTAGGCCGGCGACACGATGATGAGGTCCGGCACGTTCCCGCCGTAGACGAGGTACTGCACGATGTCCGTGGCCATCGCGAACATGTGGTCGCCGTCGAGCAGGTAGAGCACGGGGTAGACGTCGTTGCCGTCGGAGTAGTCCTCCGGCAGCCGGACCCTCACCTGGTAGCGCTGCCCGACCACCTGCGAGTCGAGTCGATGGAGTTCCGACTGCGCGATCGTGACCGGCGAAGCGCGCTGTCCCGTGTCGTGGCTCATGGGGCCCCCTCCCGTGCGTCCGGTACCCGACGCCGCACGATGTCGGTCGTCGGTGCGCTTTCGACGGAGTATAGGCCCGCCGGCCCTCGCGTGCCCGGGCGGCGGCCCGTCCGGCCGCCCGGCCCGCGGTGATTCCGTCGGTCGAGGCCGCCCAACGGGTTCGGAGAAGGTGAAAAACCTGATAACTCGTCTTATCAGTTCTTGCTATCCTGACCTCATGAGCGCAACGATGGCCCGGACGGGCCGCTCCCACGACCACGCCGGCCCCGCGGAGGTGGCCCCGTGAGGCAGCTCCAACGCTACCAGGGCGACCTCATGAGCCGCGCCGAGAGCTGGGCCGCGCTTCCGCCCGACGAGCTCCGGCGGCGCGCCGCCAGGGCGGCCCAGCTTCGCGACCTCGACGAGCTGTGGGCGCTCACCGAGGCCTACCTGTTCCTGCACGGCTCCAAGGGCGCGCGCGCCAGCAAGCACACGCTACGCACCTACCGGCGCGGCATCGAGGACCTCCTGGCGGGCTGGCAGCACGAGAACCTGCTGCGGCCGGCGCGCGACGCCGGCGTGCTCTACATCCGCCGCCTGGAGTCGACGGCCAACCCGGAGACCGGCGCGGCGCCGCAGGCGTCCACGCTGCAGGTGAAGCTGGCGGCGGCGCGGACGCTCTACCGGGCGCTGCGCTGGTCCGGCGCCACCGAGGCGCGCCCCTTCGAGAACGTGCGCGTCGCCAAGGACCCCACGCCGCCGTGGGAGAAGCGCCGTCCGTACGGCGACCGGGAGATCGAGCGGCTGCTGGAGCCGGCCTCCGCCGCGGAGCGGGTCGTGGTCCTGCTGGGCGCACACGCCGGGCTGCGGATCAGCGAGATGACGGCGCTGCGTTGGCGGGACATCGACCTCGGCCGCGGCGAGCTGCTCGTCGAAGCCGGCAAGGGCGGCAAGCGCGGCCGCGTGCGCACCACCAGGCGTCTGCGCGAGGCGCTCGTCGCCCTGAAGGCCGAAGGCGCCGCGCCGGGGCGGCAGCGTGACGCCGAGCTCGTGCTGCCCTGGGGCACCGACCACACCCGGAAGCGCTTCAAGGCGCTGTGCCGGCGCGTCGGCGTCGATTACGACTCGGCCGGCGTGCACGGTCTGCGCCACGGCGCGGGCACGCGCTACTACCGCCAGACCCGCGACCTGGGGCGGGTGGCGGCGCACCTGCGCCACGCCGACATCCAGACCACGCGCATCTACGCGAAGATCGACCAGGACGCTATCGGAGAGGACATCGACGATTGGTGAGGCGCCGGCTGGGCGTGCGGACGGCGCCGGGCGTCAGGCCCCCCGCGCGTACGCGCGCACCGTCCCGGAGCGGACGTGGGTGACGCGCTCGCCGGTGTACACCAGCAGGCCGCCCTGGGGGTCGAGGCCGACGGCGGTGCCCTCCACCGCGCCCTCGGGGGTGTCGATGCGCACCGCCCGCCTGGCCAGCGCGTCGAAGGCCGCGAAGCGGGCGGCCAGCCCGGCCGCGTCGTCCCACCAGCCGTCCAACCCCCGCTGCACGCCCTCCAGCACGACGCCGTGGACCCCCTCGAGGTCCCATCCGCGCAGCGCGGCGGCGTCCTCGGGGAGCGGCTCGTTGGCGACGTTCATGCCGACGCCCACCAGCAGGTGGCCGCGGCGGTACTCGGTGAGGATGCCCGCCAGCTTGCGCCCCCGGTAGAGCAGGTCGTTGGGCCACTTGATCGTGACCTTCACCCCGTAGACCGCGAGCGTCCCCGCCAGCCCGACGGCCACGGCGATGGCGCTGGCGCCCGCGCCGAGGCGCGGCGGTTGTGCGTCGCGAACGCACAGCGTCTGATAGCTGCCGCCGGGCGCGCTCAGCCAGTGGCGGCCGCGACGGCCTCTCCCCTGCGTCTGCTCCAGCGCGCGCACGACCAGGCCGTCGACGTCCTCGCCGCGCTCGAGCCTGGCGCGCGCCTCGGCCTGCGTCGACGGAAGGCTGTCGAAGGTCTCGATGCGGAAGGCGATGGAGAGCGGCACGGCGTCACGCCACCGGGAGGGCGTCCTCGCGGCGGATGCTGAACACACGGCTGACGCCCTCCTCGGTGGTCACCCCCCAGAGCACGTCGGCGACCTCGAACGTCGCCTTCTGGTGGGTGATCAGCACGAACTGGGTGCCGGCCTGCGCGAGCCGCGTCACGAAGCCGCAGTAGCGGCGGATGTTGGCTTCGTCGAGCGGGGCGTCGACTTCGTCCAGAACGGCGATCGGCAGCCCGCTCGCGCCCCCCTCGTGGGCCATCAGGGCGAACAGGAACGCCAGCGCCCCCATGGTGCGCTCCCCCACCGACAGCAGTTGCAGGGACTGGGTCTGCTTGCCCGGCGGCTGCAACTTGATGCGCACGCCCACGGGCCGTCCCTCGTCGTGCTCCACGTCGATATCGCCGGTGCCCTCGCTGCCGAAGAGCTGCTCGACGTGCGCCTGGAAGGAGCGGCGCAGCTGGACCAGCGCGGTCTCGAGCCGGGCCGTGGTCTCGCGGTCGATGCGCTGCAGGGTGCCCTCGAGGTCGGTCACCGCCAGTGCCGCCTGCACCGCCTCCACCTCCAGGCCCTCCTTGCGCTCCCGCGTCTCCTCGAGGTCGCGTGCGGCGCGGTGGTTGACCGGACCCAGAGCCTCCAGGTCGGCTTCCACGTCCCGCAGCTTGCTGCGCGCTATGCGCTCGCTCAGGTCGAGCGAGGGGACCCCATCCGGGTGCCCCCGGAGCTCCTCCTGCGCCAGCTCCAGCGCGGCCTCGCGGCGCGCCTGCTGGACGTTCACCGCCTCCAGCTCCTGGCCGCGGCCCGCCTGCCGTTCGGTCTCCTCGGAGAGGGCGGCCTCCAGCTCGGTATCGCGTTCGCGGGCGGCGGCGACGGCGCCCTCGGCCGCCTCCAGGCCGGTGGGGAGGGCCGCCCGCGCGGCCGCCACCGCGTCCCCGGCCAGGGTGAGCTCGTCCTCCAGGGACGCAAGCGTCTGCTCCTGGCGGCCGGCGCTCGTCCGGAGCTCCGCGGCGCGTGCCCGCCCCTCCTCGAAGCGCCCCCTGGCCTCGCGGTAGGAGCGCCAGCGCTCCTCCAGCACCAGCCGTCCCTGGCGCACCTCGCCGAGCGCCTCGCGCGTGCCGGCGGCGCGCTCGCGCAGGGCCTCCAGGCGCTCCGTCCGGGCCCGCGCCGCTTCCTCGAGCGCGTCGAGGCGGCCCGACTCCGGCGCCTCGACGGGGGCCTCGAGGCCGGCGAGGGCCTCGGCGATCGCCGATCTGCGCCCGCGCAGGTCCTCGAGGAGAGCGTTGCGCCGCGAGGCGTGCTCGCGCGCCTCGGCGTGTCGCCGCTGCGCCAGCGCGTGCGCCTCCCGCAGGCCGGGCTCCCGGGCCTGGGCCGCACGCACGCTCGCCTGGTGGCGCTCCAGCTCGGCCCGCGCCTCGCCCGCGGCAGCGGCCGCCTGAGCGGCTGCGGCCTGCGCCTCCTCCACGTCCGCCGCGGCGCCGAGGACGGATCCCTGGCCCGTGCGGCGGCCGCCGCTCATGGCGCCCGAGGCCTCCAGGATGTCGCCGTTCAGCGCCACCAGCCTGGCGCGCGGGCCGCCGCCGCGGACCAGCTCGGTGGCGTGGCGCATGCTCTCCACCAGCAGCGTGCCTCCCAGGAGCTGCTCGGCCACGCGCCGGTAATCGGGCGCCACCTTCACCACCTCGACCGCCGGCCCGACGACGCCCGGCCGCGACGCCAGCTCGGCGCTGACGCGGCGGCCGCCCGCCTGAAGCAGGTCGAGCGGCAGCACCGTCACGAAGCCGCCCTGCCGCCGAACGTGGTCGAGCACCCTGCGCCCCGTCTCGGCCGTGTCGACCACCACGTACTCGGCGCGCCTGCCCAGGGCGGCGCCGATGGCGGCGCGGTAGCGCTCGGGCACCTCGAGAAGGTCCCCGACCGACCCGAGGATGCCGGGGATGCCGGAGGTGAGCGCGTTGCGCGGCCCCTGCGCGTACGAGCGGCGCGCCTCGAAGGCCGCCTGCTGGCGCTGTGCCGCCCGTGCCAGCGCCTGGCTCTCCGCCTCGAGGTTGGCGTGGTGCTCGTGGGTCGCTGCCAGCTCGGCGCGCGCCCGCTCCAGCGCTTGCGCCGCGCCGTCCGCCTCGGCCCGGGCGGCCGCCTCCGCCTCCGCCAGCGCGACGAGGTCGGGGCCATCGTCCGGCTCGAGCGCGGCCAGGCGCTCCTGCACCTCGCGGGCCTGCTTCTCCAGCTCCGTGCTGCGCGACTCGAAGCCGGCGCGCAGCCGGTGGGCCTCCGCCTGCTCCCGGCGGGCCTGCTCCAGCGCCTCGCCTGCTTCGGTCGCCTCTCGGCGGGCGAGCGCCAGCTCCCCCTCGGTGGCCTCGAGATCGGCGCCCAGCGACGCCTCGCGCTCGGCCAGCGGCGCGGGGTCGCGCTCGGGCGCGGCGGGGGGCTCGGCCGCCTCGAGCCGCGCGGCCTCCTCGCGCGCCGCGGCGAGGGTGCCGGCCACCGCGTCGCGGCGTTCTTCGGCGCGCTCGGCACGCTCCTCGGCGACCCGCAGGTCGCCGCGCTTGACCTCCGCGTCGGCGAGCGCCTCGCGGTAGCGCTCCTCGGCCCCGTCGCGCTCCTGCCTGGCCTGCCGCTGCTGGGCCCGCAGCTCGGAGAGGCGGCTGCGCCCCTCGACGATGGCGGCCTCGAGCTCGCCGCGCCGTTGGGAGAGGCCGGTCAGCTCGCCCTCCAGGCCCTCGACCCGGCGGCGCGCGGCGGTCACGCGTAGCCGCAACGCCTCGGCGCTGAGCCGGGCATGACGCTGCGCTTCATCGGCCTCCGCGGCCAGCGCCTCACAGCGCTCCCCGAGCTCGACGAGGACGTCTTGGAGCCGGTCGAGGTGTCCCCGGGCGGTCTCCAGCCGCGCCTGCGTCTGCTCGCGGCGGGCGCTCATGCGCCCCACGCCGGCAGCCTCGGAGACGTACTCGAGGAGCTTGGGCGGGTCCGCGATGAGCACCTGGCTGACCTCGCCCTGGCCGATGATCGCGACGCCGGCGCGACCCAGGCCGCTGCCGGCGAGGGCCTCCTCGAGATCGAGGAAGCGCGCGTTCTTGCCGTTCAGCTTGAGGCGGGTGGCGCCCTCCCGGTCGAGGCTCCGGTAGAGCTTGACGGCACGGCCGCTGCCCCGCAGCTCCACCTCGACCTCGGCGAGGCTGACGCTGCGCTTGCCGCTCGCGCCGTGGAAGATCAGGTCACGCTTGTCGCTGGCGCGGAACTCGCGGGCGCGCCCCCCGCCCGTCGTCCACTTGAGCGCATCGATGAGGTTGGACTTGCCCGAGCCGTTGGGTCCGACGATGGCGGTGACGCCGGGAGCGAACTCGATGCCGGTGCGGTTCCCGAAGCTCTTGAAGCCTTGGAGCGACAGGGAGGTGAGACGCACGCGCCAGTCTACTCCGCGCGCTGGCGCGCCGCGGAGGCGGCTCCGGCCACGGCCCCGGCTCGGGCGCTCACGCCTGCGGGGCGGCCAGCGCCCGCAGCAACCGCGCGCTGGTCGCGATGCCGCGCAGGTAGTCGCGCACCGCGAACTTCTCGTTGGGGGCGTGGGCGCGGTCGTCCTCGAGGCCGAGGCCCACCAGCACCACCTCGCACCCGAGGAGCTCCTGGAAGTCGGCCACCACCGGGATGGTCCCGCCGCTGCGCGCGAACACCGGCTCGCGGCCGAAGGTGCCGCGCAGGGCCTGGGCGGCGGCCCGCACGCTGCGCGCGTCCAGCGGCGTGGACGCCGGCCGGCCGCCGTGCAGCCGCGTCACCGTCACCTCCACGCCCTCGGGCGCCAGGTGCTCCAGGTAGGCGGCGAGCTTGTCGCTGACGTCGTCCGGATCCTGGCCGGGCACCAGCCGGCAGGACACCTTCGCCCCCGCCTCGGCCGGGATGACCGTCTTCGCGCCCTCCCCCTGGAAACCGCCCCAGATGCCGTTGCAGTCGAGGGTGGGGCGCGCCCACAGGCGCTCGATCAGGCTGTAGCCCGCCTCGCCGGGCGTCGCCGACACGCCGGCGTCGGCGCGGAAGGCGGCCTCGTCGAACGGGGCGGCCGCCATGCGGTTCCGCTCCTCGTCGGCCAGCGGCACGACCGCGTCGTAGAAGCCCGGCACGCTCACCCGGCCGTCGTCGTCCTTGAGCCTCGCCAGCATCCCGGCCAGGGCGTTGATGGGGTTGGGCACGACGCCGCCGTAGGCGCCCGAGTGCAGGTCGCGGCCGGCGGTGCGGACGCTGACCTCCAGGTAGGCGAGCCCCTTGAGGCCGTAGGTGAGCGTGGGCGTGTCCGGTGCCAGCATGGCGCCGTCGGAGATCACCACCACGTCGGCGGCCAGAGCCTGTGCGTGCTCCTCCAGGAAGGGCCGGAGGTTGGGGCTCCCGATCTCCTCCTCGCCTTCGACGACGAACCGCACGTTGAGCGGCAGCGCGCCGTCGACCGCCGCCAGCGCCTCGACGCCCTTGACGTGGGCGTAGACCTGGCCCTTGTCGTCGCTGGCGCCGCGGGCGCGGACGTCCCCGCCGATGACGGTCGGCTCGAACGGCGGCGTCTCCCACAGGTCGAGCGGCTCGGCCGGCTGCACGTCGTAGTGCCCGTAGATGAGCACCGTCGGCGCGCCCGGAACCTCCGGCGAGCGGCCGACCACGACCGGGTGCCGCGCGGTCGGGTGGAGCTGCGCCTCGAGACCCGCGTCTCGCAGGGCCTGTGCGATGAACTCCGCCGCCGCCGCCACGTCCGCCTTGCGTTCGGGATCGGTCGAGACCGACGGGATCCGCAGGAGCTCGAAGAGCTCGCTCAGGTGACGCTCGCGATTGCCTTCGAGGTACGCGTCCAGGGGCATGGGGCCGAGTATACCGGGGCGGCTGCTCAGCCCTCGCCCTCGTAGTCGTCCTCGTCGCCGGAGGGCAACGCCTGCCGGCGCATCGTCTCGAGGTGGTCCTTGAGCCGGTGCTGGAGGTTGGAGATCCGGTTCTCCATGCCCGACTGCAGCTCGTCGAGGCGGCGCCGCAGCTTGATGATCTCCTCCACCCCGGCCAGGTTGACGCCGAGCTCCTGCGTCAGCCGCCGGATCTCGCGGAGCTGCTCGATGTTGCGCTGCGAGTACAGGCGCGTCTTTCCCGCGCTGCGGCTCGGCTCGATGAGCCCCTTGCGCTCGTACAGGCGCAGGGTCTGCGGATGCATGTCGACGAGCTCGGCGGCGACGCTGATGACGTAGAGCGGCTTGTCCTTGTCGATGCTCCGCTCCGCCCCGCCACCCTTCGCCTCCCGCGCCTGGTCGTCGGCGGTCGCCGCGGTTTCCCGCGTGTCGTTCTCCCGGGCGTCGTGCTCAGAGCTCATGCCTCAAGTCCTTCCCTCCGTCAGCCTGCCCAGCCAATCCGAGGCGGCTCGGGCCAGCCCGCGCCAGACGTCGTGATGCACCGTCAAGACGAGGTCGCCGCCGCCGAGCCCGCCCCCGGAGACGCGCACGCTGCCCCCGTCGCGCGTCCCTGCCGGGATGCGGACGCTCGCGCCGGCGAAGCGCGTCTCGATCCCTCGGCCGGCCTCCGCCGGCGTGACGTGGACGTCGGCCAGCACGTCGTTGCCGCTCATGCGCGCGCCGTCGGGAAGCGCGACCGCCACCCGCACGAAGAGGTCCCCGGGCGGGTTTCCCGGTCCGCCGAGGCCCCGCAGCCTCATGCGGGTGGCGTCCTTGACGCCGCGCGGGATGGCGACGTCCACCTCGGCGCGTCCGCGCCGTACGCCGGCGCCGCCGCAGTCCGGGCAGGCGGCGCCGTTGACGACCCGCTCCCCGTGGCAGGTGGTGCAGACGCTGGGGCCGGGCACGCGCACACGCCGCTGCCCCCCGGAGCGGGCGAGCTCGAAGGGGATGGTCACGCGGATCTCCCGCGTCTCCCCCGGCAGGAGCCCGGCGTTCCGGAACATCCCCGTCATCATCCCGAAGAGCGCGTCGAACATGGCGTTGCCGGTCCTGGGCGCGCCCTGGCGCTGGTCCCAGTTCATGGGGATGTCGGCCTCGCGGAAGATCGCCTGCCAGTCCACCCCGCTGAAGTCGGGCTGCCCACCCGGCGACGGCGAGGCGGTGCCGTAGCGGTCGAAGCGCTCCCGCGCGTCGGGATCGCGCAGGACGGCGTACGCCTCGGAGATCTCCTTGAAGCGCTCCTCGGCGTCCTTGTCGCCCGGATTGCGGTCCGGGTGGTAGCGCATCGCCAGCTTGCGGTAGGCCGACTTGATGTCCTCGGCGCCGGCGTCCCGCGGGACGCCGAGCACCTCGTAGGGGTTGGTCAACACCGGGCTCACTACGGCGCATGATATACATAACTTGAGTCAGGGACTGTTAAGTCTGCCTCCGCGAGGGGCCCGGTGGTATCTTCCGGAGTGTGCCCGCCGCAGGCGGGCGGGAGGTGTGGCGTGAAGAAGAGGATCGGCCTGGCGCTGCTGCTGGTGGTGCTCGCGCTCGCGCTCGGCGCATGTCGCAACGAGACCCAGAACCGGATCCGCAGGAGCATCCAGGACTTCACCAACCAACGCATGTACATCACGCTCTACTCCTACGACGGCAAGCAGGTCTTCGACGGCACCGTGGACGGCAAGGTCACGCGCTCGAGCACGAAGTCCGAGGGCACGGGCAGCGGCGACTCGCAGGGCGCCTACATCTACTGGTACGACGAGCGCGGCCGCTATCACCAGAGCGACCTCCCCTACCTGCTCACCACCTACGATCGCTCGTCGTCCGGCGGCGCCCAGCAACAACCCGCCGGAAAGGCGCCCTGAGGCGTGCCGGGACGACGGGGAGCCGCGGCGTCGTTTGGTGAAGCGGGCATGAATGCGTCCCCCACGGTGCTCCCATGCACCCCTGCTAGCATGAGGTCGAAAGGGAGGGGCGCGATGACCAACCGAAGACTCTTCCGTGTGCTGCCCTTCGCGTTGCTGCTGGCGGCGGCCCTCTCCGCCTGCACGGTCTACGTGAGGCCGGGCCAGCCGTCGTCCGGGCAGATCAGCGTGCCGCTGAACGACGTCATCACCAGCTTCCAGCCGAGCCGCGGGGCCGGCGCGGTGTACTACCTCGGCGAGAACATCCAGTTCCGGATCCGCACCAGCCAGAGCGGCTACATCACCCTGTCGGCGATGGACCCCGACGGCCGGGTCTACGTGCTGGCGCGCAACATCTACGTGCCCGCGTTCCGCACGACGGTCCTGCCCACGCCCGAGATGCGCGTGACGTTCAGCGCCGCGCCGCCTACCGGCTTCCACCGCGTCCGCGCCTCGTTCACGTCCTCGCCCACCGACACGGGGCAGGTCCGGTACCAGGGGCGCAGCGGGCTCCAGGCCTGGTCCATCGCGATCGATCACGACATCGATGGATACCCCGTGAGGGACGTGGCGGAGACCACGCTCACGATCCGCTGACCCGATCGCGAGACACCCTGCGGCCTCCCACCGGCCGGCGCACCCCGCGCCGGCCGGTTCCCGTTCTGGCCGCTCCCGTCGGCAGCGCAGGCGGCAGGAGCGTGGCCGTGCGATACAATGGTGGGCGTACGCCGCTGAAAGGCTTCCTCGACAATGCGCTGGGAGCAGGAGGAGCGATCCTTGGCAGGTCACAGCAAGTGGTCACAGATCAAGCGCAAGAAGGCGGTCAACGATCGTCAGCGCGGCAAGATCATCAGCAAGCACATCCGGGCGATCCAGTCGGCCGTCCGAGAAGGTGGGGGCGACGACCCGTCCTCCAACCTGCCGCTCAAGAACGCCCTGTCCGCGGCCAAGACCGACGATGTACCCCAGGACAACATCGACCGCGCCATCGAGCGCGCGCTCGGCGGGACGGAGGGCGGCGACTACGAGCCCGTTCAGTACGAGGGCTACGGGCCGGGCGGGATCGCCGTGCTGGTCGAGGCCCTGACCGACAACCGCAACCGCACCGCCTCCGAGGTCCGCCACGTGTTCGCCAAGCACGGCGGCAACATGTCCGGCTCGACCGCCTGGCAGTTCGAGACCAAGGGCGTGGTGGTGCTGGACGGCGCCGACGAGGCCTTGCAGGAGCTCGCCATCGACCTCGGCGCGGAGGATCTCGAGATCGACGGCGGCACGCTCACGGTCTACACCTCCCCTACCGACCTCTACCAGGTCGTGGACGGGCTGCAGCAGGCGGGGCACACGCCCGAGGTGTCGCAGCTCGGCAAGTTCGCCCAGACGGAGACGGATCTGGCACGATCCGACGCCGAGAAGGTCGTGCGCTTCCTCGAGGCGCTCGAGGACCTGGACGACGTACAGGACGTTTACTCGACGGCCAATCTCGACAGTGTGGAACTGGTCGGCTGATCTGACGAGGGAGGGGTATGAGCTTTCCGAGCGTGCCCTGGGATGACGTACCGGCGATCACCGCCGCGCAGATGCAACAGCTCATCATGCTCGCCACGGGCAAGTACGGTCTCGACAACCGTGTCCTGGTGGAGCACACCGCCAGGAACCTGGTGACGCTCGTCGACGCCTTCGCCGGCGAGGGCCCGGTGCTGGTGGTCGCAGGGCGCGGCAACAACGGCAGCGGCGGCCTGGCCGCGGCGCGCCTGCTCGGCGCCCAGGGCCGGCGCGTGTGGGTGGTCCCCACGCACGAGGCCGAGAACTACTCCGGCACTCCCAAGGAGCAGCTCGAGCACCTTCGCCACTTCGACCGCGTGCGCGTGCGCACCAGCTTGCCCAAGATGAAGTTCGCCTGCGTGATCGACGCCGCCATCGGCACCAACCTCGAGGGCCCGCCGCGCGGCCGCACGCAGGACGTGATCACGGTGCTGAACAACATGTCCGACGGCTGCTGCGTGATCTCGCTCGACGCCCCCACCGGCATGATGGTGGACGACGGCGAGGTTCCCGGCGACATCGTGCACGCCTCCATGACCCTGGCCGTGGCGCTGCCCAAGCTGGGCGTCAAGCCGGGCGGCATGGTGGGCCGGCTGTTCGTGGGCGATATCGGGCTGCCGCAGGGCGTGTTCGAGTCGATGGGGCTGCCGGGGGTGCGGCTGCCGGGCTTCGTCACCGAGGTCACCGCCGACTGAGCGCATCGCGAGGCGCCGCGGGGGCGCGGCGCCCGGGTGCCCGGGCTCAGCGTGCCGACGCCGCCATCACGCTCACGCCCGCGTCGGCCGTGAGGCGGTCGACCGTGTAGCGGATGGTGGCGGTGCCGCTCTGGCTGGCGTTGACGTTCGAACCCGTGAGGTGCACGCCCCAGCACACGTACCGGTCGTTGACCGCCTTCACCTGGTCCGCATCGAGCGTGGCGCTTCCGGCCAGCGTCGTGGCGGTGCTGTCGAGGTCGACCGCGACGGCCGGCCCCACCTGGGCGGCGGGCTGCCAGAGGCCGGCGCTCGTGGAGGCGGCGTACAGCCGGGCCTGCACCTGGCCGGTCAACGGCGGGCCGCTGTAGCTCACCTCCACCTCGTAATGGATGGTGGCGTCGACGAGCCGTGCGGCGATCTTCCGATCGGAGAAGTCGATGCACTGCCCGCCGCTCGACGGCCACGTGACGTCGAGGGTCGGGCTGCCGCCCGCCGTCACCGGTTCCTGGACGCTCCCTCGAGAGCTGGACCCCATCCTCGACTTGAGGTCGAGGGTGAGCGGCGCGGGGAGCGCGTTGCACGCCGTGATGAGCGCGGTCGTGAGGAGGAGGACGGGTACGATCCGACGAACCATGGCGCACGCATCCCTTCGCTGAGGAAGAGCCCCCCGGTGCCGTCTGCTCTGTGCCGGTGCCTCGGCGGGCACAGCTTCGTCAAGACCCTAGGGTGCGCTCACATGAGGACGGTGACGGCTTCATGATGGCGTCTCGCGGGGTCCGAGCTCCCCTTCCGAGCCGCGCGGCGCGCGGGTCCACCCTTGGCCGGCGGCCGTGGCGGTGGGTGCCACCCAAGGAGAAGCCCCGATCGTGGTGGCGACCGGGGCCTGTCGATTGCGTCCGCAACGCTTCTCCGAGTTGGTAGGCGCGGGCGGGATTGAACCGCCGACCTCTACAGTGTCAATGTAGCGCTCTCCCACTGAGCTACGCGCCTGTGCTGGCCTTCCGCGGGGCGGACGAGTGGTGGAGGCGCCGACCGGATTCGAACCGGTGAATCGAGGTTTTGCAGACCTCTGCCTTACCCCTTGGCTACGGCGCCGGGTGCCACAGTTCCCTCGGCGTCCGTCTCGGGCCCCGAGCTAGTGAAGCGTAGCATGAGCGTTTTTGCGGTGTCAACGCGACCTTTGCCCTCCAGGCGGGCGCCCGCGGCCGGCGGCGCCACCCGCGCGAGCGCTCCGCGGGCGGCGGCGGTCGCCCCGAACCGGAACCCGGGCGCGGTGGGGCCGGGGGCCCGGCCCGCCGGCGGGTCCACCCCGCCGGGCACCCCGCCACACCGGCCTCACGCCGGCGGCCCGCACCGGCGGGCCCGCACCGACGGGCCCGCACCGACGGGCCCACACCGGACGGGCGGCAGGGTTAGCATGGGCCATGCCGGAAGCGAACGCACCCGCCTTCGCCCACCTGCACCAGCACACCGCCTACAGCCTCCTCGACGGGGCCGCGCGCATCAAGGACCTGATGGCGTGGGTCCGCGCGGTGACGCCCGGCGACGCGGCCGTCGCCATGACCGACCACGGCAACATGCACGGCGCCGTGGAGTTCTACAAGGCGGCGGTGGCGGAGGGCGTGAAGCCCATCCTGGGGCTCGAGGCGTACGTCACCAGCGGCTCGCGCTTCGAGAAGCGCCGCATGTCCGGCAACCTCGACGGCGGCTACTACCACCTCACCCTGCTCGCCAAGGACTTCACCGGGTACCAGAACCTGTGTCGCCTCTCCAGCCGCGCGTACCTCGAGGGCTTCTACATGAAGCCGCGCGTCGATCACGAGCTGCTCGCCGAGCACAGCCAGGGCGTCATCGCCCTCTCGGGGTGCCTCGGCGCCCAGATCCCGCGCGCGGTGCTGGACGTCGGCGAGGATCAGGGCGAGCGGATGCTCAAGGCATACCTCGACATCTACGGCGACGACTTCTTCATCGAGCTGCAGAACCACGGCCTGGACGAGCAGCGCCGCCTCAACCCGGTCCTCAAGGACTTCGCGGACCGCTACGGCCTGGGCATGGTCGCCACCAACGACGGCCATTACGTACGCAAGGAGGACGCGCGCGCGCACGAGGCGCTGCTCTCGATCCAGACGAAGACCGTGCTCTCCGACCCGAACCGCTTCCGCTTCCCCTGCGACGAGTTCTACGTCAAGACGCCCGAGGAGATGGCCGCCGCGCTGCCCGAGAGCGCGTACCCCGGAGCCCTCGGCAACAGCCTGCTGGTCGCGGAGATGTGCGACGTGGAGTTGCCCATCGGCGACAAGCGCGTCTACCAGATGCCCGAGCTGCCGCTGCCCGAAGGGCGCACGCTGGCCGAGCAGCTCCGCATGGACAGCTACCGCGGCCTCATGCAGCGTTACCCGGAGGTCGACGAAGCGTTCTACCGGGCCTACCTGGAGACGGCGGGGCCGGGGGCGGCCGCCGAGGGCGACCTCGAGGGCGTGCTGCTGGCCGTAGCCCAGGCGGGCGAGGGGTGCCGCCGACCCAGGGCCGAAGGCGAGACCTACGACCGCTACGCCTATGCGCACCTGCGAGCCTTCCGCGAACGCGCCGAGGCGATGGGCAAGACCGCGGCCTTCGAGCGCCTGGCGCGCGCCGAGTACGAGCTCGGGGTCATCGTCGCGATGGGCTTCCCGGACTACTTCCTGATCGTCGCCGACTTCATCAACTGGGCCAAGGACCACGGCATCGCGGTCGGGCCGGGCCGCGGCTCGGGCGCGGGCTCGATCGTGGCGTACGCCCTGCGCATCACCAACATCGACCCGATGGCGTTCGGGCTGCTGTTCGAGCGCTTCCTCAACCCCGAGCGCGTCTCCATGCCGGACTTCGACATCGACTTCTCCGACGTGCGCCGCGGCGAGGTCATCGACTACGTACGGCAGAAGTACG
>Ga0102953_1001032_pt1 | contig 18097 bp, 16 predicted proteins | sample SalPon2A_C_D2_MG_FD_78509 | JGI IMG/M metagenome (GOLD analysis project Ga0102953, IMG submission 78509) | Soil microbial communities from South San Francisco under conditions of wetland restoration - Salt Pond MetaG R2A_C_D2_MG | ecosystem: Environmental > Terrestrial > Soil > Wetlands | place... | reverse complement strand
CGAGGCATGTTGGCAATTATGCCAACCTAGGTTGACGGATTCGCCAACTCGCATTGAGATGAGCCGGGATGTCATGCCAGCGAAATCGCCTCGGCCTCAATTCGCGCCCGGTTCGACTTATGTCTCGCTGGGGGTATTTGGGCACGGCCGCTTGACGCTGGTCGAACCGGCGAGAGACGCTGTATGTAGCGGCGTAGAGGTGTTTTGACTGCGCGTTCTGCGACGATCGCCGCTAATGATTGTCGGTTGCGACACGCCAAGGGAGGCGATGCTCGGCGAGGAGGAGCGCGATGTCACTGATGAGGAGATAGCCGCCCTGGAGGCCGAGTACGGACCGTTCCTGCTCGCAGACGGTGAGGGATAGGCGTCTTGTCAGTCCCGGGGACCATGCCTGCCACCTGCGGCGGACCGCGTTATAACGTTTGACTTGGTCCGAGCGCAGGCCGGCCACTCGCCGACACCGTCGAGGGCTCCCGGCATTCCAACATGAAGGAGCTGCGGATAACCCAGACGATGCGCGTCTTCTTCGCCTTCGATCCCGAGCGGACGGCGATCCTCCTGGTCGGGGGCGACAAGGCGGGGAAGACGAAGCGCTTCTACAAAAGGATGATTTCGGTCGCCGACCGGATCTACGATCGCCACCTTCGCGAGCTCGCCGAGCACGCGGGTGGCAAGGAGCACCGAGATGTCAAAGATGAAAAAAAGCCGTTCAGCGAGCTGAGCAAGGAAGTAAGAAAGCGCCCCGGCGCCGCCGCTGAGATCGACGCTCGCAAGCGCGCGATCGTCTCTGCGGTTCGCCTGGCCGAGCTGCGCAAACAGATCGGCAAGACGCAGACCGAGCTTGCCCAGGTTCTGGAGATGACCCAGGCCAACGTCTCCCGGATCGAGCACACGGAGAACCTCTACCTGCGCACGCTTGCCGACTATGTGGGCGCCCTTGGCGGCCACATCGAGGTCAACGCCGTCTTCGACGACGACGTCGTGCCGCTCGGGCTGGTCGAGAAGGACCGGGGCTCGGCCGCTGCCTGAGCCGAATCGCCGCGAAGCGCGCTACTGCGCGAGCGAAACCGGCTCGGCAACAATCCGCGCCACGCGGTTCGACCTATGTCTCGCTGGGGGTGTTATGCAGTTCAATAACTGCTGTCAATGCTTGAGGAGGGGCTGGGCGTGCAGGGAGTGCGCTCGAACGGGCTCGGCCGTTTCGCCGGGGGCTGGAGCGAGGACGAGTTCCGCGCCTTCGAGCGGGCGACTGCGCAGTTTGAGGCGCTTGACGAAGAGTAGTTCTGCCGTATCGGTGGTCGGTTGGCTCGGTCGTCATTGGCGCCTGATCACGTTCCGCGAAGGCGTGCCGGGCACCGCATCGTTTTGTGTACAGGTGTGTTCCTGTGGGTGAGATGAATCGCAGGGAGCGTCAAACGGACATAGCGCTGGCCGTTTTGGCCGGAGCGTCGATTGCGGGGATCTTCTGGATTGGGAGGGTTGGCTAGCGGCGATCCGCCCCGGTAGTCTGGGGGCATCGCGACCAAGGCTCTCATTGCCGGAGCGACGGGCTTCGTCGGCGCCCGGCTGGCGGTCACGCTGCGCGATGCGGGGATCGAGGTCCGCTGCCTGGCGCGCACGCCCGAGAAGGTGCAGCTGCTGGAGCGTCGGGGCTTCGAGGCGCGGCTCGGCGACGTCACCGACGCCGCCAGCCTCGAGGGCGCGGGGCGGGACGTCGCGGTCGCCTACTACCTGGTACACGCGATGGCAGGCGGCGGCGACTTCGCCGAGCGCGAGCGGCGCGGGGCGCGGAGCTTCGCTCGCATGGCCAAGCGCGAGGGGGTGGAGCGGGTCGTCTACCTCGGCGGGCTCGGAGACGAGACCGTGTCGAAGCACCTCGCCAGTCGTCACGAGACCGCCCGGGTGCTCGCCGCCGAGGGTCCCCCACTGACCTACTTCCGCGCGGCGATGGTGGTCGGCGCTGGGAGCGAGTCCTACCGCACGCTGCGCTATCTGGTCGGACGGCTGCCGGTGATGCTGGCGCCCGCCTGGCTGCAGACCGACACGCAGCCGATCGGGATCGACGCCGTGGTCGAGTACCTGCGACGGGCGCCCGAGGTCCCCGAGTCGGCCGGCCGGGAGATCCAGATCGGCGGCCCAGACGTACTCACCTATGCCGAGATGCTCGACCGGATGGCGATCGCGATGGGCATGAACCCGCGGCCGAAGCTGCCGCTGCCACTGGTCACGCCCTGGCTTTCGTCGCTGTGGCTCGGGCTGGTGACCCCGGTCGACACCGCGGTCGCCCGGCCGCTGGTCGAGGGACTGACGACGGCGACCGTGGTCACCGACCCCTCCGGCGCCACGCTCTTCGGGATCGAGCCCGAGTCGTTTGACGAGACCCTGCGGCGGGCGTTGGCCGAGGAAGAGGCGACCGCCGCTTGAGCTGCGCCGTCGTTCTCTTCACCCGCGATCTGCGGGTGCGCGATCAGGCGGCGCTGGCGACGGCGGCGCGAGAGGCGGAGCGGGTCGTGCCGCTGTTCGTGCTCGACGACGAGTTGCTGCGGCGCAACTGCGGATCGCCGAACCGCGTCTCCTTCCTGCTCGACTGCCTGCGCGACCTCGACGGCTCGCTGCGCGAGCGCGGCGCTCGCCTCGTGCTGCGGCGCGGCGACCCGGTCGAGGAGGCGCTGCGGGTGGCGGGCGAATGCGACGCCGCCGCGATCCATCTCAGCGACGATTACAGCGCCTACGCGCGCCGCCGCCTCGAGCGGCTCGAGCGGGAGGGCGGGAAGGTCGGCGTGCGGGTGCGGGCCCATCCTGGGGTCACCGCGGTCGAGCCGGGCGAGCTGCTGCCGGCGGGCGGCGACCACTACCGGGTGTTCACGCCGTACTGGCGGGTGTGGTCGCAGTACCCGCGCCCCCGGTCCCACCGGGCGCCGCGGCGGCTGGCGCTGCCACCGGGCGTCCGGGCCGGCAGCATCCCGGCGCTGACCCGCCTGACGAGCGAGTCGCCCTCGCCCGACCTGCCGAGCGGTGGTGAGACGGCGGCGCGCAGGCGCCTGGACCGCTGGCTGCGCGGCGGCCTCGCCGGCTATGACGGGAGCCACGACGAGGTCGCCTCCCCCGACGGCACCTCGCGCCTCAGCGCCGACCTGCACTTCGGCTGCCTCGCGCCGGCGAGCGTGCTGGCGCGGGTCGAGGGGCGGCCCGGCGGTGTCGCCTTCGCCCGGCAGCTCTGCTGGCGCGACTTCCACCACCAGGTGCTGGCGGCGCGGCCCGACATCCCGCACGCCGACTATCGCGGACGCGGCGACCGCTGGCGGCGCGGCAAGCGGCTCGCCGAGGCCTGGCGCGCGGGGCGGACCGGCTATCCGATCGTCGACGCCGGGATGCGCCAGCTCGCCCGCGAGGGCTTCATGCACAACCGCGCCCGGATGATCGTCGCCTCCTTCCTCACCAAGACCCTCTACATCGACTGGCGCGTCGGCGCCGACCACTTCGCCCGACTCCTGGTCGATGCCGACGTCGCCAACAACGCCGGCAACTGGCAGTGGGTGGCTGGGACCGGCAACGACACCCGGCCGAACCGGGTGCTCAATCCCCTGCGCCAGGCGCGCCGCTTCGACCCCGCGGGCGAGTACGTGCGTCGCTACGTGCCCGAGCTCGCCGGGGTGGCTGGCGACGAAGTGCATGAACCTTGGCGGCTCGGTGCTCCCCAGCGGCGGGCGCTCGCCTATCCCGCGCCCGTCGCCGACCACGAGGAGGCCGCCGTCCGGTTCAAGGGTTTGCGGGAATCGGGCGGGAGGTAGAGCGCCTCATCGGCGAGAATCGGGGCAATGGCCCCGTGGAAGCTGCCCCTGATCGCAGCCGCGATCACGGTCCCGATCATTGCGGGATTCGCGCTCGCCGGCCCCGGTCTCGGCGTCGGGGTTGCCTCGCTGATCGCCTTCGCGATCGTCTGGCTCGCCGTTCGCCAGAGCCCGCGCGGTCCGATCGGCACGCCGGCCGAGGATGGCGGCAGGCATGTCTTGCTGGTGATCACGACGGCGGTCGAGGAGCCCGCTGCGGTGCAGAGTCTGGCTGACGCGGCGCAGCTCGACGGCGCCGCGGGCGACGCCTCCGTCCTCGTGCTCTCGCCCGCCCGGATCGGCTTCCTCGATCGCTGGATGTCCGACGTCGAGCCCTCGCGTCAGGAGGCGCAGCGCAACCTCGTCGCCACCGTGGCGGCGCTGGCCAAGGCGGGGATCGCCGCCGAGGCGCGGGTCGGGGACGAGGACGTCGTGCAGGCGGTGGAGGACCAGCTGCAGAGCTTCCCGGCGACCGAGGTGGTGCTGGTCGGCGAGGGCGGGCCGAGCGACGCCGACGAGGCCGCCGCCGGCGAACTCGAGTCTCGCCTGCGCGCCGAGTTCCGCCGGGTCGAGCTCAGCCCCGCCGGCCGCTGAGCTGGGGCTCGGGCGCCCGCTGCTGTCGTAGCGGCTCCGCCTCCGGCGAGCCGAAGAGCCGGCCCAGCAGCAGAAAGAGGGCGGGCGCGGCCGGCAGGCCGATCGCGATCAGCATCCACGGCTGTTCGGCGTCGGTGCCGGCGCCGAGCGTGTGGACGATGCCGAGCGCCCAGAAGATCGGGATGAAGCGGTGCAGGTGGCGCCAGCGCGCCGCGCCGATGCGACCGCGCGCGTAGTGGGAGAGGCCGAGCGCGGCCAGTCCCCAGCCGCCGACGATGCCGAGGCCGGTCCACAGCGGGCGGTAGGCGCCGGTGAAGGGGACCACGATGTTGAGCGGGCTGGGGTGGAGGTAGGCGTCGCCGAGCAGCGCGACGCCGTGGATCGTGATCGCGATCAGGGTCGCCAGCGAGAGCGCCTCGTGCAGCGCCCGCACATCGCTGCCGAGCAGCCGCCGCGACTCGCCGCGGCCACGAATCATCACTCCGACCCCGAGCGAGCCGCTGGCGAGCATCATCGCCGCGATCCCGGCCGCCCGGCTGGTGATCCAGAAGACATGCGGCCCGACTGCGGTCAAGAGGAGGAGGTGACGATCGGTTCTTCGATTTCCGGGGCGGCTTCTTCGAATTCCGGTTCGGATTCGAATTCTTCGAATTCGGGCACGGCTTCTTCCACTTCGAATTCCGAGCCGTCGAGTTCCGCTTCGGCTTCGGGAGCCGGTTCGCGCGCCGGTTCCGCCGGGGTCGGTTCGGGACTGGCCGCCGCCGAGTTCCTTTCGGCATGGTGCTTGGTGCTCAGCGCCGGGTCGTTGCCGCTCGCGAGCTGGACGAAGACGACGCCCCAGAGGACCGCGAACAGCGCCAGTGAGCCGCGGATCGTGCGGCTGCGGATCGTCGAGACGCGACGGCGGCGCGAGCGCGACTTGGCGCGGGCGAGGCTTTTCGCCTCGAGTTTGCGGACCTCGTCCATCGTCAGATCCTCCGCGCGCTTCCCTAAGCCGAGCGCAAGCCTGGATGAGAGCTCTCTAAGGTTTGTCTGGCAGGCTCAGCCGCTCGACCTCGAGCTCGCCGATCTTCAGCCTGCCGATCGCCGCGCGCCCGACCGCGAGGTTGCCGCTGGCCATCGCCGGCCGGAAGAACGCGATGCCGCCTCGCCGGGCCATCGGACAACGGTAGCGCGGGTAGCCTGCCCGGATGCCACCGACCCTGCTGGCGATCCAACACGTGTCCTGGGAGGGACCGCACCGGATCCTCGACGCCTGCGCCGGCCTGGAGGTCAAGACGGTGCGACCATTGGAGGGCGAGCGTCTGCCAAGGCCGACGGAGGTGGCGGGCGCCGTGATCATGGGCGGCCCGATGAACGTCGGTGAAGTCGAGCGCCACTCGGGCCTCGCGGCGGAGCGCGAGTGGCTGACGAAGGCGCACCAGCTCCAGATGCCAATCCTCGGCATCTGCCTCGGCGCCCAGCTCTTGGCAAGGGCGCTCGGCGCCGCCGTCAGGCCGGGGGAGGGGCCGGAGATCGGCTTCGCCCCCGTGAGGGTCCACGACCCGGGCGACCCCGTGCTTGGCGTCCTCGCCCCCGAGACCAGCGCGCTCCACTGGCACGGCGACGTCTTCGACCTCCCTGACGGCGCCCAGCCCCTGGCCTCCTCCGAGCGGACCGCGCACCAGGCTTTCCGCCACGGCAACGCCTGGGGCGTGCTCTTCCACCCCGAGGTCGACCGAGAGCTGGTCGACCGCTGGCTCGCCGAGCCGACGATGGCCGAAGAAGCCAAGGCCGCCCTCGGCGAGGACGCCCCAACCACCCTTCGACGCCAAGCCACCGAAGCCGAGCCGCAACTGATCGCCCGCTCGACCCCAGGCTTCGAAGCCTTCGCCGGCCTCCTAGGCTAGATTGGAAAGCGACGCGGTGGACGTAGCTCAGCTGGTAGAGCTCCTGGTTGTGGTCCAGGCGGTCGCCGGTTCGAATCCGGTCGTCCACCCTTAGACATTCGCTAGTCAGCGCACCGGTCGCGCCGGCCTCGACGTCTTCGCGCGGAGCCCTTGCCGAGATTGGGTGGAGGTTCGCGGACGGTTCGAGGCCTTGCAGGTCCGGGAGGAGACGGGATCGGGACGCGCCATCTTGATGCATGGGGATGGCGCGGCTGTGGCGTATTGGTGCATCTTGTCGTGCATCGCCAGTGCCAGGATGGCCGTATGACGGCAGCGGGGGCAGTGGTGCTGGCGCCTATGCGCCCGAGGCGCCACTGCGGTGGGTGATGTGTCTCGGCTGCTGACCCAGACTCAGGCCCCCGGCAGCGCCTGCCACCCTCTCGAGCGCCTGGAGCTGTTGTGCGATGAGGGCTCGTTCGAAGCGATCCGTTCAGCCGTGACGTCGCCGCGACCCGGTGCGCCGAGCTCCGCGGGCGACGGGGTCGTCGCGGGCCTCGGTCAGGTCGCCGGCCGGACGATCGCCTGCTACGCGCAGGATGCTCGCTTCGTCGGCGGCTCGCTCGGCGTGGCGCAGGCAGAGACGATCCATCGTCTGTTGAAACTCGCCGAGCGTGCGCGTCTGCCGATTGTGAGCTGGATCGAGTCGGGCGGAGCACGCATGCAGGAAGGCACGGCCGCGCTCTGTGGCTATGCGCGGATCTTTCGCCAGAACGTCGCTCTCTCCGGTGTCCTGCCCCAGATCTCGGTGGTCGCCGGCGTCGCGGCGGGCGGCGGCAGCTACTCGCCCGCGCTGACTGACTTCGTCGTCATGACCGAGGACGCCGCGATGTTCGTGACGGGTCCGGCTGTGGTCGAGGATGTGACCGGAGAGAGCATCGACGGCAGGGAGTTGGGCGGCCGGCGGGTGCATGAGCGCAACGGTGTCTGCGATCTGGTCGCTCCCGATGAAGCCGCGGCGACGGCGTTCGTGCGGGACCTGCTCGATTACCTGCCCCAGCATGCCGGCGGCGCTTTGCCGTGGATGGCAGGCGTGCCGCCCGAGGACGACGACCCCGGCGCGCATGTGCCGGACTCAGGGCGCAGAGTCTATGACGTCCGCGCTGTGGGCAGGGCCGTCTTCGACAGCGGCTCGTTCCTCGAGCTGGCGCCTCGCTGGGCGCGCAACATCGTGATCGGTCTTGCGCGATTGGACGGTAGGCCCGTGGGTGTGATCGCGAACCAGCCGCGCCACCTCGGCGGCGTGCTCGACTGCGAGTCCTCGCAGAAGGCTGCGCGCTTCGTCACGACCTGCAGCGCCTTCGGCCTGCCGCTGGTCGTCCTGGTCGACACTCCGGGGTTCCTGCCTGGAACGCGGCAGGAGGAGACCGGAGTGATCCGGCACGGCGCGTCGCTCGTGCGGGCATTCGCGGCGGCGACGGTACCGCGGGTCACCGTCGTCCTCCGCAAGGCGTATGGCGGCGCCTTCATCGCAATGAACTCAAAGGATCTGGGGGCGGACCTGGTGTTTGCCTGGCCGGGGGCGGAGATCGGCGTGATGGGTGCGCAGGCTGCGACTCGGATCATCCATCGGCGCGAGTTGGCTTCCACCGGCGATTCGGGCGCCAGGCGCGACGCCCTGTCGGCGGCCTACGCACGCGAGCATCTTGGCGCCGACCGGGCCGCGGAGGGAGGTTTCGTCGACGAGGTGATCGCGCCCCGTCAGACTCGCGCCCGTCTCGCCGGTGCGCTCGCGGCCTTCGACGACGGTGGGTAGCCCGTGGCCTCCCGCTCGCGAGGATCGACGGGGTGTCGATCGACTGCATCGGCCACCGCTGGGGAGGCGATGGGAATAGTCTCCGCCTCGCAAATGCCCGCCTCGAAATTCGCCATCCGCATCGACCTCGGAAAGGGCTGAGCGGTGCTGCTCAAGACCCACCGCTGGGGTGAGACCCGGAGCGATTGCGTCGTCTGTCTTCACGGCGTGACGCAGCACGGCCGAATATTCGACGAGCTCGCAGATCGACTCGCTGCCGGCGGCCGTTCCGTCATCGCCGTCGACCTGCGCGGTCATGGAGAATCGGGCCGCGAGCCGCCGTGGAATTCGGACACCCATATCGACGACGTCCTGGAGACGATCGATGCGGCGGGGGTGGAGACCGTGACCTGGATCGGCCACAGCTTCGGAGGCAGGCTGGCCGCGGAACTTGCCCTACGGAGCAGCGAGCGTACGCAGCGCCTCGTTCTGCTCGACCCCGCGATCGAGGTGCCGCCCGCGAGGGCGCTGCGAGGCGCGGAAGTCGATCGGCTCGACTGGAGCTTCGCCACGGTCGACGGAGCTCTCAACGCGATGCTCTCCAGCGACGCGATCGTCGCTGCTCCCCGAGAGACGGTTGCGGCCTTCGTGACCGACGATGTCAGCAAGGGGCCGGACGGTCGCTTTCGCTTCAGTTTTTGCCCGGGCGCCGTGGTCGTCGCGTGGAGCGAGATGACGCTGCCGGCGCCGGGGATCGCGGACTGTCCCACCCTGCTCTTGATGCCCGACGCCCCGCGTTTCGAGGAGAGTGGGCTGGCTGATCGGTATCAAGAGGCGCTGGGGGAGAAGGTGAGCCTGGTCGGAGTTCCTCACGGTCACAGCCTGCTCTGGGAGTCCCCCGTTGAGACGAGGTCCGCAATCGAGCGTTTTCTCGGAGACCGCGGGGCCCCTTCAGACGCCCGGTGAGTCCCGCCGGCGTGCCCAGGTTGACGCTTTTAGTCTTAGGTAATAGCGTGTGTATGGGGGGTTGCGAATGAAGACGAGAGCTTCTCGTTCATTGCCTATCGGCTCAGGCCCGCCAGCGGTGCGGTGCGGTAGTCGGTGAACCGATTGCGCGATGGCTACGGCGAGTCGCTGAAGACCCTCCGGCTCGAGCTCGTCGCTCGCCTGCGCGAGCGCCTGACCGAGATCGAAGACGCGATCTTCGCCCGGGCGCGCACGCTCTCCGAGAATGTCGGCGAAGAAGACCCGGAGTACGTGGCCGGACTGCGCGCGACCGTCAGCGAGTCACTCGAATACGCGCTCTCCCACATCGAGCGAGGCGAGGAGTGGACCGGGCCGATTCCCTCCACCGCTGCCGAGCAGGCGCGGCGCTCCGCCCAGGCCGGGGTCAGGCTCGACACCGTGCTGCGCCGCTACGCGGCGGGCGACCGGCTGTTCGGCGACTTCATCATGGACGAAGCCGATCGGTTCCCCAGCGAGTCGCTGCGCAGGGTCCTGCGCGAGCACGGCCCCCAGGCCGACCGGCTGATGGCGGAGGTGGCGACCGAGTACATGGACGAGGTTGCGAGGATGAAGCGCTCGCCGATGCAGCGGCTCGCCGAGCGGGTGCAGCGGCTGATCGCCGGCGAGGATCCAGCCGACATCGGCGGCCTCGAATACGCATTCGATGCCTGGCACCTGGGAATGATCGTCAAGGGCTCGAAGGCGGAGGCCTGCGTCCGCGCATTGGCGGCCGGGCTCGACAGCCAGATCCTCGTCGTCCCGCGCGGCGGCGAGATCGTCTGGGCCTGGCTCGGGGCGCGCCGGGCGCTGGCGGCGCCCGATGTGGAGCGCCTGCTCTCGGCGGGGGTCGCGGGCGACGCGTCGCTGGCGGTGGGCGAGCCGCGACGCGGGATCGCCGGTTGGCGCCTGACCCATCGCGAGGCGCAGGCCGCTCAGGAGGTGATGCTGCGCAAGCCGCGCCAGATCACCCGCGCTCGCGACGTGATCCTACTTGCCGCGACGCTGCGCGACGAGGCGCTTGCCAGGTCGCTCTTCGAGACCTATCTGAAGCCATTGGAGGGCCACGGCGACTCGGGGGCGGTCCTGCGGGGGACATTGCGGGCCTATTTCGCGGCAGGGTTCAACGCCGCGACCGCCGCCGCTGCGCTCGACGTGGACCGGCACACGGTTCAGCGACGATTGCGCAAGGTCGAGGAGGCGCTGGGAAGGCTGCTGCCCGCATGCCACGCCGAGCTGGTCGTTGCGCTGAGCCTGGAGGAAATCGAAGCCGACGCCAAGGCGCCGCCCGGCAGGCCTTCGCTTACCTGAGCGCCCTTCGGCGTCGCCGCTACAAGATGGCCAAGCCGTGGATCGCCTGCGCGCCATATTGGGGTACCGGCACTCGAGGTGTCGGGTGTTAGATAGCGATGCCTAATGTCAGGATCGCTATCAGCTGTAAAGCTTCCGTCTTTCCGGTCGTCGGCGGAGGGAACGCCAGAGCGGATCGGAACGAGGCGGAGCACCGCCGAAGCACGGTCGGGTTCTCTGTCGAAGGTTTTCTGGCTGCCGCGGGGTGAGTTGGGGCATTCGGATTGGTTGGCGACCGGGCGACGCCTGGGGGCGATCGGCCGTTGCAGCCAGTGGTGGATCGGCGACTGGGTGCGCTACGGGACCGGGCGTTGGGGCGAGAAATACGCAGAGGCTGCCCGGGTGACCGGCTATGACCCGGCGAGCCTGCGAAACATGGCTTGGGTTGCGTCGCGCTTCGACACATCACTACGTAATGACAAATTGAGTTGGAGTCATCACGCGCTGCTGGCGCCGCTCGGCCCCGAGGCACAGCGCGAATGGCTGCAACGGGCCAGCGAGGAGCGGCTCTCGGTTGCGGATCTGAGGACCGAGCTGCGCGCCGCTCGGAAGGATGGAGGCAAGAAGCCGCGGACCCCGGGTGCCGCGACGAAGGGGAGCGCCGGGCTCCAGGTCTGCCCGCGCTGCGGGCATTCGTTGCGCGCGTCATGACGCGTTGAGCGAGCCAACGCTTTTCGCGGTCGGCGACCTGCATGTCGACCACCCCGAGAACCGAACCGCGGTCGACCGGGATGTCCGATCGGAGTCGGCCGACGACTGGCTGATCGTCTGCGGCGATGTGGCCGAGTCGCCGGACAAGCTCGACTGGGCGCTGAAGCTGCTGCGCGAACGCTTCGCGCGGGTGATCTGGACGCCAGGCAACCACGAGCTGCTCGCGAAGAAAGACGACCCGCCCGAGATGCGGGGCGAGCGGCGCTACCTGAACCTGGTCGAGCGGTGCAGGCAGATCGGTGTCACGACTCCCGAGGACCCATATCCGGTCTGGGATGGAGCGGGGGGGCCGGCACAGATCGCGCCGCTCTTTCTGCTCTACGACTACAGCTTCGGGCGCAACATCGCCCCGACCCGGGAGCAGGCGCTGCAGCGCGCCTACGACGCCGGCGTGGTCTGTGTCGACGAGTTCCTGCTTCACCCGGATCCCTACCCGAGCCGCCAAGCCTGGTGTGCCGCGCGGGTCGAAGAGAGCGAGCGCCGTCTGGCGAACAGTGATCCCAGTCTGTCGACCATCCTGGTCAACCACTTCCCCTTGCTCGACGCTCCGACCCGCGTGCTGCGCCACCCCGAGTTCGCGCAGTGGTGCGGGACCGTGCGCACCGCCGACTGGCATCGTCGCTTTCGCGCCGGCGCGGTGGTCTACGGGCACCTGCACATTCCGCGCACGACCTGGCACGATGGCGTGCGTTTCGAGGAGGTGTCGCTCGGCTATCCGCGCGAGCGCGCCTGGCGCACACGACCCTTTCGGCCGCGACAGATCCTGCCCGCCCCCGGCCGTGTTTGAGCAGATCCTGCCCCCGTTCGTGGCGGTATCGGCCACCCGCGAGGACGTTGCGGTCGAGGATCTCTTCCCCGAGGAGGAAGAGCAGGTCGCCGGCGCGGTGCCGAAGCGCCGGCGCGAGTTTGCCACCGCCCGGACCTGCGCTCGCACGGCCCTCGCCCAGCTCGGCATCGCCCCGGCGGCGATCTTGAACGGGTCGAAAGGGGAGCCCCGGTGGCCCGCCGAGGTCGTCGGCAGCATCACCCACTGTCGCGGTTGCCGCGCCTGCGCCGTGGCGCGCAGAGCCGATCTGGTCACGGTCGGGATCGACGCCGAGCCGAATGAAAGCCTGCCCGACGGCCTGCTGCCGGACATCGCGCTGCCCCAGGAGCGGGACGCGATCCGCCAGCTCACGGCGAGCGAACCGGAGGTGAGCTGGGATCGGCTGCTGTTCTGCATCAAGGAGTCGGTCTACAAGGCGTGGTTCCCGCTGACCGGCCGCTGGCTCGGGTTCGAGGATGCCCAGGTTTCGATCGATCGCTCCGACGCGAGCTTCCTCGCGCGCCTGCTCGTGCCGGGCCCCACGGTCGAAGGTCGAGCGATCGGCGCCTTCGCCGGGCGCTGGCTGCAGCGCGACGGGCTGCTCCTGGCCGCGATCGCGATGCCGGTCCCGGATCGGCGCGGCCGGGTTGCGAATTTGACTTGACCCACCCCTGCTCGGCACCGTTGGAGGGGCGCATGTTCCTCCAGGGTCGATGGGAGGCGGGGGCGGTGCGAGAGTGCCAATGCCCACGCGACCCTGGAGGAAAGCGCCATTCCTGAGTTGGGCCCCGCGCGGTGCGGCAGGTCACCTACTGTGAATCAGGATCCACTCCGGGAGGCCGCGTCGGTTGACCCGGGATGAGCCGGTCGAGCCAGCGCGGCATCCACCACGCCCATCTCCCCAGAGCCCGCATTATCGCCGGCGAGACGATGAGCCTGATGATGAAGGCGTCGATGAACACGCCGATTGCCTGTGCGACACCGAACTGCCTGAAGGTCATGAAGGACGATAAGGAGAATGCAACGAAGACACCGATCATGATGACGGCTGCACCCGTGACCACGTGGGCGGTGTGATCGATTCCGTTCGAGATGGCTGCCGAAGGCGACCCGGTCCGCACGTACTCTTCTCTCATGCGCGCATAGACGAACACCTCGTAGTCGATTCCCAGGCCGAACAGCAACATGATCGTGGCGGGAACGACGAGGGTGTCGACGTAGCCGGGTCCCCCGAGCAGAGAGTTGTTGAAGAGGAGCGCCAGCACGCCGAGGCTGGCCGCAACGATGATCAGGTTGATGACTCCGGCGATCAGCGCCATCGCCAAGGAGCGAAGGACCAACAGCACGATGAGCATCGAGACGATCACCAGGACGAGCCGAATGAGCGGTGACTTGCCCCGGTAGTAGGAGTTCAGATCAGTCTGGCCCGTCGCGAATCCGCCGACCAGGACCTTCGCGCCGGTGGAGGTTTCGAGAGCCTCGGCATCTCTCTGGACATGGTCCCTCAGTCGCCTCGCCTGGGGCGAATTTGGGGCGGAGCGCGGGATGATCAGCATCCGGGCGGTGCTTCCGCCGCGATCGACATTGACCAGGAAGGCCGCCTGCCGCTGGCGGGTGGGCTTACTCCCGTCGAGGCTCGCGAGGTAGAAGTAGCCGGATCGAAATAGCCCAGGGGACTGGTCATGCAGGCGACTGCCTTGCGAACCACCGGACTGGGGCGACCCCTGGCTTTCCACCTCCGCCTGAGCTTTCCGGAGAGAACCGGTGAGTTGGTCGATTTGAGTCCCACCTTCTCCTTGGCCTATGCCGCTGGTCCCTTCGGCGGCTTCTCCCAGTCCGTGGGCGAGGCGCTGTGCTCCGTGGGCAAGGCGCTGCAGTCCGGGCGGGAGCTTCTCACCGCCATCGGCGAGGCGGCTGGTCTGAACGGAGAACTTCCGACTGCCGGTCGCAAGCCGGCGTAGACCATGGTCCAGACGGCGTGAGCTATGTGCGAGTTTGCGCAGGCCGGCCTGGGCCGCGCTTTGACCCTTCTCCATTCGGCGAGCGAGATACTGGCTCAGGTCAAACTGATTCTCCGCTTGAGCAATGCCAGTGTCGACTCCATCGAAGGCAGGATCGAGGGTTTCTCCCGTGTTCGCGTCGACGCCGCTGAGATCCTCGCTCGCAGCTTCTGCTGCCTGCAGGGCGGTCCCGTACCGTGGGTCTTTGCGGCCGGCTGTCATTTCGATGAGGGCCTTTCGGACGATCGCGATCTGCTGCGCGGTCGCACGCACGGGTGAATGGAGGCCCGCGAGCTTTTCTTCCCCGTCCTGCAGGGCGCTGTCGAGCAGCTGACTGTTTCCGCTTGAGTCGTCAGCCTCTTGCATCGCACGGTCGAGGCCGTCGGCAAGGCGCTTCGATCCGCTGCTGGCCTTCGCCGTGCCGCTCGCCAGCTTGCTGCTGCCGCTTCCTGCGCGCTGCAGCCCATCCGCCAATTCGCGCGATCCGCCACTGGCGACATTCAGTCCACCCGCCAATTTCCCGGCCCCCTTCCCTGCCGTGCCGAGTTTCGAGGCGGCGCCGGCTGCTTTGGCCAGCTCCGCCGAAGCCGCCGCCGAGCTGTGCGTGGCCTGGGCAAGTCCTTTGGCCAGCCGGGCCATCCTCCGTTCCTGGCTGAAAAGGCTCTGTTCGAGACCGCCGAGGTGTCTCGTCCTATGCTCGATCGGCCCCAGGCCGGCCATCGTGCTCACCGCAGGATCTCTTTCGACCCGCCGCTGAAAATCGGCCAGCGCCCGCAGCCGACTCGGTGTCGTCACCGGCCCCTCGTGGTCATGCATGATGACTTCCACCGGCGCCGTCCACCCCGGACCCAGTTCATTTCCAACCTCTTCATATTCCTGCCGACCGGGGTCGCCGGTCGGCAGAAGCGCACTGGTCGCCACCTCGCTGTTGAGCGTGAACGCCAATGCCGAGCAGGCCAGCAGGATGAGCATTACGGCGGCCAGGGCGATCGGTCGCCTCGACAGCGATTCGGACAGCCGCGACACCGCGCTGTGGCCACTCTGCCGAATCGGCAGCGACCACCGATCGAGATTCGTCCCCAGCAGGGTCAACACGGCCGGCACGACGAGAAGCGAAGACAGCATGCTGAGCAGGGCCACCAGAATCACGACGAAGCCAACGGAGACGGCCTCCGGACTGGGAACCACCAGCGACGTGGCCAGCATGGCGAGGATGAGCCCGCTGCCGGCTGGAATGACGGCGCGACTGGTGGAAATCATCGTCGTCTCGACCGCGCCCGCGACATCGTTGCGGGTTCGCATCTCTTCACGGAACCTGGAGATGACCAGCAGGGAGTAGTCGACTCCGAGTGCGAGCCCGACCATTCCCACCACCCCGAGCGCAATCAGCTGGAGGTTGACCAAGCCCAGCGAAAGGTCCATCACCCCTCGCGCGGCGGCCACGACGGTGCCGCCGACGATCAACGGGATGGCTGCCGCAAAGACCGAACGGAAGATGAGCAGCAGCACGATGAGCAGGACGGGTATCGCGACCAGCTCCCCGACGCGGGTGGCGCGTTCGGCCGCGTCCTTGTATGAGTCGACCAGGGCGGGGGGGCCGGCGATGCTGACGTCCACCGGTTGCCTTACGACCTTCGCGACCCGCTGTCGGATGGCGGCGAGGGCGTCATGTACATCTTCGCCCGACCCCGGCTTGAGGTTCACGAGCAGGGCCGCCACCCCCGGCTTCGGCCTGAGCCCTCCGATCACCTTGCCGGAGGTCCACGGTGAGATCACCAGCACGCCGGTCATCGAGCTGAGGCGGTTGACCAATCTCCGGCCCTGGGCTTCAACTTCGGGCCGAGGGCCGCGGAGCATCACGATGGTGGTTTCTTCGTCACCGAATTCAGTTGCGGTGATGTCGAAGGCTTGCTTCGCCGGGCTGCCCTCGACAAACGGCAATTGAAAGGTCAGCTTGCTGTTGAGGCCGAGGCCGGCGACGGTGAGCAGGCTCATCGACAGCAGCCACGCACATATGACGATGCGTGGGCGCCGGGTCACCAGGCGCGCAGCATGAGCCAGGACGGCGGGGTCCCGTTGTGCTGTCCGTTTTGTTGACCGCCTGCTAGCCACCTCGCGCCTTTCGCCGTGCTGTGTGGCCGCAGGGCCGGTGGCGGACCCTCACCCTGGCGAACCGGAAGGCCTGATCCTGGCCTTCGAGGGCGGCCGTCTGGGCGATGCTCGACGCTCCCGCTTTCCCGCAGAGGCTCCGCGCGAGGACGAAGAGGCCCTTGCGACCGCCGAATAGCCGCATGTTGAACCGGGAGAGCGGAATGTCGGGGATGCCCACGAGCTGGGTGTGCAGGTGCCCACGCTTGACGGAGGTGGTGCTGCGGACCACCAGACGGAGTCCACTGCCCTCGAGTTCCGTCCATAGATCGGGAAGGCCGCTCCCACGCGGCTGGACCACGTACACCAAGCCACGCAGCGGCCCGCGAAGCAGTGGGCTGCGGGCAATCGCGCGCCCCGCCACGGCACCCGCCGCGCATCTGCCGGCGATCGCCTCCCCGCGGGCGCAGATTGCTCGAACGCCAGTGAGGTCAGCCTTGAGGCCACCCGGTAGCGAAAGATTGAGCCTGCGCAGGTTCGTCCCACCCGGCCTCGTATGGAGGCCCACGAACAGCCCCGGCCTGCCCCCGCGACGCACCCTGCCCTTCCCGGTCAACGCCATGGCGATATCCGGGCGGAAGCGCAGCGCGTCGCATCCGCTCACCGCGAACGGGCTTGTGGATTGCGCTCGACGGCCGGCGACCGATTCCACCGTCGTCTCCACATCGGTGGGCGCACAGGAGGTCGGATTGCGGACAAACCCCGGCCTGTCTATGTCGAGTGACATCGAGCGCAGCCGAATCGACACTCCGCGGACGACGTCGGGCATGGCGTCCGTCGCGATGGCGAGCTGTCCGCTGAAGGGACGAACGCTGACCGTACCGCGGGTAATCAGCGTTCCGACATCGAGCGGCCCAAGGACGCCTCGCAGGGCGATCGCCATGCCAAATGGCGCTCCGTGGTACGGCCCCGTGAGGAAGACCTCACCGTCAAGCCTGACCGGCTCCGGGCCGGAACCGACGCTGGCGACGACGGATCCGATTCGACTGGAAGCGGGGCAGCTTCCGCGCAGGGCGTCCGCGTCGCCACATGGCGCAACCGACCCCAGGGCCGCAATCAAGCCCCTCGGCATGGTGGCCGCGAAGTTGCTCACGGTCTGCTCTCCGGGGTGCCGCTCGAGATTCATCACGAGGGTCGTGGAGCTCCCCGCCGGCAACGCCGTGGTGCCGACGGTGAAATCCGGTCCAAACGGCTCCTCGTCCGGGCACCCGGCTCCGCCGCCGCTTCGTCCGATGTCAGCCGGGACAGAGCGCTCGACCGGCGACCCCCCGCTGTAGGGCGCGAAGGTCGCGCCTGCGGTCGCGGCTCCGCACTTCAATGGGCTCGCCAGCAACGCCCGAGGCCCGCCGGAGAACTGAAGGGAGATCCGGCTGAAGGGGAATTGCGGCAAGCTCGCCAGCTCCACGCTCAACCTGCCGGTCGACGGATCCGGCCGAAGCTCGCCGCTCATCTTGACTATCTGTCCAAGCCCCTGCGCGGCGACAAGCAGGCCGAAGGCACCGCCGGAGCGTTCTTCTCCCAGGAATACATCGCCGGTCAGTGGACTCCGCAGGGGGCTCGCCTCTACTTTCACCGTTCCGACCCGTGATGCCGCGGGGCAGTCCGGCGGCTGAGTCGATTCGAGCGCGAAGCGAGCATCGGCGCAGGCCACGACGGACTCCAGCCCGCTGGGCGAAATGGACATGCCTTCGGGCAAGGCCATCGTGGCGCCTTCGATGTCGGAGCTCGCCAGCCCGTCGGGATCGTCCGTGGTCTGGTTGGAGATGCTCGCCTGCAAGCCGGTCGGCTCGTCCTGAACAGCGTTGTCCAACGTGAGACCCAAATCGGGTTCGAAGCCGAGCGCGCTGCAACCGGCCAGGGACACTCCTGTGTCAATGCTCACGGCGCGCCAGTTCGCGGGTTCCTGCCACGACCGCGCTCGAATCGTCACGGCGGGCGGCGTGCTATCGCAACGGGTGGGAGTGGTGAGGAACGCATGCCGTACAGCGCCCGCGCCT
>Ga0102953_1001031_pt1 | contig 18106 bp, 18 predicted proteins | sample SalPon2A_C_D2_MG_FD_78509 | JGI IMG/M metagenome (GOLD analysis project Ga0102953, IMG submission 78509) | Soil microbial communities from South San Francisco under conditions of wetland restoration - Salt Pond MetaG R2A_C_D2_MG | ecosystem: Environmental > Terrestrial > Soil > Wetlands | place... | reverse complement strand
TCAAAATTGTTCTGGCAATGGTTGTGTTCGGCATCATTCTTTGCCTCACCATTCCCCTCAGCATTTTTGATACGTTCAGAGAGCGTCGGAATCAGTGGCTTTATGCCGCCTTCGGGCTGTCGATGATTGTGATCCTGATTTCCGCCTACCTGCGACGGGGATAACGCGGCTCACCTTCAAATCATAGGTTACGTTCCGCCTCCGCCCCTTCGCAAGGAGGCGTTATTGTTTTGTTCTTAGGGTCGCAACAGGATTTTGCCAAAGAAATCCCGGCTTTCCATCTTCTTCTGCGCTTCAGCCGCTTCCGCCAGCGGGAAGACGGAATCAATAACGGGGTTCAGTTTGCGCTGGCCGATCAGCTTGAGAACGTCCATCAGTTCTCCCTTGCCGCCCATGAACGAGCCCAGGACGCTTCGCTGCCGACCGAACAGCGCCTGCACGCTCAGCTTGACTTCTGGACCGGTTGTGGCTCCGCAGGTTACCAGCCGCCCGTAGGTGGCCAGCGAATTGAAGCAGTCATCCCACACGGCCTGGCCCACGTGCTCCACAATCACGTCCACGCCGCGTTTGCCGGTCAGGCGTGATACTTCTTCAGCAATGGACTGGCTGGTGTGGTTGATACCTTCATCGGCGCCCAACGCCTGGGCTTTGGCCAGTTTCTCGTCCGTTCCTGCCACGCTAATTACGCGGCACCCCACAAGCTTTGCCACCTGGATGGCTGCGCTACCCACTCCCGACCCTGCGCCCACCACCAGCACGTCCTCGCCGGGCTGCAATTTTGCGCGCCCGAAAAGCATGTGCCAGGCTGTCAGGAACACCAGCGGCACGGCCGCGGCTTCCTCAAAATTCAAACCGCCGGGAATGGGAATCACGTTTCTTGCTGGTGACTTTACGTATTCCGCATAGCCGCCGTCCACCATCACGCCAAACAGCGTGTAGCTGCGGCAGGCGCTGTCGAGCCCCTTCCAACATGTTTCGCACTCGCCGCATCCAATCCCGGGCGCCAGCAGCACACGGTCGCTCACCTTTGCGTTGCTCACCAGCGCGCCCACCTTTGCGACTTCGCCTGAAATGTCGCTGCCCACAATGTGCGGCATGGGCAGCTTCCAGGCGCGCACGCCCGCACGCAGCCAAAGGTCCAGGTGGTTCAGCGCGCAGGCTTTCACCTTCACCAGAACTTCGTTCGGCTGGATTTCGGGCTCCGGCGCATCCTCGTATTTCAGAACGTCCAAGCTGCCATGCTCGTGGAATCGGACTGCTTTCATATCGAATCCTCCGTTGATGAATCACCCGTATGTTATCAGAACCTGGCCGATGGATGCGTTGCCGCAATTGACAATGCCAGTGCGCCAGTTTACCCTGAAAATAATTTTATGAGCGACGTCTTCAGTGAAATTGTCAAGCTGCGGAAGGCAGGCCGCAAGGGTGCCCTGGCCACCATCATTCAGGTGCAGGGGTCCATTCCCAGCTACGAGTGCTCCAAGATTCTGATCCGCGATGATGGCTCAATTGTGGGCACGGTGGGCGGCGGCTGCGTCGAGGCTGACGTCTGGTCGGCCGCACAGGACGTGATGCGCGAAGAGAAGCCGCGCCGCCTGCACTTCAACCTGAATGCCAATCCTGAATACGACACCGGCCTGGTTTGCGGCGGTTCGCTCGACATCTTTGTCGAACCTATTCTGGCCACGCCCACGCTCTATCTTTTCGGCGGCGGCCACGTTTCGAAAAGCGTCGCCAAAGTGGCCTCGCTTCCGGGTTTTGACATTGTGGTTTCCGACGATCGCGAAGCGTTCGCCAACAAGGAACGTTTCCCGAGTGCCGTGGCCACGCACGCCGCACCGTGGTCGGAGATCTTCCCGAAGATTACGCCCAACGGCCTTTCTTACATCGTGATTGCCACCCGTGGCCACAAGGGTGATCTCGACTGCCTGCGCTGGGCTGTTACCACCACCGCGCGGTACGTGGGAATGGTGGGCAGCAAGCGGAAGCTGGCGGAATTCGCAAAGATTCTTACCGCCGAAGGGGTTTCGGTCGAGCAGCTTGAGCGTGTGCATTCGCCCGTGGGTCTCGATATCGGCGCGCTCACGCCGGAAGAGATTGCAGTTTCCATCGTGGCAGAAATGATCGCCGTGCGCCGGAACGTTGCCGACACTGCCCCATCGCTCGCCTGGAAGCCCAAGGTCCAGCAAACCTCATGAAGTCCGAACCGGAAAAGTTCCAATCGCAATCACTCTCAGCCCCTGTTATCGCTGCTGTCGTGCTTGCCGCAGGTGAATCCTCACGCATGGGGGCTGACAAGCCCCTGCTGATGTACCGCGGGCAAACTTTCCTTGAAAACATCATCGCCGCGTTGCACGATGCCGGCATCGTGCGGGTTGCTGTCGTTCTGGGCCACCACGCCGAGCTCATCGAGCAAAGCATTGACCTCAGTTCAGTTGAAGTGGTGGTTCATCAGGATTACCGCCAGGGACAGACATCATCCCTCCAGGCGGGTTTGCGCGTCCTCGCACGGAACGAACCGGATGGTGTGGTACTATGCCTCGTAGATCATCCTGCAATTTCCGCGGAAACGGTACATGAATTAATTCAACGCTTTGAGTCTACGGGCAAAGCAATAGTCATTCCCCAGCTTAACGGCAAGCACGGCCATCCGGTCCTGGTGGGGAGGGAAGTGTTTAATGAGATTGCTGCACTCGCTCCCGACCAGGGCGCCGACATCGTCATCCACCGCTATCGACCTCAGACCGGGTTTGTCGAAGTCAGCGATCCCGGCATCCTCATCGACGTCGACGACCCCGAAAGCTACCTCAAACTTGCAACTCAAAAGTAGAGAATGGCGGGGATTGCCGCGATGGTTATGAGCGCATCTGGGAAATCAATGGTTAACTTCGGATTTGCTGTTTTTCCTTGAGGAATTTAACGATTCTTTCGCTCGTAATTCCCGCATCACCGAAAATTTGTGCAGCTTTGTTCTTTTGGCTTTCCAGAATTGCTGCGAGCAAGTGCAGCGGCTCGATCACGGTCATTTGCATTTGAGCACAGAGGGAATCAGCTCTTGACAGCGCATTTTTGGAAGCTTGAGAGAGAGGCATTTCCACTGACGTGGGCAGCGGTTGTGAAGGTGCACTGAGAGCTTGCAGCCGGGCAAGCAATTCGTCGGCAGTTTCAAAAGGTAGAAACCTTTCTTGTGGTAAGACTTCTGGCTGAACGACTGGCGTGCCATCCGTCCACATCCCCGAAACTGCCTCCTCGAACTTTCCCTGGTCCTCAATGACCAGGGAAACGAGAAAATCTTCAATCCCGATTTCCGTAGCGCCCCGCTGACCGGCTTTGAAACGAGCCAGGAAAACGACTTGGCGTGTGCGTTCAGAGAATTTTTCAAACATTGCACGGAGCCCCGCCCATGAACGAGTGCCGCTATGCTTGCGACTCCTGCCACTGTCTGCCTACTGCAATCGGTTCGCGTCCCGCAGCAGGCCCCGGATGGCCTGGATGGTGCCTACGACTATGCCCAGGGCCACGCAGCCCCAGAAAGCTGCAAGATTGTAAGGTATGTAGTACTGTTGGGCGTTCCAGCCGACCGAGATGAGGGAGGAGCTGGGGAGAAACAATTGAAGGATGTAGCCTGCCACTGTGAGCAGGCCGGCTGTCAATAAACCATCGGACACGGCGCGCATCTGTGAGCTCCCGGGTCCCCCCGCTTGCAATTATACCCCCACATGCAAGCTGAAAAAGGCTACTGCCGGGCCGGGGGCATGAAAGTTCCGGAATAGCCTCGCCATCCCGGCCGCGCTACAGTTACTTCTTTGAAACGCGCCAGATGACGTTGCCCACGTCATCGGACACCAGCAAGGAGCCGTCTTTGGCTACAGCGACGCCCACCGGGCGGCCGTCCACGGCCTTGGCGCGCGGGTTGGGGTCAAAGCCATTCAGGAAGTTCTCGGGCAAGCCGGAGGGTTCACCGTTCCTGAAGGGAACAAAGACCACCTGGTAACCCGAGTGGATACTGCGATTCCAGGAGCCGTGCAGGGCCACGAAGGCGCCGTGCCAGTATTTGGCGGGAAATTGTTTGGCCGTGTAGAAAGTGGATTCCAGCGGCGCCACGTGCGGTCCCAGAAGAACGTCAGGAACAATAGCCCTGGCCACCAGGTCGGGCCGCTTTTCATTCACACGGGGGTCGAGGTTCTTGCCGATGTAGCTGTAAGGCCATCCGAAAAAGCCCCCCTGCGGCACGTGCGTAAAGTAATCGGGCGGCAGGTTGTCGCCCATCATGTCGCGTTCGTTCACGTCGGCCCAAAGCACGCCGGTATCGGGATTGACGGCCAGACCTACGGCGTTGCGCAGACCACTGGCGTAAATTTTGGCGTTATTCCCGTCAGGATCGGCCACCTGGATGGCGGCGCGGCGGGGGTCAGATTCAACACAGACGTTGCAGTCGGAGCCGGCGGAAACAAACATCTTTTTGCCGTCCAGGCTGAAGACCACTGTCCGTGTTGAGTGCATTCCGCCGCCGGGCAAGTCCAGAATGTGTTCTCGGCCGCCCGTGCGTTTGGAGCTCTTTGGGTTGTAAGGGAAGCGAATCACCTCATTGGTGTCGGCGATGTAAACGTAGTTGTCGTGGAAGGCGATTCCGAACGGCTCATGGAGATGACTGGCAAAGGTGGTTCGCGCGTCGGACGCCTTCCCTTTGCCGGGATCGTGCAGCACGTAAACCGAGTTGCCGCCCGTGTCGGCCACAAAGACATCTCCGTTGGGCGCAACGGCGAGATAGCGGGATTCCTGGAACCCTTTGGCAAACAGGGAAACCTGGAAACCCGGGAGCGGCCGCGGCTTGAAGCCGGGCGAGGGCCTGCCATGCGGTGGATTGGCGACTATGGGTTTGGTGAAAGGCTTGGGTAGATTCGGCTCCTGGCCGTGTGTGACGTGTACGACCTGTCCAAAACCAAGGGGCCCGGCCAGAAACATAACAACCAGCAGGTGGATGATCTTCATTCATTCTCCTTAGCAGGGCAAGATGCACGCAAGCACTTCGATTTTTATTCTGCCACAACTCATGGGGATAATTTTCCTATGGCCTCCCGCAGGGTGGCGACTGCCAGCATGCTGGCGTGGCGTGAGGCTTCAGGCAGTCCACCCAGTCCCGCTTCGATGTGTTCCGCGCTGATCGTTGCGAGTTCAGTGACGGCTTTTCCTTTGATCGACTCGGTGAGCCATGATCCGCAGGCGACGGCCGGAACGCATCCCTGCGCCTTGAAAGCCGCTTCGACAACCCTTCCTTCGCGAGCCAGAATCCACAGCTTCATCGCATCGCCGCACACAGGATTGCTGGCTTCCGCCACGGCGGTTGGCTGCGCAATCTCGCCCACGTTGCGCGGGTTATGGAAATGGTCAAGGACACCGTCGGAATACATCCTGCGCCTCTACACAAACAACATTTTCAGCAGAACCACCATGGCGACGCCTGCGCCCACGGTCAGTGCGATCCTGATGCCCGGTGTTTTGTTCACCTCGGGGATCAGGTCGGAGGCGGCGACGTAAAGCGTGGCCCCGGCTGAAAGCGCCAGGCCGAACGCCACCCAGCGGCTGGCCAGTCCCATGGTCAGGATGCCCAGAATTCTTGAGACGCCGAGCCACCCCGCGGCTTTCAGCCCTGCGGCGCGGCCTTTGCCTGCCGTCACCATCACCGATGATATGGTGAAGCCCTCGGGAATGTTGTGCAGGATGGTGGCGCCAAATATCACCGTGCCCAGCCAGGGTGAAATCATGAAGCCGGAGACAATGGCCACGCCGTCCAGAAAGGTGTGAACCAGCAGCCCGCCCAGAGCTGTGTAAGCTACCCGGCCATGGACAAATTCTTCGGCGTGGGTTTCTTCGCCAAAATGGAAGTGGCCGGGCCACACGTGCTCGAAGATGTGGACAACCAGATAGCCGGCCAGGATTAGCACCGAGCCACCTACCGGGGCCAGGCGAAGGCTCACCGGGATCATCTCGGTCATGGCGGTGGCCAGCATAAATCCCGAGCCCAGGGCGATGAAGTACGAGAGGAACGGGCGGCTCCAGGCGCGGGCCGAAACGATCGATGCGCCAAACAGGTTGGCTAGCCCGGCGGCCACGCCGAGGACAAGGCTGATCTCAATGGCGAATAGCATGGCAGTTGGTAGAAATTCTGGAATGGTCCTCAGCCGGAGTGCCGGAAGTGCACGATCTCCCCGTCGTGGACCACGTATTCCTTGCCTTCCAGCCTCAGCGTAGCGCGCGTACGGGCTTCAGCAAAGCTGCCGGCATCCATCAGTTCCTGATAGGGAATCACTTCCGCGCGGATAAAACCGCGCTGAATGTCCGAATGGATTTCACCGGCGGCATCCAGCGCCGTCATGCCGTCGCGAATGGTCCAGGCACGGCACTCATCCTCGCCCACGGTGAAAAACGAGATCAGGCCCAGCAACTGGTAGCTGGAACGTATCAGGCGGGAGATAGCCGATTCCGCCAGGCCGTAGCTCGACATGAACTCACCTGCTTCCTCGTCGCTCAATTCGGAAAGCTCTTCTTCAATCTTGCCGCAGACAGCGGTGACGGCCGTGCGCGGGCGGTGCTTCAATCCGGCTTGCTGGGCAAATTCGTCCACCGCGTTGGCGCGCGGCGCGTCCTTTTCCCCCATGTTCAGCACGTAGAGCATGGGTTTGAGGGAAAGGAATGTAAAGCCGCGCAGCGTCTGCTCTTCGTCCGCGGTGAAATCGAGCTCGCGCAAAGGCTGTTCGGCCTCCAGCGCCTGCTTTGCCTTCAGCAATGCCAGCTGTTCTTTTTCAAGCGCGGGATTTTTCTGCTTCTTGATGTCCTTTTCCAGCCGTTCCAGGCGCTTCTCAACCACGGCCAGGTCAGAGAGCGCCAGTTCCAGTTCGACAGATTCAATGTCGCGTTTGGGATCGACCGATCCTCCCTCCGCGGGAATGGCGGGGTCATCAAAAGCTCGCACCACGTGGATGAGTGCATTCATTTCCCTCAAAGCCTGCGACTGGGTTCCCGTCCGGGCCAGCTGGATGACGCTGCCGGGGGTATCGACGTACTCGATGCTGGCATGAATCAGTTTCTTTGGATTGAACATCGCCGCCAGCCGGTCCAGCCGGTCGTCGGGCACCTTGACCACCCCGACATGGGCTTCCGGTTTGCCGCCGGCGAGATTGCTGCCGTGAGCGTGGGTGAGAATTTTGAACAGGGTGGTCTTGCCCACCATGTTGAGGCCTACAATACCGATCTTGAGCACAACGACCTTTCTGCTTTGCGTGTGAATTGAGGATTCAGACTGAGCTGTAATTTTCGATACTAACACATTGGCACAGGCTGTAGAGCCCGGGCGCTTGGAATCATCGGCAGATTTCCAGCCGTTTATGTTGAGGGGTTACCAGCGAGTGGGAAAAGGAAGAACGCTAACAGCTTCAGGCTGGAAATGAGGAAGCGTGATGAAAAGGAACGGCCGGGCAGCGGCCGGCGGTGGCTGCATTCGGAACAGCCGTGGATTCCGCCGGCTGCTGCTGCGCCGTGAGGAGGATCAGGCTGCCCGTGTTTCGTGGGTCATTTCTGGTGCAACGGCGCTCGGTGCAGTCTCCCGTTCAGTCGTTTCAGCGCCCGTTCTTGCTTTTACGAGAGCCTTGCAGACCGCGGTGGCCATGAAGGCCGCAGAGAACGCGCCCACGAAAGCTGGGATGATGTATTGGTTGTTAATGGCGAATCCTCCGAACCAGTAGCCCAGCACTGGCGACGCAACCCATGCGCCCAGCCAGCCGACAATCCACTTTGCAAAGAATCCGTCAATTCCATTTAGAAAGCGGTAACGAATGCCGCTGTGCATCACGATAGCGGCAATAAAACTGATAACGAACAATGTAAGAAATCCTCCAAATCCCATTCCAATCATAAGAATTACCTCCTGTCGAAAATATCGACATTCCCTGGCTCCGAAAGTGCTGAAGCCCGGAACTTCCTGACCTTCTATCCTGCTCAAGGTCAAGGCGGAACCTGGACAACCTCTCGTTCAAATTCCTCCCTTAAATAAGATTTCCCTTCAATGGAGGAAGGTTGTCCGTGGTTGCCGATTTGAAAATCCTGCGTGGGAAGTGGGCATAGTGCCCGGCGTGTTCGAACCCTTGCGGCGTGTAAAGCGTCGTAAGAGCGATTGAACCGAACATTTGCGTGCAGCCAGGTGAAAGGCATGGCCCGTCTCCCCTGCGAGCGTCGGTTCGCTCGTCTATCTCTTACGTACACTATTGTCTCGCTGGAGGGATGCACTGTCAAGGGGGTTATAGCCTCGCCCCGAGGCTACAGGATGGCGCAAAGCCGGCCGCTCAGAACCGGCCGCGGGCGCGTTCCTTGTGAGGGAGCACTTCCAGGCAGGTGGTCCACCAGCCGGTGGTGATGGTTTCAATAAACTCCGCGGGCAGTCGTTCGGCCTCCATCTCAGTCGCCAGCTTTTCGTAGTCGTAATCGACTGGAACGAATTCCACTTTCACCTCTGCACCGTCTATCGCGAGCAGGGTGTACCACACGTTGGTCGTGCCATCATTCTCAGGCCGGCCCAGCACTCCCACGTTGATAAAGTGCCGGCCGCCCGAAAGTTCCCGATGCCATTTGATGCCGGAATGCGTGACGCAAGCGATGTCGGCCTTTGAATCGTCAAGCAGATATTCAAGAAAGGCATCGGGGCTGGTGGATTCCCACAGGAATTCATTCATCCTGCGTGGCGAGCCGTGGCATAGCAGCACGCGGCGGCCTTCCACGCTGAGCCGGATGGTTTCCGGCAGGGTTCCGAGCCACTCCTTGTTTTCTTTCGATGTGTTCTTGAACGTGTAGTTGTAACTGATGCGCGCAAAATGATTGTCGCGCGGGTCCGTGTATCCGCACTGGCAGTCGGCCAGGCCGCCAGCAAGCGAATTATCGTAATTGCCCTGAATGCAACGGACGCCGTGCTCGCAAAGGATGGGATAAACGCGGTTCGGGTAGGGACCGAAAGCGCCCAGGTCGCCCAGGCAGTAGAGTTCGTCAGCCTTGCGGCGGGTTGCGTCTCGAATCGCAGCTTCGAGCGCCAGATAGTTGTTGTAAATGCCGCCGAAAAGGGCCAGTCGCTTCATGGAAGTGTGGCCTCTTCCGCCTGTCTCTGTGGCCCCTCGATGAGCGAGCTGACGTTGCCGCAGATGGTTCCGTAGTGGTAGCAGGTGACGCAGGCGTTGTGGCCCAGCGCATAAGCAGCGCGAGAATCATCGAGCGTCGAACCCAGCCGCGCGTCGGCCTTTTCCACCAGCAGCGGGCACACCCAGACGCCGCGGTCGGTGACAATCCGCGAATTCGAGCACATCAGCAACTCGCGGTCAAATCCCATCAGCATCTCTTCGCTCAGCAACGTGTCTGCCTCAGGTGTGGCGGCGCGAGCGAGCTCGCGGCCAAGCGGCAGGGCAGGGAGGACCTTGATTCGCGGCCGGGCATATCCAGCATCACGCAGGGTGGTGGAAAAACCGGCCAGCGTCCGAAGCTCCTCTTCGTCGGTCCATGTGCGGACGATAGTCACAAGCGGGAGCATCCCGCGCTGGCTGAGCCGCGCAACTGCGGCAAGCGCACTGCGGAATACGCCTTTCCCTCGGATGGCGTCGTTCATCTCCTCCGTGTAACCGTCCAGGCTCACGCGAATTTCCAGCGAATATTTTGTTCCCTGTTCGATTTCGGCCAGCCGGTCGGCGATGCGGTCGTTGACCAGCATGCCGTTGGTCAGGACGGTTGTGGGCGCGTGTTCGAGCGAGAGGGAAAGCATCTCCGGCAGGCCGGGTTGCAGAAACGGTTCGCCGCCGGTAAAGAAGATTTCCTTCACGCCTGCGCGGGCCGCGCTTTCTATCTCGCTGCGAATGGTTTCCAGGCCGAGAAATTCAAATGTTCTCACGTTCGGGCCGCTGTTGTTGAAGCAGTGGGTGCAGGCGATGTTGCACAGTGTCCCGCTCACCTGGAACCAGAGGTTGTCGAGGTGCGTGAGAGTGACTTCAGGAAATTTCATGCCTTGAGACTTTCTCCGCCCAGCATTTCCAGCGACTTGCCGCGGCCTTCCGGGCCCCACAGGATCCACGGTACCATTGCTATCGCGCCCAGCAGGTAAAAGGCACCCAGCAAACCGAATGCGTCCATGATGGACACGTGCTCGGCCAGCGCCACCAGAAGGAGCGGCGAAATGGCCGCGCCAATCCTGCCAAAGGCTACCGAAAACCCGATGCCCGTTGATCGTAATCGGGTCGGGAAGATTTCAGAAAAGGTCGGGTAAGCAGAAACCCAACTCCCCGTCGCGCAGAAGTTGACCACCACAAACGTGGCCATCACCCACTCCGCGCTCTGGTGAATTGTTGCCACGCCCATCACCAGCATGGAAACCGCGGCCAGCAGGTAGAACAGGGTCACCGTCCACTTGCGCCCGGCCTTATCCAACGCCAGCGCTGCCAGCACGCCGCCCGCAACTGCTCCCACATTTCCGATCAGGAAGAACCAGGGTACCTTTTCCTCTGTAATGTTAACATGCGGCAAAACCACCAGTGGCAGGAAGGCAAAAATACCGTAATAGCCGGCGGCCTCGGTAAAATCGAGCACCGAACCCAGCGCCAGCCGCCCTGGGTGGTCGCGCATCAGTTCCCACACCTGGCTGAAAAAACCCGGCGATCTACTCGCCAGGCTCCCAGCGTGCGAGGGGGAAAGATCAAAGTGGCCGGCGCGTGACTCGATCTGCTGCATCACCTCCAACGCTTCCTGCCTGCGGCCCCTTTGGAGCAACCACCGGGGAGATTCGGGGAGAATCCTGCGCGCCCAGATGGTGAACAGCGCAACGACGGCGCCCAGCCCAAAGGCAAATCTCCAGCCCACCGAGGGCGGCAGCAGGTTGATGAAATAGAGGCTCAACAGCGCCGCCAGGATCGAACCCACCGGCCAGAAATTCATCACCGTAGCGTTGGCCCGCCCGCGAAATCTGGCCGGAATGATCTCGCCAATGGCGGCGTTGATGGCGGAATACTCGGCGCCCACGCCGATGGCCGTCAGAAAGCGGAACACCATAAAAAAGTAATACCCGGGCGAAAGCGCCGAGATCACCGTGAAGCCGGCGTAGAGCAGCAGGGTGAGGATAAACAGCTTGCGGCGCCCAAAGCGGTCGGCCAGGTAGCCGAACAACAGTGCGCCGATCATGATGCCGACCAGCCACACGGTCACCAGCGCTGACGCCTGCACATCGGTCACGTGCCAAAGCCTTTTCAAAATGCCCAGCACGTTGCCGATGACGTTCACTTCAAACGCGTCCAGCAGCCAGCCGATACCCAGCGCCAGCGTCACGCGCGAATGGAAGCGGGTCCACGGCATGCGGTCCAGCCGCTCGCCGATACCGGCCGTGTTTTCGTCTTCATGGGCGGGTGAGTTGTTCATTTGTTATAAAGGCCCAGTGCCTTGCGTCAGCCCGTAGCGGCGAGTTCACCTCGCCACCTGGCGGCGTAAAGCCGCCGCTACATCCTGTTGCACAACCTCTAAAAATGGTACAGCAGAACCAGGTTCAGACTTCGGTCCAGCGTCTTCGGTTTAATTACCGAGAGTTCGCGCCAGAAATCGAATTCGTAAATAAACGTCAGGTTTTGCGCCACCCGGATGTTGATGCCGGGCTGCAGGATGTATTCCCGGCGGCCGTTCAGGCCGTGGTAGTTGGCCTGGCTGTAATTCAGACGAGGCTGGTAGCGCCCGTGAGTCCATCGGATGCCGGTCAGCGTATACGTGGCGTTCTGCGGCGGCAAAACAACCTGTCCGTTGACCGTCTGCCTCAAAACTTCGCCGTAGGTGAGCAGCGGGCCCAGTCGCAGCGTTGCGTCGACCGCCGTCTGGCGGCGCAGGTTATGCGGCCCGGTATCGCGGTCGATAGCCCCCTGTGCAAACGATCCTCCCACGTTGAGCGACGCCCACTTGTTGAAGTGCCACACCGGAGCGAAACGCATTGTGACGTCGTTCTTGGCGTGCGCGCCGGGTTGGGAAACAAAGTCACGGCCTGGCAGGGAACCGTTGATAGGTGCGTTGGTTGAAAAGTATTGCAGGGAATATTCGGCGCCCAGCCTGCCTGCGAGGCTGTGCGAGCCTTCGAATCCCACGCCGAATTCCGGGTCGAGCATTAAGCCGTCAAAGTATTCGATGTTGCCGAAGAACGAATCGTCCCACTCTAGGCCCACGCGGCGGTAGAAGCTGCCGGCCTTGAACACGCCCCAGGGCGTGCGATAGCGCACGTAGCCCTGCTGCAGCCAGGTGTTTCCGGGGAAAAAGCTGCGCAGTTTGGTGGTTCGAAAACGATAATCGGCGTGGAAGCCCCACGGCCCCTTCTGGCCGTCCACCAGCGCCGAAAAAGCATAAAGCTCGAATTTGGGATGCGCGCCCGCGATACCCAGCGGTACGTACTGGTAAAGATAAACATTCCCGCCAAAGTGGATCGGGGAAAGCCGGGAGCGAAGGCTCATCCCGGTTCGGTGGGGAGTTTTTTGGACGGGCGGTGCAGCGGCCGCAACAGGCTCGGCAGCTGGGGAAGCCGCAGCCGTGGCCGGGCTTGCTGCAACGGGTAGAGTTTTTGCACCGGTACTTTCAGCGGGCTTTGGAGCACGGCCCGCCGCGTTGGTCGCAACTTTCTGCCGCGACCCCAGCAACGCTCTCACCTGCCGCTCGAGTTCAGTGATGCGCTGGTCCTGCCGGGCCAGTTTTTTCTTTAGCGCCAGGATCTGGGCTTCTTCAGAAGATTTTCCCTTGCACGACGGCACTGTCTGGCAAACCACGGGCAGCGCAACCGCCGAAACCGCAATCGCCATGAACAATGCAAAAAGTGATAAACGTCGCATTCGATGACCCCGCAAGTGTTGGCCCGGCACCCCGGGACTGCGGCGGAAAACACTCTTCTTCTTTCCCGCCGGCCGCCATGTTTCCTGGGGCGGGCTGTCCAAAGCCCAGGACCTATAAGGTGTTAGTCGAAGTTCGAAGCTATCTATTACAACCTTAGCCGCAAAATTTTGGAAGAGATTTTATGCAGCGTCGGTCACTTCACTTTTAAGCTGGCAACGAGGGCGCGGTGGGGACAGTTCTGCGAGGGGAAAATATAGCCGTATTAGAGTACAGGGAAGTATTGTCAGAACAGGCGGAAGCTGACTTCTACCATCACCTTGACGGGCACCGGAGAGCCGTTGCGCATGGCCGGCTTGAACTTCCAGGTTTTCACTGTCTTAACGGCATTCTGGTCGAGCCCCATGCCCAGGGGTTTCACCACCTGCGCGTCGGTCACGTTGCCTTGCGCATCCACCACAATCCACAGCACCACGGTGCCTTGGTATTTGGCTTTCCGCGCCTGTTCGGAATAGGGAGGTTCTGGTTTGTAGATTGGGATAGGGGCGCTGACGTTACCGCCTACGCTGAAAACACCGCCGCCCGTGCCGGCGCCCTGGCCGGGGCCCAAGCCGGCTCCGGTGCCGGATCCAACGCCCGTGCCCTTACCCGTCCCAATTCCGCCGCCGAAACCGGGTCCGGCCGAGGGTGGTGCTGGTACGCCTTGCAAAGGGTCGCCAAAATTCCTGTCGGCCATCTGGGGCAGTTTCATTTGCGGCGGTCCCAGAATGGAAGGCTGTACGGGCAGGAGAGGCTTTATTTTTGGAACCGTAACCTCGGGCGGCGCCATCTGCGTCATCTTGAATTGCGGCGCCTTGCCTTTGGATGGGGGCGTTGGTGTGCGCACACCGCCGCCACCGCCACCGCCTGCCTTGTTGGCCGAAGGCGGAAGTTCGGGCAGGATAATACTCGTCATCTGCACCGGGGCCTTCTTGACAGGGGGGTGGAGCATTTCAGAAATGTAATAGGGAAGTATCAGGGCCAAAATGACGATCACGTGAACCATCACGGAGTTGACCCACGACCCCTTCTGCAACTGATAATCCTGCCAGATGTCGGGCGGATATTCACGCTTCTTGAACGCGAACACTCCGATGGTTTCACCCACCAGGTAGCCGCCGATCAAACCCAGGATGATCAGGTCCGGGCCGGCCAGCCACCAGGCAACTCCACCTCCAACCAGGGCAGCGGCCGCACCGCACAGGGCGCGCCGTTTTTCCTGCGTGCGGTTATAGATTCCGATGGGTTCGGTCGGCTTCTCGAAATGCGATTTGACCTGCTTTGTGAAGTCCTTGTACCACGGACGCATTTCCGTGACGGGAAGCACCTGGCCGCGGGAATCCTCAGGGACCTGCAGCTTGCGGGTCCGTCGCCATTCGCGAAGGTTTTCGATGAGAGACGACAGCAGCCCTGGAGTCTCCTGCACCGAGAAGGAAAACTCCTCCGGTTTCGACCGAGACCTCATTTTGTCCGTTTGACTATTGCCAGGACCAACATGGGTGTCAGTGATTGGCATCAATTACCTTTTGAGCGGGGCACCGCTTTTTGCCCCGGATGTTCTCGTTACAATAGATGTGGCTGCAAAGCCCGGAGTTGTCCCACCCCATCGAAATCTACCCGACGCACAACAGCAACCGCAACCGCAATGAAATCATTTTACCACAGCGAAGCACTTGCAAATCCTATGTGACTCACCACTCCTGTGCAGCACCATTGTTATTTTATCTCATTTTCCTCAGAGGAGTGCGCCGGAAATCCTGTTTCTTTTGCGAAAACATGCGGATGGGACTGCCGCCGGAAAGCTTCGTATAGATTGTGCTAACATGATGGAATCACGGCGTCAATACCGGGGACAAGGCAACATGAGCAAAAAAAGCAATGAAGCTCGAATGAAGAATTTTGCCCTCAACCGGCAGGCGGCCCATTATTATCACTTCCTTGAAAAATTTGAGGCGGGTATGGAATTGCGGGGGACCGAGGTCAAATCCATCCGGGAGGGCAAGGTGATTCTGAAGGACGCCTACGCCACGGTGAAGGGCGGCCAGGTCTGGCTGGTGAACTGCCACATCAGCACCTACGGCTCCGGAAGTTATTTGAACCACGATCCTCTCCGCGACCGGCGCCTGTTGCTGCACCAACAGGAAATTAACAAGCTGATGGCCAAAACTCAGGAAAAAGGACTGACGCTTGTTCCCACGCGGCTTTATCTCAAAGGGAATAAGGTGAAATGTGAGCTTGCCCTCGCCAAAGGCAAAAAGGTTTACGATCAGCGCGAGACCTTGAGGCGCCGAACTATCCAGCGCGAAACTGAAAAGGCCATCCATGATTACCGCCGCCGCGCCGGCTGATGTTCTGCGTTCGGCCTCGCCTTGGAAGGACGTTCAGGACAACAGATTGCAGCCACTCACACATAGAAGGAGCTGATATCCATTGAAAATTGAGCTAAGGCGCGAGCCGGCGGCCACGCTGGCCCTGCCTGCCGTCACGGCCTATTGTTTTGAAGACGATCCCCTCGCGAGCGGAAGCGCGGCACTGCTGCCTGAGGAAACCCGCAAGTTGCTGGCTGAGTTGAAGGAGACCGGGGAACTGAAGGGCAAAGCTTTTGAGCGGACGCTCATCCATCGTCCCGCCGGGCTCGCAGCGCAGAAGCTGCTGGTGGTAGGCGCCGGTAAAAAGGAGAAGTTTAAACCTTTCCATGTGGGGCAACTGGCCGGTGCGGTGGTGCGGCATCTGCGAGCGCGTGGAATCCGAGAGATGGCCTGGCTGGTTGGCGATGATGCTGACGCGGAGCAGGTCCAGGCCGTGGTGGAAGGATCTGTGCTGGCCGATTACGATTCTGACCCTTACCGCACCGAACGCAATGGCGACTTCGGGGTCGATTCGTTCGTCATCGCCAGCGAAAATCTCAATCCTTCGGACGAACTGAACGCCGCCGTCGAGCGCGGCCGCGCGATTGGCGAGGGTGCCAACTTCACCCGCACGCTGGTGAACGAACCCGCCAACCGCATGACGCCCAGCATCCTGGCGCAGCAGGCGCGTGAGATGGCAACCCGCTCAGGACTGGAATTTCAGGAGCTCGCCGAGGAGGAAATCCGCAACCTCAAAATGGGGGCCTTCCTGGCCGTTGCGCAGGGCAGCGAACAGCCGCCCCGATTGCTGGTGCTGCGCTATTCTCCGCCGGACGCGCCGGAAGCGCCCGTGATCGGTCTGATAGGCAAGGGAATTACCTTTGATTCAGGAGGCATTTCACTCAAGCCCAGCCACAACATGCATGAGATGAAAACCGACATGGCGGGCGGAGCCACCATGCTGGGAGTTATGCAGGCCATTGCGCAAATCAAGCCGAAAGTTCGCGTGATCGCTATCGTCCCTGCCACAGAAAACATGCCCAGCGGCAAGGCCTGCCGCCCGGGCGACGTGGTGACGTCCATGAGCGGCAAAACGGTGGAGATTCTCAATACCGACGCGGAAGGCCGCCTGGCGCTGGCCGATTCACTCACCTATGCGCGGCAGCTTGGCTGCAACGTGCTGATCGATGCTGCCACGCTTACGGGCGCCATCGTGGTTGCGCTGGGCAACATCACCACGGGGGTGTTCGGCCGCAATCAGGAATGGGTTGACCGCGTCGTGGCCAGCGGCACCGAAACCGGCGAACGCATGTGGCAGATGCCCGTCGATGACGACTACCGCGATCTCTTCAAAAGTTCGATTGCCGACCTGGCCAACACCGGCGGCCGGCCGGGCGGCTCCATCACCGCGGCCATGTTCGTGGGCGAATTTGCTGAAGATACTCCCTGGGTCCACATGGACATCGCAGGCACCGCGTGGTCGAATGACGAAAAACCCTGGCTTGCCAAGGGCCCTACGGGCATCCCTGTCCGCTCTCTGGTCCACCTGCTGACACACCTGGGTGGGTAGCGCCGGCGTTTGGGAAGGATGCCTATGTCACCCATCAGACCCATCACATGCTTTGGAACGGCGAGTAGACCTTGATGCTCAGACCTGCGGTCGCCGTGACAAGTTCGGGAGACGGAGACCCGAACACCTCAAAGGTCCAATCGCCGACTGTGAGAATTGTTGCCAGGGTAGGGCCCAGATTGCCAATGTGCTCCAGGACGGCTTCTGAGTCTGTGTAAACCTCTTGAACCACACATTCCGTTTGGGCTTGGTTGAGAAACCAATCGTACTCCAGAGTGCCCGAGTCCTTTTCACGAACCGTTTGCATGCATTGGGCGGCGAGTGCGTTGAATTCGTCAAGTTTTCCTTCGTGGACCTTTGCACGTCCGATCACTTGAATTTGGTTCATGCTCTGCTCCTGCGCTGATAAGGTTTATTGAAATTTCACTTGTTCACTCCGGCATCGAGCGTGATCATACTCCTCTTCGCTGTTCAATGGAAAGGTCGGCGGCGGGTGGCGCGGAACAGGTGCTTTGTCGTGCCTGTGATGCGACGCAGCGGGAAGAGTTCGCGCAGAGCGTTTGGAATGGCGCAGACACCCGCAACAGGCGTCCGCGCCATTTCCGTGTCCCTTTCAACTATCCCCGACTGATGACGACGGTGAAGTTTGTCACTGGACGTTTAACTTTGCCAGAGCCTGATGTACGGCAGCATACATTGCAGCAGTGGGTGCGCCGTCCTCCATCTCCACGGTGGTTGCCAGGCCGCTGTAATGGCCGTTCAGGCCGGCATATTTCTTTTCAGCCTTGCTGTCGCCCTGCTGTTTCGCCTTCTGCCAGTCCTGGTAACTTTTGCGCATTCCGGCCATGAGTTTCTGTTCCAGCGCCAACTGGTCCGCAAACCCCGAGGCTGTTGCCGTCACGCGCGGGTCGGGCTTCACCGTCAGCGGCTGGGTGTAGGTTTGTCCATCCACCGTGAGCTTGACGGTGTACTTTCCGGGCACGGCGAGCGGTCCCTGGGGCTCGACAGGAGTTTTGTGAGGGACGGCGGACATGGGATAAGAATGCTTCACCGCCGGTGGAGACGTGTAGCGGAGGTTCCACACAAAGCGGTTCATTCCCACGTGCGTCGACAGAGGTTTCGGATTTGCCATCCAGTAGTCTGCAACGGTGGGCCACTTCAGCGGCCGCTTCACGCTTTCCGGTAAGGGAGCGCTGCTGTACTGCCGCACCAGATTGCCGTTCGAATCATAAATGGCCAGCTTGATGACCTGCGACGGCGCGGACCGCAAAGTGTA
>Ga0102953_1001030_pt1 | contig 18107 bp, 15 predicted proteins | sample SalPon2A_C_D2_MG_FD_78509 | JGI IMG/M metagenome (GOLD analysis project Ga0102953, IMG submission 78509) | Soil microbial communities from South San Francisco under conditions of wetland restoration - Salt Pond MetaG R2A_C_D2_MG | ecosystem: Environmental > Terrestrial > Soil > Wetlands | place... | reverse complement strand
GCCACGGTTCCCGGTGTAGGCATGCCGGCCATCCGGAGTAATGCCGATTGCATGGGGTGTTTTACCCACAGCGATAGTCTTTACGACCCGGTCAGTATCTGTATCGACTACGGAGACAGTACTGCTCTTTTCATTTGTAATCAGTAAAGTCGACGCCATTGAGGTTGATGGCGCAACGGTACAAAGCCCCGTTATGGCAACGAGCGAAAGAAACCATTTGTGACTCTTCATTTCCGTTCTCCTGAAACTTGTTAAAAGAAATGTGACCACCGCTTTCTCGATAAAACGATCCGGGAAACAGGGGGATCAGTTTGGCGGGGAAAAACCTATACTGCCACAAAGTAACATCTTTGTCTTTGGTGGAGGGTGTGGCAAATTGTCGCAGTAGCTCATAAATGTCACGTCCTTTGCGACCGCCTTTTACCGTCCACTGGCTAACTAGAAATACTAGTTCTTAGAAGTAAAAAAAATCCAAAGTTTCGTGACAACATTCAAGAGATATGTTGACTTGGGACCTCTCCTTTTTTGTCTGCCCCGAAGCAAACCTGAGCCTGACGATCTTTACCGAATTTCTGATTTTCGGCAGGATTAGGGCAAGCAGTCTCACAAATATCTTTTGCCGGTTTTTATGATAATCGAACATGTTCCATTCATCTTCAATGGAGATATTCGAACACAACAACTCAAGTTCTTTGCTTTTGGCAATACCCCATCTGAAAATGATTTCTCTGTTGTCTTCCTTGTTTTTGACGTTGTAGTTGACAAGTGAATCGTGGAAAACTTCGCAAAGCATGAGAGAAGAAGGGAAATTTTCACTGATCTGCTTGAGAATTTCCCCGATGTCACTTTCAACAAAGTACATCAACAGACCTTCGGCAATAAACAGGTAGTCGTAGGATTCGTTTCTGTCGATATCGATAATCCATGAATAATCAAGGGCTGATTTGCCGATGGATTTGTGGTTTTCCGAATCAGGGGAGAATTTTTTTCTGAGATCAATCACTTCCGGCAGGTCAATATCGTACCAACATCTGATTTTCGGCGACATCAGGCGGGCGTAACGGGTATCAAGTCCTGCTCCCAGATTTATTATTACCGGGTTGTCGGCACTATCTATAAACCTTGAGACCTGCTCATCGAGGATCTTTGTCCTGACCGAAACCAAAAATCGGCCGCTGGTGTTCTTGTCGAAATATGAAAAATCATAGTCGAGGGCAGCCATTATCTTCACTGCTTCCGGGTCCATGATAATCGGCTCTTCATGCCGGGTCTCGGCTGCCTTGAAATAAAGCGGCGCAAATAAGGATTCGAAAAGAGGGTTTTTCTCAATGAGTTGTTCGGGATCAATTGTCTCCATACTCTTATTCCTTTTGTTTCTTTGACCTGAATCCGTGAGCGTCCGAGAGCGGCGCAGATGCGAGGCGACAACAAAGTTGATAATACTTAGGTATATCAATGAGTTGTCAACGAAGCAGATGCGTCGTTATCGGAGGCCCCCCACAGGGCGGCGGGTGAGTTTAAACTCCGAAGCAAATCAAATTATGTTCACGTAATTACAGTCACATAACCTAAATACTAGCGCAGAGCCGTCACGGATTCAGGTTTGATATCATTTCAGAAAAGCGTACCATCTTTGTTATGTTTTGCCACCAGCAGACGAAACATTTCCACCAGGCCCCGGCACAGGGTGTAAATCACTCAACGCTCAGGTTGTCGGCGGCGGAGCGGTCAAAAAGGATATTCAGTTTAGAGTCGAAACCAAAAAGGGGACAGATTTATTTTTTAAACTTTAAAGTAAGGCTATGTCTAAGGAAGCGTAACCATGCGACATATTAAATATGATCAAAATTATGACAATTACTGATCATATCTATGAGCCTAACTCGCAAGGTTATCAACTTGGAATGCTCGGTTCCTGTCTGTTGGCGCCGCGACCACCGTCGCCGACGAGGGCGGGGATCGCTATTGTCTTGATGATCAAACCCGCGAAGATCTGTTGTTCAACCTTTAATCGGCCTTCCTTTATCCTCTAAAGCATTTTATAGTAGGTAAATGTTCGGTCTGATTCTCATATCGATTGTTACCATCTTACACTTGTATGTTTTCTGGCGGGTCAGTTCCGTTTCTTTCATTAAAGATCGCATTCCCCTGAAGAAGTTGGCGGCAGGCGGGATTATCCTCTGGTCGCTTTTCTTTTTGGGCCGAGTTTACGGCCACGCCGGTGGCGGACCGATTGGAGCCGGTCTTGAATTTATCGGCATGACCTGGATGGCGACTCTCTTCCTGCTGTTTACGACATTCCTGGTTGTGGATCTTTTCACCGGGTTTGGGTTTTTCTTTAAGAGTCAGGTTTCTAAAATTCGCGGGGTGGCCCTCCTTGCCGGCCTGATGTTGGCTTTATTCGGCATGATCCAGGGGATGCGACCGCCTGTGGTAACGAATTATCAGGTGGCTTTACCTGATTTGCCGCCTGAGTTAGATGGCTTGAAAATGGTGGTTGTTTCCGATCTCCATCTCGGTTCCCAGCTCGGTGAAAAATGGTTAACCGGCATAGTTAGCCGGGTGTTAAACGAGAAACCGGATCTTATTCTGTTGGTTGGCGACATATATGAAGGTCACGAACGCCCATCAAATGAAATACTGTCTACGATGCGGAAGCTGAAAGCGCCTCTCGGAGTTTGGGCGGTGCTCGGCAACCATGAATTTTATGGCGGGCCGAAAGTTATCGATGCGCTCAGCAATGATTCCGGACTGACGGTTCTGAGAAATTCTCATTTGGAAGTAAGCCCCGGTTTGGTTATTGCCGGGGTTGAAAGCGGGGGCACCCATCGTCTTCCCGAGAACGGTGGGGAATCGCTCAAGCAGGCACTGCCTTTAAATTCACCGGAACCTGTTATTCTTCTCAGCCACAAACCATGGCACGTGGAAGAAGCAGCTGCTCTCGGTGCGGACCTGATGATCTCCGGACATACCCATGCCGGTCAGATCTGGCCCTTTGGCTATCTTGTCAAGCGCATGTTCCCTTACTTTAGTGAGCGTTATCAGGTGGACGGCATGACTTTGCTTGTAGGCCGGGGGACAGGCACCTGGGGGCCGCGGATGCGTCTATGGCTCCCGGGAGAAATCCTGAAGGTAATACTGGTCCGCAAATAATTGCCGTTGCAGAATCGGGGCGGGAATTTCAGGAACATCTTACCTGATTTTGAAGGCACCAAAAGGACCCTGGCAATTTGCCTGCGCCCTTTGATACACCTGCCATTTGTGGTAATAAATAACCTTTCCCGAACAATCACCAGGCAAACAACAGCAAGGGGATATTTATGGCCGATAAAAAGCATCACACCTGTTTCCCCTCCGCAACTGAAGACGTGGGCCATTCCAGAAGATTTATCGAAAACGACCAGACCAAATCACCAAGTTATAAACTAGCGTACAATGATCGGGATTTCATGATGCGCGACGAGCTGCGCCCCGTCAGACTACAGCTTGAGCTGCTGAAACCTGAACTGCTGCAACAGGAACACGACATTCGGGCTACCGTGGTAATCTTCGGCGGGACCAGGGTCCCGGAAGAGTCTGTGGCCCGTGAGCGTCTGGCCGAGGCGGAGAATCAGGCTAAGGAAAGCCCCGAAAGCGAGTTCCACCGTCGTCAGGTAAAGGCCGCCCAAAGGGTCTTGGCCAAGTCCCGTTATTACGAAGAGGCCAGGAAACTTGCCCGCCAACTTTCGGAGGTCTCGCATGTTGGGATGGGCTGTGATCTGGTGGTTCTGACCGGCGGCGGCCCGGGTATCATGGAGGCCGCCAATCGCGGAGCCCATGAAGCCGGGGCAAAAAGTATGGGCCTGAATATTGTTCTGCCGCATGAGCAGGCGCCTAATCCTTATATCACTCCGGAACTCTGCTTTCAGTTCCATTATTTCTCAATCCGAAAAATGCATTTCTTGATGCGGGCTCATGCCCTGGTTGCCTTTCCCGGCGGTTTCGGTACCATGGACGAGCTTTTTGAAACCCTGACCCTGATTCAGACCAAAAAAATAAAACCCCTACCGGTTCTGCTTTTCGGCCGGGAATTCTGGGAAAAGGTAATCGATTTCGACTTTTTGATGGAGGAAGGAGTGATCGCTCCGGATGACCTTAACATCTTCCAGTATGTTGAAACCGCCGAGGAGGCGGCACGGATCATTCTGGCCCATAACGCAGATAAGTCGGGAAATTCAGCAGATGCTCTTTAACATCGACTCTTAAAAAGATTTACCGTGGAATAAGGGCATCCGCCTCAACCTACTGAAAAAATGATTCTGGAGATATCGCAGAAGATGTTAACGCGGCAATTAAGGTAGCTGGAGCGGACCCCAACGTTTTACTGTTCGTCTTCAGACCGTAATGAATAGATAACGCAACAAAAAAAGGGTTCCCGGTTAATCCGGAAACCCTTGATCTTTCGTGGGGTGAGTGATGGGATTTGAACCCACGGCCTCCTGGGCCACAACCAGGTGCTCTAACCAGCTGAGCTACACCCACCATGCATATACGGCACGCAACTATTTACTAGATAGATTTCCTTTTGGCAAGGTCAAATTGGTCAGGTGCCGTTTAGAGATAATTAGGCCACCTCTTTACCGCAATCCTTGCAGATCTTGGCCTGGGCCTTGATGATCTCGGCGCAGAATGGACATTCCCTTCGGTTGTGATTTTTGAGTATTTTGACTATGGCCACCTCGGCCAGCTGGCCAATCTCGGTATGGCGGAATTTATGGGCCCTGATCGGATCTATGCATTCCAGGTTGTTAAGCTCTTCCAGCAGTTCGCAGGCCCGGTGGCGGCTCTCCAGATGGGCATCTTCGTCGGTAATAAGACAAAGGACCGGTTCGAGGTTTTTCTCGGCCACGCAGGTATCGAGCTGGGCGCGTGCCTCACGCTCCTTTTGATAGCGGACGTTACTTTCCCCCAGCTTGTCCTGATCGACGATGCTGCCGGTAAAGGCCTCCTTGCTGCCGACCATCATCGGACCGCCTTTCGGTTCGTTGGGGAGCAGCATGTAGCGACACGAAGCTGAATGGCCGTATTGCTCTTCGAATTCCTCCCAGCTCTTCTTGTAAATAGGACAGTCGTCATTAAGGCAGATGAAGAATATCTCGGTCCCCCAGCCCAGACCGTCTCCGACATGGTAAGGGGGGGTATGGCAGCAGGAGAGCTGCTCCTTGCAGTGCGGGCAATCGTGTTTCTGCCGGGCAATTTCGTAGCAGCGTTCGTCGACAAACATCCTTAAACTACCTCCGTAACGTGTTGAGATCTCGAATTTTAAAGGGTTGCATGGTGAGGCCGGATAATCGGGATCTGATAATAGAGGCCTGATTTCAGTCGAGATCTTAAAAATAAAATAATAGCGGCTGAGAAAATAATGCATAATGTTATTGTGGTCAATGGGAGGCAAAAATATAAGTTGTATGCAAAAAAACGTTTCTTCAGTCGATTAGTCCGGCAGGTGTGCTGTTAATTTTAACTCGAAACCCGTATTGAATTGGCATAACCTTTTAACGTAGTATAGATATTAAAACTGTTTGACTTTTCAGGCAGCTGTCAGTAAAGGTTCTGGTTCCCCAATGCGGAAATTGCAGAATGGCCGATGGCCTTCATGTGTTAACTAACTAATATAATTGATGAATATGAAAGAAAAAAAGCAGTCAAGATATGCCGAGGCCGGGGTCGATATCGACAAGGGTAATGATTTCGTAAAAGCTATCAAACCGCTGGTTTCGGCTACCTTCAACCGCGGTGTCATGACCGATATTGGTGGGTTCGGCGGCCTTTTCGCCTTGGGCAGCGATCGCTACAAAGACCCGGTGCTGGTTTCCTCAACCGACGGGGTCGGCACCAAACTTGCCGTTGCCCAGCTCTGCGGCAAGCACGATACGATCGGCATAGATCTAGTGGCTATGTGTGTTAATGACGTAGTCGTTTCCGGGGCCAAACCTCTTTTCTTCCTCGATTATTTTTCCATCGGCAAGCTCGATACCGATCTGGCAGTCGATGTCGTTAAAGGGATTGCCAAAGGGTGCAGGATCTCTAAATGTTCCCTGATCGGCGGCGAGACGGCCGAGATGCCGGGCCTTTACGATGAAGGAGAATACGATCTGGCCGGATTTGTGGTCGGTATTGCCGAGCGGGACGGTATCATCGACGGGACGGATATCAGGGTAGGCCACAAGGTTATTGGTATTGCCTCCAGCGGCGTGCACAGCAACGGTTATTCTCTGGCCAGAAAGATTTTTTTCGAAGAGCATGGCTTCGGAATTGATACCCAGTTGGATGAATTGGGCTGCACCGTAGGCGAGGAGTTACTTAAACCGACCCGGATTTACGTTGAGCCCCTTCTGAACATCATCAAGAATTTCAAGGTACACGGCCTGGTCCATATCACCGGCGGCGGTTTTTTCGATAACATCCCCAGGGTCCTTCCCCAGGGCTGCAAGGTCAAGATCGAAAGCGGCAGCTGGGCGATTCCGCCGGTGTTCAACTATATGTGCAAACAAGGTAATGTTCCGCCTGAAGAGATGTTCCGGACCTTCAACTGCGGAATAGGCATGGTTGCCTTCGTTGACGCTGATCAGGCAGATGATATCTGTTTCCAGCTGGCCGCTCTGGGTGAGACCTCATTTGTGATCGGAGAGGTTGTTGCAAGTGGAGAAGGTGAGCCCGAGGTTGAAATCGATTGCGAGGCGAATTTTTAAGTTGCTTTGCTAATTGTGGACTCCACTTCGTAACGGTGGAAGCGATAAAAGGGCGGCCGCTAGTGCGGACGCCCTTTCTTTTGTGGAGATATTTTCAGGTCCCGCAGTCGTCAGGGCCGCCCTGCAGTTTATATAAGGCGTGGGGCAAGGCCCTGATCACCACCAGCAAATTTTCAACGGCGGCTTTCTCGCTGCCCGGCAGGTTGACGATCAAGCTCCCCTTTCTGGTCCCGGCCAGCCCGCGTGACAGCACGGCATTAATGGTTTTATCTATATTAGCCAGCCGCATCGCTTCGCATATTCCCGGTATTTCCAGATCAAGCAAAGGCCGGGTCGCTTCCGGGGTGATGTCTCTGGGACTTAAACCGGTGCCTCCGGTCGTAATGACCAGATCGATTTTCTGCCGGTCTATCCAGTCGGTAACGGTCTGCCGGATGGGTTCGATTTCGTCCGGAACCAGAGCGGTCTCACATACCAGGAAACCATGTTCGCTGAGAAGCTTACAGAGGGCCGGGCCGCTGGTATCGCATCTCTCGTTTCTGGCGCCCCGATCGCTGACGGTTAGAACCGCGCACTGATAAGGCTTATTGTTTTCAGCCACTATTCGTTCTCGGCTTTGGCCTGTTCGATGATTTTTTCCGCCAGATTGGCCGGTACTTCTTCGTAGTGCGAAAACTCGCTCTTGAAAGAACCGCGGGCGGCGGTGATCGAGTTCAGATCCGGCGCGTATCTGAGGATTTCAGCCATGGGGGTTTGGGCGGTTATCACCTCAAGCTTGCCTTCCGAATCCATGCCCATCACCCGGCCGCGTCTGCCGTTCAGGTCGCCGATCACATCCCCGACGCACTCTTTTGGGACCAGTATGGTCATGTCCATGATCGGTTCGAGAAGCACCGGGTTTGCTTCCTGCGCGCCTTTTTTGAAGGCCATGGAGCCGGAGATTTTGAAGGCCATTTCCGACGAATCCACGGCGTGGAAAGAGCCGTCTACCAGCGATACCTTGACATCCACTATCGGATAGCCGGCAAGGACCCCTTTTTCCATTGACTCCAGCACCCCTTTTTCAACGGCTGGTATATAGGTTTTCGGAATGACTCCACCGACGATTTTGTCGACGAATTCAAAGCCGCCGCCCCTCGGTAACGGTTCCATCTCTATCCAACTGTCAGCGTATTGGCCATGGCCGCCGGTCTGCTTTTTGTGTTTGCCTTGGACCCGCGCCTTGCCTTTGATCGTCTCTTTGTATGGGACTTTAGGGGCTTCGAGTTTCATCTCCACCCCGAATTTGCGCTTGATCCGTTCGCCGATAACCTCTAAGTGAATTTGACCAACCCCGGAAATCAAGGTCTGCCTGGTTTGCGGATCGCGTGAAATCTTCAGGGTCGGGTCTTCCTCAAGTATCTTGGTGAGGGAGGCATGGAGCTTTTCTTCGTCTTTTTTATTTTCGGTGGTAACCGCATAGGAAATGCTCGGCTCGATCGGAACCAGTTCGTCGAATACAATCGGAGCGTCTGCGCTGCACAGCGTATCGCCGGTAACGGTTTCCTTCAATTTGGCGATGGCGACGATCATCCCGGGGCCGGCGCTATCCACCTGAATCTGGGTTTTACCTTCCATGGTAAGGATATGACCGAACTTTTCGGTAATCTCTCTGCTTGAATTATAAAAGGAATCGCCGCTTAATGTCCCTGAGACCACTTTCAGTATAGTTAAACGGCCTGCGTACGGATCGGCCATGGTCTTAAAAACCCTGGCCGAGAAGGGCGCATCCGGCTTCGGTACTCGCTCGACGATATCGCCGGTTTTAGGATCAGTGCCGATCTGGGCGGGGCGGTCGCAGGGCGCAGCCAGATAATCGCCGATCAGATCGAGGATTAAAGTGGTTGCGGCATTGGCGGTGGCGGCGGTTGCCGTCACCGGGGCAATCATTCCGGTTTTAACGGCTTTTCGAAGACCGTTCTGCAGATCTTCGTCGCTGAGTTCTCCCTCTTCAAGGAACTTTTCGATCAACTCGTCATCGGTTTCAGCCACCTGTTCCATGAGGTTGTCCCGGTAAAGGGCCAGATCGTCGGCCATCTCTGATGGAACTGCGATTTCCTTGACCGTGCCTTTGTCGCCGTCGAAGGAGTATGCTTTTTGATTCAGGACATCGATTATACCTTTAAAATTTTCTTCCGCGCCGATCGGGAAATGGATAACGACCGGATTGAAGGGGAGTTCTGCTTTGATCCCGGCAAGAACATTGTCGAAATTGGCCCTCTCTCGGTCCATCTTATTGATCACGATTATGGAAGGCAGCTTGCGGTTTTCGACCAGATCGGCGATTTTTTCGGTCTGGTTCTTGATATCCTGATTCGCCTCTACCACAAATACGGCATTGTCGGCCATCTGGGCCGTAAAAACGGTTTCGTTGAGGAAATTATCTTCACCTGGGGTGTCGATCAGATAGATTGAGTTCTTTTGCCAGTTAAAATGGTTGAAAGCGGAGCTGATCGTGCTCTTGCGGTGGATTTCCTCGGGTTCGAAATCCATTACCGAGGAACCTTCATCCACCTTGCCGAGCCGTTTGGTTTTGCCGGTGGTGAACAATATTGCCTCGGCCAGGGAGGTTTTGCCGCTTTTGCCGTGACCGAATAGCGCTACATTTCTAACCAGATTAATATCCTGCATGGATGCCTCCGTAATAGAAGTTTAACTGGTAAAATATCAATTCTGCCGGGCGGCGGGCCTGTGGTTTTGTCTAAAAGCTCCGTTTCCCGGACAAACCGTTCGATATGCTCTGTGACAACTCATAAGACCTTGTAATTGTTAATTCTTACTATCAGGGTGCTGAATAGCAAAGAAAAAATTCTTTTTTTAAGAAAAAATATCAGGACCGAGGGGAATATGGCAAAAATGGCAAAACCGATTATTACTGATATTCAATTGCTTAGGAACGGCATGATTATGGCGGCGGCTCTTTGGACATATCTCGGGGTAGGGCGTTTTGGGGATTAATCGAGGTTTTTTCCGATGGGGCGTTGCTGATTAGTTGTCATCCGATCGCCAAGCTGCTAAATTTGCCGCTAACTAATTTCCAGATAAGGATCGTTGAAAATGAAAAAACCGGCAAAAGATACCGGCCTTATAGCACGTTCAGCCGGGAAGGTCGGCATTGCCGTGATGTGCAGCAGGGTGTTGGGCCTGGTGCGCGAGCAGGTTTTTGCCTATCTGTTCGGCGCCGGTTTTGCCTATGATGCATTCGTGGTCGCTTTCCGGATCCCTAATCTACTACGGGACCTTTTCGGAGAAGGAGCTTTGAGTACCGCTTTCGTTACGGTTTTTTCAGATTACGAGACCAACCGAAGCGAAGAGGACACCCTGCGCCTGGCCGGTAATGTCATGGTCTTTTTCACCATCGTCTTGAGCTCGATCACCCTGCTGGGGATCTGGCAGTCGGAAAATATCGTCAGATTGCTGGTCGAAGCCAAATTCGAGCTGACTCCGGGCAAGGTTGAGCTGACCTCCTTGATGACTGTAATCATGTTTCCCTTTCTGATTCTGGTTTCGTTGTCTTCGGTCTGTATGGGGATCCTAAACACTCGGGGCCATTTCTTTGTGCCCTCGGTTTCTTCCGGTTTCTTTAATCTCGGTTCGATAATCGGCGGGGCAGGTCTGGCCCTGCTTCTACCAAGATTTGGCCAACCGGCTATTGTCGGTATGGCGGTCGGCACCTTGATCGGCGGGGTTTTGCAGCTGGTCGGGCAATTCCCATCGCTCAAAAAAGCCGGTTTCCGGTTGCTGCCGAATCTCGATATTACCGATCCCGGCCTGCGCCGGATCATCAGGCTGATGGTCCCGGCCGTGGCGGGGTTGGCGGCGCTGCAGGTCAATGTTTTTATCAATAACTATTTTGCTTCATCGCTGCAGCAGGGCAGTCTCTCCTGGCTGAACTATGCCTTCCGGCTTTTCATGTTGCCGGTAGGAGTATTCGGGGTGGCGGTTTCCATTGCCGCCCATCCGGTTATGGCACGGCAGGCTGCCGCGGGCAGTTTGAGCGGGCTTAAGGAATCGTATATATCTACACTGACCATGGCCTTCTGCCTGACTGTGCCGGCCGCTGCCGGTCTGATAATCCTGGCCGAGCCGATTATCAGGCTGATCTTCGAGCATGGCCGCTTTGATTCATATTCTACAGCTATGACCTCAGAGGCCCTGGTCTATTACGCGATAGGTCTTGCTTCCTACGCTGCGGTCAAGGTGACGGTGCCGGTTTTCTACAACATTAACAACACCCGCTTTCCGGTGGCCGGTAGTTTTCTGGCCGGAGTGATTAATATCGTGGTGATCATTTTTTTTATCGACCGTCTTCAGCATCGGGCCTTGGCGCTGTCGATTTCCTGTGCGATGACCGCTAATTTCATTTTTCTGTTTACCGTCCTGTTTCGGAAATTAGCGGGTTTCCCCCTGCGTTATCTTATGGAAGGCTTGGTCAAAGTGATGCTGGCTTCGGCGGTTATGGTCGGCTGGTTGCTGCTGCTGGACGGTCAGTTCGACTTGCGTGCTCCCAGCGGCAGTATTGTGGTCGATGCTCTCAATCTGACAATTTGTATTGTTTCCGGAGCGGCCCTTTATGCGGCAGCCCTTTACCGGATGAATCTGCCGGAGTTGCGACTGCTTGTCGAACGGCTTAAGAATAGATTATTTGTTTAGTTGCGGGCGGTGGCGAGACTTCGCAACAGCTGCCATTGGGAGAGAATGGCGGGAACGGCGGTGTCGACTCTCAGGATGCGCGGCCCCAAGGAAAAACAACCGAACCCCTGTTCCGAAAACCGGTCAATCTCGAAGTCGATCCAGCCGCCTTCCGGTCCGATTGCTATCAGGGCCGGGCTTGTTGGTTCCGGCAGCAGGTCGGGGGTGAGATCGATGCCGCCGCCGGGGTGGGCTACCAGTCTTACCGGATACTCCCGGGAAATTTCCGGGAGCAGGTCTTCGACAAAGGGCCGGAAATGATGGTGGATGGATATTTCCGGCACCATGGTGTCGACCGCCTGTTCCAGACCGTGCAGCAGATACTCGCGAAGGTTAGCCTCTGAAAGGAGAGATGCCTTGAAAAAGCTTTTTTCGACTCGGCTGGCGTTGATCAGAAATATTTTTTCTACGCCCAGAGAAGCAGCTTGGGCGAGGACTCTTTTCAGCATGATCGGCCGGGGCAGGGCGATGACCAGCCCGGTCGCTGTTTTGGGCGGCGGCGGCGTGTCGGTTCTGACCTCCAGAGCGACAAGACCAGGCTCGATTTTCGTGATCAAGCCCGTGCCGATTCGGCCGTTGACGATTCCGACCCGGATCACATCGCCTTTTTTGCTCCGGAGGGTCTTGCGAATATGTTTGGCCCGGCGGTCTCTGAGGATCGCTGAATTTTCATTTAATTCCAGCGGGTCGATGAGTATCAGGTTCATGGCGTCTGCCTTAATTTAAGTCAATGATCTTTACGGTCATCCGAATATAACCGAACTGAGAAGGTATACCAAATCTTCATGCTGCTGATCTATAATCTCTTGCAAGTGACCTTGGTGGCTTTGCTGCTGCCGATTTTGCTGCCGGTTGTGCTGCTCAACCCTAAATACCGGGGGACGACGTGGCTGCGGCTTGGTTTAGGGCTTGCCGGGCGTGTCCGCATGCTTGGGACCGGAGGCCCGCGGATCTGGGTCCATGCCCTGTCGGTCGGAGAGGTCTCTTCGGCCAGGGCTCTGGTTCGGGAACTTAAGAAAAAATATTCCGGTGGGATTGTGATTTTTTCGGCCTCCACCAGCTCAGGTCAGAAATATGCCGCTTCGACTCTCGCCGGACAAGTGGACCTTCTGGTGCCATTTCCCCTGGATTTTTTGTGGAGCGTTGAGCGTTTCATCCGGCTTCTCCGGCCTGATGTTTTCGTTCTTGTCGAAACCGATCTCTGGCCGAATTTCCTCGCTGCCTTGGAAAGACACAGGGTGCCGGCCCTCCTGGTCAACGGGCGCATTTCCGAGGAATCATTTCGTAAGTATCTCAGGTTCAGGTTCTTTTTTGGCCCCTTATTCAAAACCTTCGGATATATTGTCATGCAAACCGTAGCTGATGCCCGGAAGGTTGAGCGCCTCGGGGTGTCGGCTGATCGTCTGCTCGATCTCGGCAATCTTAAGTATGGGGTGCTGGCTGAGTCAGCCGATCAAGAAGGTAAGGGCAAGGACGGGTCTGGACCGGCTGCCTTTGGTCGGGCTGCTAAATATCTGTGGGTGGCTGGTTCCACCCATTCGGGGGAAGAGGAGATTCTCCTGCGGGCTTATAAAAAGCTCAGGGAAGATTATGATCTGTCCCTTGTTATTGCGCCTCGTAATATCGAGAGGGGCGCCGAAATAGCTTCCTTGGCCGCGGATTTCGGGTTTAAGCCGGTGCGTCGCAGCGAGGGCGTGAGGGGAGGCGGCGACCTGGTGGTTCTCGATACGCTGGGGGAGCTGGCCGGTGTTTATAAAGAGGCTGATTTCGCTTTTATCGGAGGCAGCCTGGTCAGGGAAAGGGGGCATAATCCCCTGGAGCCGGCGGTTTTTGCTAAGCCGGTTGTTTTCGGCCCACATATGGAAGATTTCGCCGAAATTGCCGATGATCTGCTGAAGGTCGGCGGGGCGGTGAGGGTCGATGATGAAGATGCTCTGGCTTTGATAATCAGCAAGTGGATTTCAAATAAAAAGGAGAGACTGGCAGCCGGTACTAAAGCTGCCGGCCTCGTCAAAGAGCAACGCGGAGTGACGGAGAGGTATGTGGAGTTGGTTGCCCGGGTAATCGACGACGGACTTGATCGATGAGAAAGAAAACGAAGCAGCGTCTGGCCTTTTTTCTGGGCAGGCCTCTTTCCCCTATTTATGGCGCCTTGATGCGAAAACGGGCCGCCTGGTATCGCTCAGGGGTTATGGAGAGTATCGCTTTGCCGGTGCCGGTGATCAGCGTTGGCAATCTGACCATGGGCGGTACCGGCAAAACGCCAATGACGATATATATTGCCCGATGCTTGCAGGCTGCCGGACGCCGTCCGGCGATAATAAGCCGAGGGTATGGCGGCAAGGCCAATCAGGCGGTCAATCTGGTCAGCGACGGTGAGCGGTGCCTGCTCGATGCCGTCATGGCCGGTGATGAACCACGCTTGATGGCCGATTCCCTGCCGGGAGTGGCCGTGGTTACCGGAGTGAAGCGAGCTGTCGCCGCAGATTTTGCCGTCCGGGAGTTGGGAGCCGATATTATCGTACTCGATGATGGTTTTCAACATATGGCCTTGCAGCGCGATTTTGATCTGGTCCTTTTCAAGGCCCCGTTCTTCATGGGGAACGGTCGGGTTTTTCCGGGTGGTGATCTGCGGGAACCGCTCGGGGCCCTGGCTCGGGCCGATGCATTTGCAATTACCGGTATTGACCGGCAAAATCAGGCTGCTGTTGATGATTTTAAAAAATACCTTATGAAAGAGTTTCCCGGCAGACCTGTTTTTAAAGCTGAATATTGTTTTAAGTCGTTGACCGATCAGGAAGGGGCGGTGGTCGGGGATGAGGTGTTAGGACGGAAACTTTATGGATTCTGCGGTTTGGCTGAACCAGGCGGTTTTTTGCGGACTGTCAGCGCACAGGGGGCCAGCCTTTTCGGATTTGCCGTCTTTCCCGATCATCATCTTTACACGGAAGCCGATTTGATGAAATTAAGTGAAGATGCTGCCAGGTTCGGCTGTGAAGGCCTGATAACTTCCGGGAAGGATATGATTAAACTCAAAAGGCTTTCGTGTCCTTTGCCGATTTATTCACTGAATGTCGATTTGAGTCTTCCTGAGGCGTTCGCCGATCTTCTGCGGTCCTTCTGAATCTTAATCCGTAAATCTGGCAGTGACGAAATCAAAAGGTCCACGGTCGTGTTTATAATCCCTCCGGTGTGTTTTTTATTCCACCATACTCAGGTTTTGTTTGACTCTGTGTAAATAAAACCACCATGTATAACTACAGGATATACCGTTGTTTTTATGTGTAATGTGTGCTTGTCAATGTTTTGGCCTATAAATTGCAACAGGTCCACGGTGTACAATGACATGCAGGACAACTCTCGAAACTTATCGCGATAATTTTAGATAGCAGGATGCTCCATGAAAGGCTTTTTGAAAAAAATTCATCCACACCAGCATACTCTCGCAAAAGAGGTCAGTTTCAGCGGCATTGGTCTGCACTCCGGATTAGCCGTCTCTATGGTGATTAAGCCGGCCAAGGCCGATAGCGGAATCCGCTTTTTTCGGACTGATCTTCAAAAAGAGATTCCCGCTTTGATGGACAGGGTTGTCGATACCACTTTGGCAACAACCGTTGCTGAGGGCAATGCCTCGGTTTCGACGACTGAGCACCTGTTGGCCGCCCTCGCCGGGCTGGGTATCGACAATGCCCTCGTTGAACTTAATGGTCCTGAAGTGCCGATCATGGACGGCAGTGCCGCTCCTTTTGTCAAGATTGTCAAAAGGATTGAACGCAAACGTCAGGATGTCTGCCGTAAATTGCTCAAGATTACTCGGGAAATTAATTTCCAATCAGGTGATACCAAGATCAGTCTGCGGCCCTATGACGGTTATAAAGTGACCTGCGAGATCGATTTCGACCACCATCTGATAAAAAAACAGAAATATTCGGTTGATGTAAATTCCAAAAAGTTCATCAAGGAAATCGCTTCGGCCCGGACTTTCGGGTTCATGGATCAGATTGAGAAGCTGAGGGCCAACGGTCTGGCTCTTGGCGGCTCACTGGCCAACGCCGTCGTTGTTGATCGTACCCGGGTCCTTAATGCCGAAGGTTTGCGTTTTTCTGATGAGTTCGTTCGCCACAAGGTACTTGACCTGATCGGCGACCTGTCCCTGCTCGGCTGCCAGATAATCGGGCATGTCGTTGCCACAAGGTCCGGGCATGGCCACCATCTCGGTTTAATGAAAGAGATCGCTGCCCATCCCGAGTGCTGGGAGTTTGTGACCCTTGAAAAACATGAGGAAGACGGAGTTCTGGCCAGGGTTGTTTCCTCGACCCGCGAGGCCGGTAATATGATCCTGCCTTTCCTGGTACCCGCCAATCCGGTTGTGACCGCACCCTCTATGCCGGGGTCCTGACGATACGACCCTGATACATCGATCTTGTTATCAAGGCCCACCGAATATCAGTTTCGGATGGGCCCTTTTTTTGTGGTTTAATGAAAATCTATTTGTCATTGGCAGCTATTTTCTCTACTATCACCTATCAATCAGTGCTATCTTTGACTTTACTCATTTCGGATTAACGGTTTTCGGGAGAAAAGAATGAAAATAACGGGCAAGATCGGTTTCCTCGGCGGCGGGCGTATGGCAGAGGCGCTTATCAAGGGTATTATCCAGGCCGGACTCTTTGTTCCGGCACAAATAGTGACGGTTGATCCCGTCGAGGAGCGTCGGCGTCTGCTTGCGGAGTTGTATGGAGTTAATGTGGTCGACAATTCTTCCGCAATGGCCGACTGTGAAATCGTGATTTTGGCGGTCAAGCCCCAGGTCCTGCCGAATCTTTTGCAGGCAAATCGTTCTAATTTCAACAACAAGCAGTTGGTGATTTCGATTGCGGCCGGGGTTTCCCTCTCCGTTCTGGAATCTAGCCTGGCCGGCTGCGACTGTCGGGTGATTCGGGTTATGCCCAATACGCCGGCCCTGGTCATGGAAGGCGCTTCGGCCCTTTGCCGCGGGACTCTGGCCGACGATAACGATTTGAAAACCGCGAGCGCGATTTTCGATGCCGTCGGCAAAAGTGTCGTTTCGGGAGAGGCGGAGATGGATGCGGTGACCGGCTTAAGCGGCAGCGGACCCGCCTACGTTTTTTCTTTTATAGAAGCTATGATTGACGGTGGAGTCAAAGTCGGTCTTGGTCGTGATGTTGCCGAAACCCTAGTTTTGCAAACTGTCTTGGGATCGGTAAAACTGGCAATGGATTCCGGTAAGCATCCGGCTGAACTGCGGGCCATGGTAACTTCACCGGGAGGGACCACCATTGCCGGGCTTCATGAAATGGAGAAGGCGGGATTTCAAGGAATTTTAATGGACGCGATCGAAGCGGCCACCAAGCGTTCCCGCGAGCTGGGCGAGATTGCCGAGGAAAGGGTTGAGCGTTAATGAGGGTGGCCAAGGTAGGGATAATCCTAAAACATGATTCCGGCGAAGCAAAACGGCTTGGCAGCGAACTCGCGACCTGGTTGGAGGCGCGATCCATCGAGCCCTTTATCGATCGAATTATTGCCGATCTGGATCTGTTGGTTATCCTCGGAGGCGATGGGACCTTGCTGCATGTGGCCTGGCAGGCCAGTCGTTACAAAATCCCGGTGGTTGGAGTCAATCTTGGCAGCCTGGGTTTCCTTACCGAAGTTGCGGTCGAAAACCGCTACGAAGCCCTGGAGAAGATCCTGGAAAACTCGGTAGTCACTGAAGATCGCCTGATGTTGAAGGCCAGGCTCTGCCGGAAAGGGGGCGAAAATTCGGAGTGGTGCTATGCCCTTAACGATGTGGTCATCAATAAGGGCAATATCGACCGGCTGGCCAGGATGGAAGCATGGGCTGACGATGAGTTTATCACTTCCTACCGGGCCGACGGTTTGATCTTTTCCACTCCGACCGGTTCGACTGCCTACAATCTGTCGGCCGGGGGGCCGATTATCCACCCGGAGATGCGGGCTATCATGCTTACACCGATCTGTCCATTCATGCTGGAAAGTCGCCCAGTGCTGTTGCCCCATCACGTCAGGTTGGTAACCAGGATTTCCGGACGCTCCGATGTAAAGGTTATCGTCGACGGACGTTCGACCTTCGATATGGCCGATGGTGAGCATCTTGAGGTGATGGCCGCAGAACACCCGCTTCGTCTGGTCTGCTCGCCCCATAAAGGCTATTTCGAGATTCTGCGCAGCAAACTCAACTGGGGCGGCAAAACGCTCTGATCAAGGGCTGTCTTCTTTCAATTCGGTGGCCAGGCTCTCTTTTTCCTTGGACATTGCCGCTTTCCCTGCTTCAATGGCCTCGTTGAGCGCTTTTTTCTTTTCGTCCAGATATTCCCTGCCCCGGTCAAAGGCCTCGTCGGTTTTTTCCCTGACTCCCTTCGGCAGATTTTCCTTCAAATCGGCGCCATACTTTGCCAGGGCTTCCCTGGTCTCTTTACCAGTCTTGTCGGTCAGCAGCAGGGCGGCAGCAGCCCCGAGCAGTGCGCCGGTCAAGAAGGTGGCCAATGATGATCCCGAACAGCATTCGTCTTTACTCATTTTCTTCTGCCTCCTTTGCCTCATTCGATTTTGATCTGTGGATGACATGTAAAAATGCTTTTATCCCGGTGCTGATTGCGGCGATTT
>Ga0102953_1001029_pt1 | contig 18108 bp, 5 predicted proteins | sample SalPon2A_C_D2_MG_FD_78509 | JGI IMG/M metagenome (GOLD analysis project Ga0102953, IMG submission 78509) | Soil microbial communities from South San Francisco under conditions of wetland restoration - Salt Pond MetaG R2A_C_D2_MG | ecosystem: Environmental > Terrestrial > Soil > Wetlands | place... | reverse complement strand
CTTGTCCTCACCACGCCACATGGCCTCGTGGCTACCCGCTGTGCGCCGTCCTTCGTCGAGAGTCGTCACCAATCTTCCGCGCGCGTCGTAGATGCGCAGGGTGACATTGCACGGCGTAGCCAGTTCGTAGCGAATGGTCGTGGCCGGATTGAAGGGGTTGGGAACATTCTCGGCGAGCGCGAAGATCTTTGGCTTGGGTGGGTCCTCCACGCCGGTGGCCGCCATGAAGCTCTGCTCGGCAGCGAAGGGGGAACCGGCAAAAGCGCCATCGATGGCTTGTACAGTCCAGTAGTACTGGCCGAAGGGTAGATGAATCGCTCGGGTGGTTCGATTCCCAGCGTTTCCCCACGACACCACTCTTCGGTATCCCGTCGATTCATCTGCCATGGCAGAGCTGATTTCATCGCCGCCAGGAGTGGTTCCGATACGAAGGTTATAAGAAAGGCCTTGTGCGGGAGTCTGCTCGTCCGTCGACGCGTCCCAGGACAAAATCAGTTTCTGTTCATGGTACGTGGCGGAGAGATTCATCGGCGTCGCGGGTGGCGCGTTAGTCGGCACGCCTTCGTTGCGATAGATCCGTGAGAGATAGCTCGTGCCCGACTTTCCAACCAGCACCAAGTCAAGGTCTCCATCGTTATCATAGTCTCCCCAAGCCGCCGACCCGAGCCACATTGGAGGAAGATCTGCTTCGATGTCACTGAAGGTCCCGCCGTCGTTGGCATAGATGCGAGCAATCTGCGAAGTCCCTGAGGAGCCCATGAGAAGAATGTCCAGGTCTCCATCATTCTCGAAGTCACCCCACGCTGACGTGCTACACCACAGTCCTGGTAATTTGGCATTGATGTCATAGAACTGCCCGGCGTCGTTCCGGTAAACACGGGTGAGGTAGCCGGAAGCAGATCTGCCGGACACGAGTATGTCGAGATCCCCGTCATTATCATAATCGCCCCATTCCACAGAACCATAGTACACGTTCTCCAGAGCGGCGCCGCTGTCGGTGAAGCTCCCTCCGTCATTACGGTAGATGCGTGAAATGGAACCTAACTCTGTAATGCCCGTCAAAGCGATGTCCAGATCACCGTCGTCGTCATAGTCGCCCCACGCAACTGCGCTGTAGGTCATACCAGGCATTCCAGCTCCAAGATCCGTAAACGAGCCTGAATCGTTCCGATAGACACGGGAAAGGTATGAATATCCCGAATATCCAGTCAGGATGAAGTCCAAGTCACCGTCATTGTCATAATCCCCCCAGGCCACGGAGCCGTAGTAGACGCCCGGCAGGATCACTCCACTGTCCACGAGCACTCCCGCGTCGTTTCGAAAGATGCGAGATATGGCGCTTGTCCCCGTATCTCCTGTCAGAAGAAGATCGAGGTCACCGTCGTTGTCGTAATCCCCCCAAGCAACCGAGCTGTATTCTACTCCTGGCAGACCAAGCTGCATGTGGGTGAAGTTTCCCGAATCGTTGCGATAGATACGAGAGATGAACTCCGTACCAGCGTCGCCGGTTAGAATCAGGTCCAGATCGCCGTCGTTGTCGTAATCGCCCCATTTCGCCGAGCCGTATTTCACTCCCGGGAGTCCTGCGCCGAGTTCCGTCAGTTCCCTAACGAGAAAACTCTGCTCGTTCGCAAATTCAGAACCAGCCCAAGCATCGTCTAGAGCTTGAACGCTCCAATAATATTTTCCAGGGGCAAGCGTCAGTTCCCAACTCACGGATTGTTGCGCATTTCCCAATTTTGGGATCCGCCGGCAACCAGTGGCGCCATCGGCCATTCCCGAAACGACCTCGTTACCGCCGGGAGTCGTTCCCACTCTCAGATTGTAGGAGAGTCCAGAACGAGGAGTCTGCATGTCGGTAGCCGCATCCCAAGAAAAGACTACCTGCCGTTTGTTGATTTGCGTCGAAAGAAGTTCGGGCGCAGTCGGGGGGGTGTTGGGCGGCCATCCTGCACTGCGATAGATTCGGGTGATGGTTTCAGTCCCGCTTTTTCCTGAAAGCAGGATGTCTAGATCACCGTCGTTGTCGTAATCTCCCCAGACCGCAGCGCCGAGCGAGATCGCCGGCAGTCCCGAATTCAGCCCCGTGAAGGACCCTGAATCGTTGCGATAGATACGGGAAAGAGATTCTTCACTTGCGTCACCACTCAACAGAATATCTAGGTCACCGTCGTTGTCGTAATCTCCCCACTCGGCAGAACCAAGCCACGTACCGTCCAACGAGGCTCCGGAGTCGTGGAAAGTCCCCGCATCATTGCGATAGACACGCGTCACGAGCTCCGAACCAGTATCTCCCGCGAGCAAAATGTCCAAGTCTCCATCGCTATCGTAATCGCCCCATTTCGCCGAGCCATATCTCACTTGCAAAAGTGAGGCTCTGATGTCCGTGAAGGTTCCCGACTGATTGCGATAGACTCGACTGATGGAAGCTTGCCCGCTCAATCCCGTCAAAAGAAGGTCGAGATCGCCATCCTTGTCGTAGTCGCCCCATGCCACCGATCCACTCGATATACCTGGAAGTCCCGCGCTGACGTCGACGAAAGTGCCCGTGTCATTGCGCAGCAGGCTCGTGATGCTTCCAGTGCTGGAAGTTCCGGACAATAGGAGGTCCAGGTCTCCGTCGTTGTCGTAGTCGCCCCAGGCCACCGCACTGTTTTGAACCGCGGGAAGCCCGGCGTCAACCGCTCTAAAGAGCCCGGACTCGTTGCGATAGATCTCCGTGAGATTCCCGGAGGAGGTTCCCCCACACAGCAATAGGTCCAGATCTCCATCGTTGTCGTAGTCGCCCCAGGCCACCGAACCGTTGATCGTTCCCGGCAACCCGGCACCGATATCGATGAAAGATCCGGAATCATTGCGATAGATTCGCGATACGGTTCCGAAACCGGTATCACCAGTCATTGCAATATCCAGGTCCCCATCGCCGTCAAAGTCTCCCCAGGCCAGTGAACTATTTTGAACTCCGGAGAGTCCGGCCTGGATGTTAGTGAACTCCGTGAGACGGAAGGTTCTCTCCTGCGCGAAGCCCGAGCCCGCAAAACTGCCGTCGATGGCCTGGACGCTCCAATAATAGGCCCCCGGTTCCAGCTCTATTATCCGAGATCTCTTCTCCTGTGCATTTCCCGGCTGCACCACGCGGCGGTAGCCAGTAATCTCGTCAGCCATGACCGAGCTTATCTCGTTGCCACCGGGTGTCGTGCCGATCCGCAGGTTGTAGGAAAGCCCCTCTACCGGAGTTTCCAGATCGGAAGCAGGATCCCAAGCGAAGGTCACGGCATGACCCTGGACCAGGGTAGTGAGATTCTCCGGGGGCACCGGCAGGGTATTCCGTGGAACGATCCCGTTCCTGTAGATGCCAATCGCCGGACCGGAAAGAAAGGTGTTCCCCGAAATCAATATATCGAGGCCACCATCGTGGTTGTAGTCGCCCCAGGCCACTGCCGCGTGGGCCAAGCCCGTCAGTCCTGCCTGGGCGTTTGTGAATGTCCCCCCGTCATTGCGATAGAGATACGAGTGCGGTCCTGAGCCATTATCACCACACACTAGAAGGTCCAAATCTCCATCGTTGTCGTAATCGCCCCAAGAGGCTGCGCTGTTGTACTTGAAGCTCGGAAGATCGGCTTCCGTAGCGACGAAGTTGCCCGCATCGTTGCGGTAGACACTGAAAGTCGCACCAGTTTCGGTCTTGCCGGACAGCAAAAAGTCCAGGTCCCCATCGCTGTCATAGTCTCCCCACTCAGCGGCTCCGTTGTACGCTCCCGGCAAACCCGCACCGATATCTGTAAAGCTCCCGGAGACGTTGCGATAGACGCGAGAGATCGGCTGAGAACCTGCAGCAAGTCCAGTCAATAGAATGTCCAGGTCTCCATCGCTGTCGTAGTCTCCCCAGGTTGCCGAACCGTTGATGACACCCGCGAGCCCAGCCATGATGCTCGTGAAGCTCCCGGCATCATTTCGAAAGATCCGAGCGACGGGGCCGGCGGCGTTGTCTCCCGTCAACAGAACGTCGAGATCGCCATCATTGTCGTAGTCCCCCCAGGCAAGCGAGCCAGAGGCCACTCCAGGGAGTCCAGCTCGGATGTCCGTAAAACTGCCTGAACTGTTTCGATAGATCCGCGTGATGTACTCCGAGCCACTATTGCCGCTCAAGAGAAGGTCGAGATCCCCGTCGTTGTCATAGTCACCCCAAGCAGCTGCGCTTTCGTCCACGCCCAGCATTCCCACTCCGGCGTCACTGAAGTTGCCCCCTTCGTTTCGATATAAGCCGGTAATCCTCGTGGATTCCGTGGAGCCGGTCAGGAGAAGGTCCAAATCGCCGTCATTGTCGTAATCACCCCACGCTGCAGCACCGTACCTCACGGCCGGGAGTGCAGGGTGGATATCGGTGAACTCCGAAACGCGAAACGAGCTTTGGGCGGCGAAGGGCGAGCCCATGTAGGCGCCGTCTATGGTCTGGACGCTCCAGAAATAACTCCCGGGAGGGACCAAAACGGTCCAACTGAGCCGGCTTCCCACGTTTCCAGGACGAACCAGCCTGCGGTAGCCGCTCGATGCGTCAGCCATGGACGACATCGCCTCATCACCACCGGAACTAGTGCCGATTCGCAGGTTGTAAGTGAGCCCCGCGGCAGGGGTGTCCGCGTCCACGGCAGCATCCCAAGAAAAGGTCACGAGGCTGCCAACCTGGGTTGTCGACAGATTCGCGGGTGCGACGGCCGGAGTGTTCGGGTCTACGCCATCGCTCCTGAAGATCCTGGTTAGCGGGGCGAAGCCACTGTTCCCAGAAAGCAAAATATCCAGATCGCCGTCGTTGTCGTAGTCTCCCCAAGCCGCCGCTCCGCGAGCTACGCCCGGCAATCCTGCCTGTGAATCCGTAAACGAGCCGGAGTCGTTTCTGAAGATCCGTGAACTCCGGGTTGCACCAAAACTGCCGACCAGGAGCGCGTCCAGGTCTCCATCGTTGTCGTAATCGCCCCAGGCTGCCTTCCCCTCCGCGAGTGAAGGGAGGCTGGCCTCGATGTCGATGAAAATGTCGTATCCGTAGTTGCGGTAGATGCGGGTGATTTCGCCTAGATCAGAATAACCGGTGAGCAGAATATCGAGCTTGCCATCGTTGTTATAATCACCCCACACCGCGGAACCGTACCAAACTCCTACGAGGAATTGACTTTCAATATCAGTAAAGCCCCCAGAGTTATTGCGGTAGACGCGCGTGATCGCCTGAGAATTCACTCTGCCAGTCAAGAGGAGATCCAAATCTCCGTCACTATCGTAGTCACCCCAGTCGACCGAGCTATGATTTGCTCCGGGGAGTCCCAGCGCAGCGTCCGCGAAGTTTCCAGAGTCATTGCGATAGAGCCGAGTTATATCGCCTGTAGCTGATTGTCCTGTCAAGAGAAGGTCCAGGTCCCCATCATTGTCGTAGTCTACCCAGCTTCCCTCTCCGAAGCGCACTCCGGGAAGTCCGGCATTGATATCCACGAAGCTCCCGGAATCGTTGCGATAGACCCGCGAAATATAGCTGGAGGGCTGGTCCGTGGACCCACACAAGAAGAGGTCGAGGTCACCGTCGTTGTCATAATCACCCCAATGGACCGCGCCATCTCTAATACCGGGCAACCCCGCGTCGATGTCTACAAAGCTCGTGAGATCGTTGCGATAGATACGGGAAACGAGTCCTTCACCAGAATCACCGACCACGAGAAGGTCCAAGTCTCCGTCGTTGTCAAAATCTCCCCAAACCGCTGATGAGCCACCCAAGTCGATGATCCCGGCATCGATGTCCGTGAAGGTGGGACTTGCTTGGACGAGCGTTACTTGGGGGAGGCTTGTAAGCAGTAGGGCTAAGAAGAACGGAATTAACCTGCGCATTGCGTGACACCTTGCCGGTATCAACGAGAGCAGGCAGAGCCCGGGGGGATCTCAGGCGCCATGCCTGGCACTCCATTGGCTGGGAGCCGTGATAGAATTCTATCATTCCAAGGGACCGGGGTCGATGCCTCTTAACGCCATTCCAGGATCCGCTATGCACTTGAATGGCGCAATCCCCTGCGCTAGGATTAAAGGGACGAAGGAGAGGCCATGCCTCGCTGCGCTTCCCTAGTTCTAGCAATTCTCTGCATATTCCAAGCGCCGACCCGCGCCTCCGACGCAGTCGACTACGCAACTTATCCCACGCTCTACGAGTCACGGCTGCCCGGCGAAGCCACGAATGGGATTGCCCGGTGTGGTGATTTCGTGCTTACGCTACACGGCGGACAGATCACTGTGTGGGATTTTGGTGACTCTTCCCATCCCGTTCGACGGGGTGAACTTTCCGAAGGTTATCATGCGTCATTTCTGTTCGCGCACGGCGGTGAGTGCTACGCCTACGTCAGGACGGATGAAACATATTGTTCGAGGGATGGCCGGCTGGATCGGATCGACCTCGGCGATCCGGACAATCCCCAAGCGCTGAGCGCATGCTATCCCGGATACATAAAGCATGTCGTGAGTTGGGGAGACGCACTGGTTTACAATCTCTACCATAGCCATTGGGAAGACTATGACACTTGCAACGCCGTATTTTCGGGAACCAAGGTCCTTCGTTTCAGTACTCCCACACGAGTTTCAATCGAAGACATCGACTTGGGAACGACCGACTTCTTGGGCAGCCAATTCTACCTGTGGAACATCCACTATGGCCGGCTCATAGCTCATGAGCCAGGCCTCCCCCTCGATGACGCACTCAGTCACGCCGTCCCCTTGAACTCGCAACTCCTTGGAGCACAGGACAGCCGAGTTTGGCTGCGCAGCTCTCCAACCACGATCGATTGCTATCGTGCCAGTCCCGATACCTTGATGCGGATCGACCGCATCAGCTCTTCGTTCATTGGCGCAGTTTCTCGGGTTCTACCGTGGGACGGAGGGGTGTTGGCCCTGGGCAGTTTTGGAGTCCAGACCTTCGATCAAGGTGGCGGCGCGGCTCCGATCTGGCGCGGAACGCGATCACCCTATGCGGCGCTGGTCGATGGGAATCGTGCCTGGGTCGCCAGCCAATATTCGGGAATCGAACAGATCCTTCTGGACCCTCCCCTGGAGACGCCACCGAAGCTGGGCGAGATCGCTGAATCCTATTCAAGAATGAACATCTCCGACGACGGTCACTTTCTCTTTGCGGAAAAGAATGGTCACCTCGACGCCTGGGATCTGTGGGACCCCGCCGGTCCCCAGCTTAGCGGCATGACTGCGACTGGTAGATCCGATCCGTCCACTTCCATTGGCATCCAAGGCGACCGCATCGCTCTGACCTATCTTGGAGTAGTCCAACTCTACCGCTTCGATGCCGCAGACGGACTTCCGCACTTCGTGCAAAGCTTCGCTCCAATCATCCGGGTGAGCGCTTGTAGCTTCGCCGGGGATCATATCGTGCTCTTTGGCGAGAATGATGGCTTCGAGATTCATCAACTCGGGGAAGTCTATCCGCGAATCGGCTACTTCGATGCAAGCAACGATGCACCCTTGAAGTCGTACTTCCTGGACGGAGACATGGCGTGGCTGCAGTCCAACAACTATGATCTGATCGGTGTATCCATTGCCGACCCGCAAGCCCCTGAAGCCACTGCCCGCATCCCTCTGGTTGGCCCCATCACGTTCAGCTGTGCCAGCGATGGTTATCTCCTCACGCTCGGTTCCGAGGGTGAGTGCCACGCTTATCAGTACGAGATTGATTTTGGCGTAAGTGACCGAGGACGCGTTGTTCCCGAGCAATCCTTCGAAGCAGTCACGCTACGAGACGGTAACCTCTATACGGTCAAGCCCGCGGAAATGGGCATCTACCAGTGGAACGATGGGAATCCCACTCTGTTGGGATTGCAGGAGGGTTCTGATTCTCACCGGGCCCGGGGCATCGTCGTCCGAGGATCCAGCATGGCCGTGCTCAAGTACCAGGACTATGTCAACGATACTCTACATCTTTACCCGGCGCAGCGCGCGGCCATTTCGGTACCGGTTCTTCTGGAGAGCTTCGAGGCCATCCCCAGTGATACGCGGCGGCAGATCGTGTGGACCCTGGCCACGCCCGTCCCTGTCGCCTCACTGAGATTGGTAGTCTTGGCTTTGGGACTGGAAAGTGAGTTGAGTCCGGAGTATCTGGGTGCGAATCGTTATCGGGCCTGGGACGATTCGAGAACGCAAGCGGTCAGCTACCGTCTGCTCGAAAGGCAACCGGATGGTAGCTGGATCGTGCTGCATGAAGAACGGGTGGCGGGGACGACACTCTCTTGGGTCGGCCCGAAGATTCTCCAGAACCCCGTCCACAGCAGTTTGCGCGTGGCCTACGCCCAGCCGCGCACAGGGGTCGTCCGTCTGGACGTCATCGATCTCGCAGGCCGCAGGATTGCCAGCGTGCAGAGCGGTGTCCTGAGCCGGGGTCTTCACAGTCTGCAATGGAATGGGCTCGACGTGAACGGGCGCAAAGTTTCCCGTGGCACCTATATCCTGAGGGCCCGAAGCGAGGGCCATGTTTCTTCCACGAAGTTCACTTGGATGCGTTGAAATGAAGTTTTGCTGCGCACTTTTACTGGCAGCTTCGCTGACGCCCGCCGCCTCGACGGCATTTGCGGCTGACTGCGTGGACTACACCAATCTGATGCGGATCACCCACACCACGTGGATGCGAGGGCAAATTTTGGCGGTGCAAGGACAGGAGCTCCTCCTACTCAATGGAAGGGAATTGCATCGACTCGATGTCGGCAATCCCGACGACCCGCGGGAGGAAGGTATTTACGCTCTGCCCGCAGTCCCTGACGATTTCGTCTGGACCGGAGATGCCCTGCTCATGGCCACTCACGGAGACAGCGGGGGAATTGCCACTTTTCAATTGGGCCCGCCACCCCAACTGCAGTCCCGGGGATTCGAGGCGCTCTACTCCGCTTCGACTCCGGTTGATTTGTGCATCACGGCGAGTGGGTACATCGCAGCCGTTGCCGCGGACACTCTTCATGTATACCAGCTAGGTGCAGCTTACGAATTACAGGTACGCGGAACCATCGTTCTTCCCCTGGACATGATTCCACAGTCTGTCGATGGGGATCGCATCTGCCTCAGTAATACCCGAGGCGGCTTGTACACGCTGGTTAACCTCGAGGATCCCTCTCATCCCAGAATCGAGGCACAGTATACGGCCTGGAATGGTTGGGGCGCGGTCCTCAAAGGAAATTGGCTCTACACGGCCGACGATTCCGTCATCCGGGTGATCTCACTCGCCAATCTCGAGCACCCCGAGGCGATCGCTTCCTTGTCGATCGCTGATCTGGGAATCCACGCTTACAAGCCCAGGTTGTTCTGGAAGAACTCCACGCTCTTCTGTGCCGTCGCCCGCGTAGCTGCCGCCGATAGGGGAAGTTTGCTCGCCGTCGATGTTTCGGATGCGCGGCATCCCACGCGAATCGGCTCTCTGGAAGTTCCGGATTCGATCGACGGGATAGTGCCAGAGGAGAATCGTCCTTACGGCTACGCACTCACGAATTCCGGCGCCTATTTGCGATCCATCGATTTCTCGCGCCCTGCCAACATCGAGTACTCCATCACGTACTCAGCAACCGATCGCATCACCACCCTCCGATCGATCGACGATGGGCGCCGCCTCATCTTGGGCCTTGGCACGGGAGAGCTGCGCGTCATCGATCGGAAAACCGATGGAAGTTGGAACGACACGAGCTTGCTCAGCATGTACCCCTACCGGATAGAGGATATCGTCTACGACGGACGTTATGTCTACGCCGTGGGCGCCTGGGATGAGTTAGCGACCTATGGGAGTTATAGCGTTTACGATCTCCGGGAATACCGAAACCTGGAGAATGTGGGGGGATCATTGGTCTGGGCGAAGTCCAAGCACCTTGCGCGGGACGGCAACCAAGTCGCCGTCTCGCTTTTCCCTCAAGTCGCGTACTGTCTTGATCATGGTCCCTCAGAAGAACCTCATGTCGTGGCAAAACGGGAACCTTCGTACTCCACTGTCTTCCCCGTGAAGGGATCTTGGTGCAGCTTGAACAAGGATCAGCTCGAAGTACTGGGCCCCATCGGTTCTGAGCCCTATGTACTCGAAACTGTGAGCACGGTTTCGCTACCGTTTTCCGATACTACCTGGATGATTCGTTCGAAGGATATCCTTTACGTCTTGGCGGAAGGCGGTATTGCCGTCCTCGATGTCTCCGATCCTCAGATTCCGTCAGTCATGAGTACCCTGGCGAATCCCTACGCCAACGGTACGGGTGCAGCCATTGCCGGCGATCTCCTGGCTGTCCCGTGCGGACTTTTCGGCCTTTCCTTGTTCGACCTGAGCGATCCTCTGGCTCCTGAGTGGATCGGCCTCGCTCCTGCGTTTCATGACGCAGACGATCTCTCGCTCAGTTCTGAGGGAATCTTCGTGGCGGATCCTCGGGCCGGTATTCTTCAGTTTCCGTTTCCTTGTGGTCTCGCCATCAGTGTCCCTGCGTTTCAGCCATTCGCTAGTCTGAGGGTATCTTCGATCGACGGAGGGCTTCATTTGAGCTGGCAGCTCACGGCTTCTCTCGCTTGGGATTCGTTCGAGATCCTGCGCCGAGACGAGTTCGGCCCATCTAGCACCGTGGCGAGCATCTCCTACACATCCACGCACTCCTTGGGTGCGGATGTCCTTCTGCCAGTGTCACAGCGCGCGGGTTACTTTTCCATTTTGGGCCAGGCTGAGGGCATGGAGTACGAATCTGAAGAGATCCGCTTTGATCCACCCCCTTTGCCCTCAATGCTTCTTCAGGGCGCGGTTCCGAATCCCTTCAATCCCTCCACGGAAATCACCTACTATCAGTCAAGCCCATCGCAGGCCTTTTTGAAGATCTACGATGTCAGGGGGAGACTGGTGTGGGCTCACGAGGAGTTTGGAGACGAAGGCTGGCATCGCGTGCGTTGGAACGGAACCGATACCCACGGGAGAGCGATAGCGAGTGGAAGCTATCGTGTCACTCTCGAGGCTCAACACAAACGAATTGCAAAATCAATCATGCTCATACGTTAGGCAGGCGACGTAATCACTTCATTCTCCTGGACGTGATTGTAATGAAATTTCGGTGCTCACTGACTCTGCTTGGACTCTTCCTCGTGATCTCGTCATCGGCCGGCGCATCCGACTGCGTAGACTACACGGAACTGATGCGCGTCTCTCATCAAATGCCGATGGCGGGAACCCTTCTGACGATACGCGGACAGGAGGCTCTGGTAGCCGATGGAGACTCACTCCATCTCTGGGATCTTCGAGATCCCGAACTCCCGATGGAAGAGAGGAGCTTCGCGCTCCCGATCGCTCCGAAGGCAATCCTCCGCACGCAAGATGCGGTGTTGCTATCTGCGAGTGGCTCCGGAGGAGGCATCTACGCCTTCGGGCTGGGACAGTCCTCTCAGCTGGAAGACAGAGGATTCGTGCCCGCGGTTGAAGTATCGTTTCAGAAGATTGAACTGGGAGCATTGGCGAACGGTTGCTTCATCGCGATTGCAGAGGACTCCCTGCACATTCTGGAGCTTGCCAGCGGCGATAGTCTTCGGCGGCGTGCGTCGCTCGAACTACCGGGAAGAATGGCGCTCTGGAATATCGACGGGGATCGAATCGTCGGCGGCTACACGGCAGGGATCGTTCTGATCGACGCATCGAATCCGGGCGCACCTCGACTCGAGACAACGATCCCTGTCTGGACTTCCGGCCGGGCCGGGGCTCTGCACGGAGACTGGCTGTACATGGTCGACAAACAAGTTCTCCGCGTCATCTCTATTGCAGATCTTGCGCATCCCCAAGAGTTGGTATCTCTGTCCGTGCTCGAGGAACCCTACACGGTCTACACCGCAACGATGAGATTTCTCGGCGAACATCTGTTCATCATGGCGCGTGGGCTCGGCGGCTGGTCTCCCGGTTTCATGCTCGCCTTGGATGTGTCCGACCCGCTTCATCCGCAGCGGAGCGGTTACCTCGATTTGCAATGTCTTCTCAGCGGGATTGGCTTCGAAGAGTCTCGCCCTTACGGCTACGCTCTTTCCGCTGATTCAAAGGTGTTCAAAACGATCGATCTCTCCCGCATCGAGAACATCAAGTACACCGCGAGCTATGCGGCGCCCTGGAGTTTATCCAAGTTGCGCTTGGCCCGTCAGGGTCAGAGAGCTATCGCTTCGCTCAAAGACGCTGGATTACAGGTTCTGGACCGTCAAACCGATGGCAGTTGGAGTGATGCCATCACAGTCAGCACCTATCCTTCAAAAGTGGCCAATTTCGTCTGCGATGGGCGTTACGTATACGCGAGCGCCTACCAGATTCCCGATCCATGCTGTGGCATCGATGAATGGCTCTTCGTTTATGACCTCGAGCAGCGCCGCAGTCTTGGCGATTTGAGTAGATCCATCAACCCCTTCTTTGGTGGGGTACCCAACCATACCGCAAGAGATGGCAACCAAGTGGTCGTTTCACTGCCGGGAGACGTGAGCTACTGCTTCGATCATCTTCCAGGGCAAGAGCCTCGCATCGTCGCGGAGACTGGTCAGCTCAATGTTTTCCCAGTCAAGGGAGCATGGTATGTGTTGGGCGCGGCTCAGCTCAACGTTCTAGAACCGACCGATTGGAGTTCGTATTATCTCATTAGTGGCATGGCGGTCCAGTTTCCCCTCGGAGGTTCGACCTGGATGGTCCGCTCGGGCAACTATCTGTATGTTCTGGGTGACAGCGGAATCGTGGTTCTCGACCTGACGGATCCGCAACTGCCGGTGGTGATAAATTCCGTCACGGTTCCCTATGCTGCGGGAACCGACGCGGCGATCGCCGGTGAGCTCTTGGTCGTACCTAGCGATGAACTGGGCATTTCACTCTACGATCTCAGTGACCCCACAACACCCTCCTGGATCGGTATCGCTCCCGCGTTTCACAAAGCAAGCGGCATGGCGATCGGGCCCAACAGCATTCTGGTGAGCGATCCGGACGCCGGTCTCTTGGAGTACCCCTTTCCCTGCGGACTCGATATCGAGGTTCCCGTCTTCGAGCCGTTCACAGGTCTCCGTGTCTCCTCAATCGACGGCGGCCTTCGCGTGAGCTGGAGTCTGCTGGGTTCACTTTCCTGGGATTCTTTCGAGATACTGCAGAGGAGTGAGCCCGGCCCGACTCAAACCGTGGCTACTGTTCCCTTCATTACGATCGGAGCACAGAGTACGGACATCACGCTGCCTCTCGACCGGCGAGCCGGCTACTACTCCGTTTTGGGATATGCGAAGGGAATCAAGTATCAATCCAACGAGGTCCGCTTCGATCCACCGCCGATGCCTTCCCTCTTGCTGCGTGGGGCCGTCCCCAATCCATTCAACCCTTCGACGGAGATCGTCTATTACCAATCGTCTGCATCGGAAGCCGTGCTGAGAATCTACGACACCCGCGGACGTCTGATATGGCAATACGAGGATTTTGCGAGTGAAGGCTGGCATCGCGTGCGCTGGAACGGCTCGGACACGAGCGGGAGAGCGGTTGCCAGTGGTAGCTACCGGGTGGTTCTGGAGGCACAGAGGAAGAGACTTTCGAAATCGATCATGCTCATTCGCTAAAACATTGTTTCCACAAAGGAGATGCCATGTTCAGGGGCGCCCTTTTAACTCTCTTGCTGCTCTTTCCGCCGTGGGTCTCGGCGAGAGCAAACGACGCTGTTGATTATTCGACATATCCTACCCTGTATGAGCAAGAGTTACCCAATAGCGCGTCTGTCTCTGCAGTACAACTCAATGACTTCTTGGTCACTCTGCATAATAAGCTCATCACCGTGTGGGATTTTAGTGACTTTTCGTACCCCATGCGACGAGGTGAGCTGAGAGTCGACTCGGATGCAGAACAGCTCATTCAGCACAGGGGGGAGTGCTATCTCATTTCAAATTTTTACAACTACATAAGAGATGGACTGATTGACACTGCGGGTCATCTTGACTGGATCGATTTGAGCAATCCTGATCTTCCTGCCCGCACTCAAGTTTACGATACCGGATACATCGGCGAAGCCACCAGCTGGGGCGATGATCTCATCTACAATACCTACGGTCAGACCTGCGATGTCCCCCCGATTGACAATTGCTGGTTTGCCTATCACGGAAGCAAGATTCTTCACTTTAGTTCCGCCACCCAAGTGACGATTGCGGATGCCGGAGATCGCTATGATCAGGATTTCATGGGGAGTGGTCTTTGGTTCTGGATCCTCCGCGGTGACCTCCTCACCGCCTATCCTTCGACCGATTCGGGGGCAGCGGGTGTTCGTCGTGGAGTTCCTCTGGGGAGCAGACTCATCTCAGTCAAAGGAGATCTGGCTTGGGCCCGTACATCTGCTTCCACGTTCGAGTGCTTCCGTGCCAGTCCGGATACCGTGATATCGGTGAGACGCTACACTTCGGAAGTGGCGAGCGGGATTAGCCGTGTAGTTCCCTGGCAGAGCGGTGCTCTAGCACTGGGCGGGTTTGGAGTACAGATTTTTGGATCTGATGCGTCCTCTTCTCCAATCTGGCGTGTTGCTCAATCACCGAATTTCGCACTTGTACAGAACAACCGCGCTTGGGTGATCAGCGAACTCACTGGAGGCCAAGAGATTCTCTTGGATCCACCGGTGGAAACTCCCCCGAGGATCGGCCTGATCAGAGAAGAATATTCCCGTCTCAACATGTCGGCCGATGGACGGTTTCTCTTTGCGAAGGTCGATGGGCTTTTCGACAGTTGGGATCTCGAGAGCACTGGGGGTCCTCAACGCACTAGCCGTACCTACTTGGGTTCGACTCCCACCATCAACTCCATTTCTATTCAGGACAATCGCGTTGCGCTCGTCTATCCCGACGAAGTCCAACTCTATCGTTTCGATACCACGAGCGGAGTGCCCTCCTATGAGACCAGCTTTTCCACCCAGATTGGCGCCGTTGCGGGTGCGTTCGCGAACGAGGCCTTTGTGGTCCTGAGCCAAGAGGACGGCCTTGAGATTCACGGGACCGGGCAGGGGACCCCCCTTCTGAGCCACTATGACTCGGAAGATTTCACAAGTCTGCAGCAGTTGCATGTCGAGGGAACCATGGTCTGGTTCCTTAGCGGTACCGGGAGTACGACTGAACTGATTGGAGTTTCCATTGCCCAGCCACAAGCACCTCAAGCCGTAGCCAGAATTCCGCTGGGAACCACCGTTCGCTGGCTTAGCATCGATCGGGGTACGGTGCTCGTGCTGCGCGGTGACGGCACCTGTCATGCACTTTCTTTCGGGGAGGGAGAAGGAGCCGACGATCTTGGGGAGATCTTTCCCGGTAGTGTCTTCGAGCTAGTCCTTCTCCAGGATGGAATCCTTTACACGGTAGTCGCCGCGGACATCCGAGTCTGGCGATGGAACGGAGGCGCTCCCGAGCTGCTAGGTCTTCAAGAGGGCCCAGCCACCTATTCGGTCAACGGAGTGGTCGTGCGTGGGGGCAGCCTCGCTCTCCTTACCAGCGATCCTCACGAGGGACATATCCTGCGTGTTTATCCCGCACAACTGCCAGATGTGAAGGTTCCGGTGTTGCTCGAGAGTTTCGAAGTTTACCCAACTGGTACCCGGAGACACCTCGTCTGGAGATTGGCCACATCATTGCCCGTCTCTTCGATGAAACTGGTGGTCGTTGATGGGGGGTTCGAGAAGGATCTCGCTCTCCAGAGTACGAGCCGCTTTCATTACGGAGCTTGGGACGAGCTCCGTACTCATGAGGTCACCTACCGTTTGTTGGAGAAACAGACTGGCGGCAGCTGGATCATTCTTCATGAGGAACAGGTCGCCGGATCCACGCTTTCCTGGATTGGCCCGAAAGTGCTTCAGAACCCGGCGCTCGGGAGCTTGGATGTGGCCTTCGCGCAGCCACGTTCCGGGAGTGTTACCATCGATGTGATCGATCTTGCTGGGCGAAGGGTCGCCCGCCTGCAGAGCGGAGTCTTACCGAGTGGCTTGCACAATTTTCAATGGGATGGGCGCGATGCAAGCGGCCGGGCCGTTGCGCGCGGAGTTTACTTCCTCCGTTCTCAGAGCGGTGGGCACGTTTCATCGACCAAATTCACCCTGGTGCGCTGAAAGGTGCTTCACTCTGTCACTCACTCGATCAGCGCTAGAATCCCCTCGATCTTATAGCCGGCTATAATCTCGATGGCGAAAAACAGTCGCAAATGTACGCGCATTCGCAGCGTCGTTTCGCTTCTCTGCTCCCGGATTCCACTATTTCCATGAAATTCTGCTGGCGCCCAACCCTAACGACCACTAATATGTTTGTACTACCTCCCCAATGAGATTTCGGGTCCGTGAGCCGCCCGCACCGGCTTGTTGTGAGGGGGTCCGCCATGTCCGTTCTTCGCTCTGAAACCCGCCAGTCCAGGCAGCGCCGACAGTGCCAGAATTCGGCGCGCTCTGACTTTGGTCATCGGCGCGTGGCCACCGAGCCGGAGGCGCGCTCCGCCTCCGGGCATCCGTCCTCGACCGGCAAGTCGGGAGCCGCCCGCGCTCCCAATGCGCTTGCTGCGCATCCCTTTCGGCCGGGACTCGCCGCCGCGCAGGTGGATCGCGAGCTTCGAGCCGCCGTGCGGAGTTGGCAGTCCGCCGAACACTGCGTCGTGCTGTGGTTCGCCGAGTTCAATCAGCGCCGACTCTATAAGAAGTTGGGCTACGGCAGCATCCATCTCTACGCGACCGAAGTTTTGGGATTCTCGCAAGCGCGCTCCTACCAATTTCTCCAGCTCGCCGAACGGCTGCGAAAACTCTCGCTTCTGGAAAAGGCTGTGGCTTGCGGCGAACTAGGCTGGACGAAGGCGCAAATCATCGCGTCCGTCGCAACCCCGCAGACCGAGCGGCACTGGTTGCTGAGGGCGAAAGCCCTGAGCCGTCGTGAGTTGAAGGACGAGATCGGCGCGGTCCGGCGGCAAACGAGGAGCACGCTCGGTGCTTCCAACGCCCAGATGCAGCTGGGATCCAAGAAGAAGGCGTCCGTCGCCGCGCGAATAGTGGAAAAATGCTGGGCCAATGCGTCAAGCGAGTCCGTGAATCCGGGCTCGAAGGACAAAGATGAGGTCGGACGCAAGGAGAGAAGCGAACGCAAGGAGGGAAGCGGAGGCAAGGAGGGAAGCGGAGGCGACACAGCGCTTGCGGATCGCGGGCGAGCCGGCGCCGCTCACAAGTCGGAGTTGGATTTCGGAGGTTCCGAGGCCGTGGAGATGCCGCTCAACGTCGGGCTGTCCTTCACTGCGGAGCAATTCGCCCGCTATGAGGCGCTGGTGGCCAAGCTCCGTCAGCGCGGGCCTCGTGCGAAGAAGGCCGAGTTGATTCTCTCCGCTTTGGAAAACTTGTTGAGCAACTCCGAACTGCGAACCACTCGTAACTCCGCGGGCCGTGAGAAGTCTACGAGCGGTGAGAAGTCCACCAGCAGTGAGAAGTCCGCGAGTTGCCACAACTCCGAACTGCGAACCACTCACAGAGGCGGTGCCGAGAAGCACCCGCGCCGCATTGCTGCGCCCACATATCAGGTCCACATTCAACACTGTCCGCGCTGCGAGGCCGCGACGGTCTCCACGAGCAAGGGCGACCGGCGCATCGACCGCGCCACCCTGCAGTCCGCGCTCTGTGATGCCAACCTGCATCGCGAAAAGGTGCGCTCGAAGAGACCGCGCACCGTCTCCACCACTCCGCCGCGTTTACGGCGCGAGGTCTTGGAACGCGATCACTTTCGTTGTCGCATGCCGGGATGTCGCAATCGGCAGTTCTTGCAGGTGCACCACATCGTGGCAAAAGAAGATGGCGGGAAACACCGCGCGGGCAATTTGATTACGCTCTGTGGAGCGTGTCATCGGGCACTGCATGCTCTGGGTGCGGCACAGCAACGCAGGGCATTGCAGCGCGCGAGCCGCCCGCTCGAGTGAACGCGTGTCAGGTGCCGCAACGCTGCCTTCCGCCAACTCTAGTGCGCGCCGTTCGAGTGACTGCGTGCCGTTCGAGCGAGTGCGTGCCGCCTGGGCGAGACCGAGCTATCCCAGCTAGTTCGAGTCGTCCGTGCCGTCCGTATCGCCGCTGTCGTCCGAGGACTTGTCGGCCTTGGCGT
>Ga0102953_1001028_pt1 | contig 18112 bp, 8 predicted proteins | sample SalPon2A_C_D2_MG_FD_78509 | JGI IMG/M metagenome (GOLD analysis project Ga0102953, IMG submission 78509) | Soil microbial communities from South San Francisco under conditions of wetland restoration - Salt Pond MetaG R2A_C_D2_MG | ecosystem: Environmental > Terrestrial > Soil > Wetlands | place... | reverse complement strand
CATAGGTTTTGCTGTCTGCCACGAAGTTGGACAGGGTCAGGTCACGAGCAGTGACCTTTAACGTCACCTCCGTCCTTCCACTACTTACACACCCAGTCGTCGTATTTCTAGCTTCTGCCCAGGCTGTGTAAGTACCAGCGTTGGTTCCTGATGGAGCAGTCGTGGTGGTCGAACCTGTTTCAGTCGTGTACCAATCCACTTCAAAGCCCGAAGGCACAGTTGCTGATGCAGAATGTTCTGTTCCGTCGTAAGTTATGGAAAGGTTGTTTGCAGTTGGTGCTTCTGGCAGGGGCAATACTGTAATCGATTTGTTTGCAGATTTCGAACAACCGTCATTGCTGGTTACTGTATAATGGATTCCGAGATCCAATGTGCCCGCCGATACGCCAGTAACCAATCCTGTCGATGGATCTACAGTGGCAATGGAAGGATCATCACTACTCCATGTTCCGCCAGGTGTAGAACAAGATAATTGCACCGTTGATCCTACACAAATATCCGTTGAGCCATCTGAAGTGATCGACTCTACTTCAGGTAGTGGAAAAACAATGTATTCAAGTTCATTGGAGATTGCAGAGCAATCGACACCATTCAAAGTGGAAGTAGCGACTCTGCGGAATGAAGTAGTTTCCGTCAGTGATGGAATATTGAAACTAGAACTAGTCGCATCTGCTATTGCTACCCAGCTTGTTCCTCCATCAGTGCTTTGTTCCCATTGATAAGAAATGGTACTACTTCCTGTTGCATCACTTGATCCACTTGCGGCTGTTCCCGCAGCATTTGGATTTAATGGCTCGCAGTCAGGCCCGGGATTGGTTGCACCTTTTGCAATGCTTCCGGGATTGATTGAATTGACTGCAACTGCCAAAGTTGCTGGTGTTCCATTGCCGCAACCATTACCAGGAGTTACCGTGATATCTCCTGATGTGGTTCCGAAATCAACAGCAATTGAAGTTGTGCCTTGACCAGATACGATGGAAGCATCTGACGGAACACTCCAACTGTAAGTTAATGCTCCTGTGACAGGTTCAATTGAATAGGAAATTCCAGTTTCATTCGCACAGATTGTATTATCACCTGTTATTAATCCGGCATTTGAGATAGTCGTAATCACAGAGATGGGACTGGAAACACTTTCACTTTGTAACCCTGAATTTCCGCTACCTGAACCAGCGAAATTGACATCTAAAGAGGAGAGAGTTGGATTCGGAATAATCATTGTTGTTGTTGCAACTCCATTGTTGTCTGTAGTTGCCGAAGCAGTGTTCGAACCAAGTGTGAAAGTCAATAATTGCCCTGATTCATCTTCCCATGGCTTGCTTGCACTTTGTCTGGATTGCAGCTGAGCGGTTACTTCAATTTCTTCTCCACAAATACCATCAGACGGTCCAACATTGATAATTTGAGTTTGCTTTGCATCGGTAAAAGTCGTTTCTGCATACATATTAGGATCAGAAAGACTTTGAGCTTGGAGCCACATCGTAGTTCCTAATTCTTCATTGTCTACATACCATTCGTCGTATAAGTTACCATCGGAGTCGACAATGAGAGTCCATGGATCATGGGTATGGTTGGGAATATAGTCCCCAATGTGAGTGATCGATAACTGAACAGTATCTCCTGGTGTCCAACCACTGCCAGTAATAACGACATATTCTCCGGGGTAATAGTCGTCCTGATCAGTGAAAATTGTGACTTGTTGGGCTAAACTAACCAAACTTAGAGTGATCAGAGAAATGGTTAAGAATAGAATTTTAGATACATTTTGAATTTGGGGTAAACGTTTTGCTTTCATATGAAAAGGATTTAGTTTCTATTACTAAGTATAATAGTCCCGTAAAATGCATAATTTGAACTGCATTTCAGGGATGAGAAATGTAAATTTTGTGATTAGGATGTTTCAGATTTTAATGACAATCAAATTTAAGAGGAACATTATATTCATAATGTCTTCCAGTATTCACATCGCAATTTTGTAAACTATTCAACCTATATTTTCTATATATATAAATTGATGCTCAGAGATTGATTGTGTCATTGATCATTAAGTGTTAACCATGGATCGTAACACAATGGGGCATTTCAATGTATGAGTAGTCTGAAATATTGTTTGGTTTTATCTGAGCCTGAAAACCTTTTGAACAGTCTGATGGAAAAGTTATGATTATTTTACTTCTCTGTCAAGATTAATGTGAAACAATATCCAGTAAAATGTTAAAGAACACTCGTTTGTCTTTTATTTCATTGTCGTGCTGAAATAGCAATTTTATTTGTTGTTTCCTGTTGTTAATAAAGTATTGAAAGGCGCACCGAAGTGCGCCTTTTCCTAAATCAACCAATTCATCGGCTATTTTGTGTAAATCACTTTGCCATTGAAAACATCGGCTCCCAATGTCATCCGATAGAAATATAAATTACTCATTCTCGAGATCGGTTTAAATTTGGCGCGATAATTCACGCCAGCTTCAACCGGTTTGTCAAACACTGTTTTCACCAGTCGTCCTACCACATCATAAACTTCGATTCGTGCATTGGTAGTGAAAGGGGAGGTAAACTCAAATACAAGTCGATCCTGGAACGGGTTCGGGTAAACATTTAGGCTGGATGTCTCAAATACTGGAGTCGCTGAAATTTTAGCAGACTTGAGTCCATTGCTGTTGACGTTTGATTGTTCACCCATCGTGATTACTCCATCGGCAAACTTTTGTTCCAAGGTAACCGGTCCGTTTGGAGTTCCAACAGCGCTCCAATCCCAATGACTGGAGAACCAGACACCACCTGCTGCCCGGTAGTATGTAATTCCAATGGAATCACCTTCTGCGGAATGTGTGAGGCTGATGTGCAATGGAGAGTTACCATCGATGCTAATCATTGATCCGTCACTCGTCATCTCTGATAAATTCGCTTTGGCATCAAAGATGGCTTGTTCTTCGCTTAACAAGTTACCTTCCTCCGGGCTATTCGGTCCCATGACAAACAGGTTAATGGCATTGCTGTTAATCACATAAGTATGTAATTGGCCATCAAGTGTGCCATCCGGCTTATAGTAACTTTGAACAGTAATACTCATTTCTCCCTGAGGATTTGTCAATTTGTTATTGTAAGAAACATCAAGATTGAAATCGGTCGTAAAGGTTGCAGCTCCTTTAATCATCCCTTCGGAATTGGTATTCTCGAGGCTGCCTTCTGTTTGCACGGTGCCTGGATCAATTGGTTTGGCAATTGTAACTGTTGCCTTGGCATTGTCGTCACCCAAATCATTGTAATAACCACCAGAGACAATCACAGCAATCTGGAAAGTTTTGGTATCAGTGGCCTTGTCCAGATTAATCTGAACATCAGCACTTGCAGCACCGGCTGTGCCATTGGTCATATCGATCAATCCAACCGGAAGATGTTTGGCACTTGGTATTGGTTTCAGTGAACCATCGTCTGGATCAACCAGACAGAAGGTCACTTTTGCCCCTCTCAAATCACCTGATGGTGTTTCATTATCTTTTAAAATAGCAGCCATGGTGATTGTTGCCGTGTTTGATTCTGGTCCTGTTGTCCAGGCGAGAATATCAGCCGTGTAGAATCCGGAAATGGCGTTAAATAGTTCCGCTTTCCGTGGATAGATCAACAAGTCTTTAGGATCGCTTTCGCTGCCTAAATATTCAGGACTTTCATCAGGATCAGGAATGAAAACGGCGGTGACCTGGTAAGGATCGACCTGGTTTGGATCATCACCCGGTGGTGTAGTCAATTTAGGTAGCTTTTTGATTTTGTAGATTAACGTTGCCCGCAAAGTATCTGGATAACCAGCTTCTCCTAATGGAATCGGGTAGGCGGGAGCGTTGCCAACGGAATCCCCGTCAAGATAGAAAACAACAATACCTTTGAGTGGATAGTCGTCACATTGACCAGAAATTTTTGCATAGAGTGTTATTTCATCGCAATAACGGGCTTTATCGGCACTGGTGAACACTTCAGTCGCCGTTGGAATTTTGACCCAAACATCGAAGCTGCAGGTTGCAACATTGCCACATGCGTCTTCTGCGGTCCAGGTAATGGTTGACATTCCTGGCTTTAAAACTTCTCCGGCTATTGAAGCTGTTCCTGTACGTGTGCCATCTTCATCTTCAATGGACCAATCAGGTGTTACAGCACCACTGCAGACGTCGGTAGCTGTGGCATCAAATTCTGTTCCTGCGGTGTAAGAGCATGCCTCGGGTTCTGTACTGACTGTTGTGTCACCATCGCAAGTAACTGGGCTGGTGATTTCGGGAGGTGTTTTGTCTCCGCCGGAATAGGTAATTGTTGGTGAAGGGTCAACTGTATTTCCACATTCGTCTTTTACTTCATATGAATACGTCACTGACCAGCTGCATTGGTTTCCGGTAGGTGTTCCTGATTTTACAACCGCAATGTTACCACCACAGTTATCTTCATAGAGGGCAGCAATTTCTGATTCGGTTGGACCAGCAGGAGCTTCGCATTGATCCATTCCTGTTTGGCCGGATGGGATCGATGCATTTTCTTTCAGAGCGGGAGGCGTTTTGTCTCCACCAGAATATGAAACTTGAGGTGAAGGATTAACTGGATTTCCGCATTCATCCTTTACTTCGTATGTGTAAGTCACGGACCAATCGCATTTATCACCAGTCGGAGTTCCTGATTTTACAACCGTAATTTCACCACCACAGTTGTCTTCGAAAAGAGCTGCGATTTCAGATTCAGAAGGACCATCCGGTGCTTCGCATTGGTTCATTTCTGTTTGGCCAGAAGGGATTGATGTATTTTCGTTCAGGTTGGGAGGTGTTTTGTCCCCACCGGAATATGTAATTGTTGGTGAAGGATCGACAGCATTTCCACATTCGTCTTTTACTTCGTAAGTGTAAGTCACTGACCATTCGCATTTATCGCCTGATGGTGTTCCCGACTTTGTTACATTCACTGTCCCGCCACAATTATCTTCATAGAGGGCAGCAATTTCTGATTCTGTTGGGCCAGCAGGAGCTTCGCATTGATCCATCCCAGTTTGGCCGGTTGGGATCGATGCATTTTCTTTCAGAGCGGGAGGTGTCTTGTCTCCACCGGAATAGGTAATTGATGGTGAAGGATCAACAGCATTTCCGCATTCATCTTTGACTTCATAAGTGTAAGTTACAGACCAGCTACATTTGTCGCCGCTTGGTTCTCCTGATTTTACAACGGAAATGTTACCGCCACAATTATCTTCATAGAGGGCAGCAATTTCTGATTCTGTTGGGCCAGCAGGAGCTTCGCATTGATCCATCCCAGTTTGGCCGGATGGGATCGATGCATTTTCCTTCAGAGCGGGAGGTGTTTTGTCTCCACCGGAATAGGCAATTGATGGTGAAGGATCAACAGCATTTCCGCATTCGTCTTTAACTTCGTAAGTGTAAGTCACTGACCAACCGCATTTGTCGCCTGATGGTGTTCCCGACTTTGTTACATTCACTGTCCCGCCACAGTTATCTTCAAATAAGGCTGCAATTTCAGACTCCGTTGGACCAGTAGGCGCCTCGCATTGGTTCATTTCTGTTTGGCCACTTGGAATGGATTTGCCTGCTATTAGATTAGGTGCAGATTGATCACTTCCCGAAAAAGTCACGCTTGGTGAAGGACTAACATGATTCCCGGCATCATCATAAACATCATAGGTATAAGTCACTGACCATCCGCAATCGGTGTTCCCATCTGCTTCTTGGGCACTTTTATCAACATTGACAACGCCACAATTATCGGTATACAATGCTTTGATTTCGTCGGCAGTTGGGCCGGTTGGCATGGAGGAGTAGCATAGATTCAAATTGGTTTGATCGGTCGGCAAGGTTCCTAAAAGTGATGGAGCTTCATCATCATTGACAGTGACGTTAAATTCGCATGTTGCATCATCGCCCAGACCGTTGGTGGCGGTTAGAATCACGTGGGTGACACCTTTGCTAAACGTTGAACCGCTTCCATCACCATTGCCTGATGCAGTTGTTGCACCCGAAAACACATAACTAATTGTTGGTGTCGGATTCCCATCAACTGCAATATTATAATTGACAACAGCATCGCATTGACCAACATCATTTGATACTGTGGTATCGTTTTGACATTGGGTAAACGATGGGGGAATACCCAATTGGAATACGCCATCGCCAATCGGCGTTTCAGCAAAATCACCATCAGTTAATGTGCAGCCATTGTTAGTTGTAGCCGGATAAAAAGCACGAACCACAAAATTCAATGGGTCAGTACTTGTAAAAATAGAGGCATCTACTTTAAGAGTAAGTGTTGTTGTCACCTGGTACTGTTTGTTATTTCCCCATTCCATAACAGGAACTTGCGGATCGAAAGAATAGCTAAATCCTGGATGATCGAAAATAACATTTTCACCTGATTCTTTTAAGCACATGCCAATGTTGAGTTCTCCAGAAGCACTGCTTTCAGGCGCTCGGTAAATAGTGATTTCATAGGATACTGAAGTAGTTTCTCCAGGAAGAACATATCCTTGCTGTTCTCCAATTTGAACCGAACCAATTTTATTCTGGTCGGCTAAACTTACCTGACATAGCATTAAAAAAGAGAGCATTAGTGTCAAAAAGCCAAAAGGCCTTTTCAATCGAGGTAACAATTTTTCTTTCATATTAGTCGTTTTAGTTAATCGATTAGTGGAATTTATCGTTTGTGGTTAAGTTTTTTTAGCTGAATTGTATCGCGTTTTTGCCAGTTGATGAACCATGAGTTTTAATTATCTAAAATCAACTGTCATCTTATTTGGGAAATTCTTCTTTGTAGTGGAAGAATCAATAGAACATTCCTGAGGCATCGGGTAAAAACAATAAACCCAATTTCACGGAATTAAGAGCCTTTACTTTTTTATGTTTTAACATCCAGTATTTCAGGTGTTTTATCCTGAAATAGGAAAAGAAAAGTTATGACAAATTTTGAGTAAGGTCAATGTTTTTGAAGTGCATGAACCTACCAAATGTTTAAAATGGCCTTGCCAGTTTTCAAATGGAATATCCGAATGAACAAACAGGAGCTTTGGATGTACAAACGGATGGTAAAAAAGGGGGTTTTTGGATGCTTGAAGGTGCGAAGAGCTTATCATTTGTGGAGTTCGGGCGTCAATTGTCCCGATGTATTGTGAACTGTTTTATTGTTGTTTAGACTATATTTAGGTCTTAAACAAAGGAAATTGTGTTAAGTGGATTCTCGTTATTGATTACTTGTTCAAAGCTTCATACAACACTTCCACCGGGTGCAAGACTTTACGCCCGGTGCCTTCAAAAATATGGTGGCGACAGGAGGTTCCCGGGGCTGAAATGATTTCTTCGACTGCGGCCTCACGAACAGCAGGGAACAGAACCATTTCGCCGATTTTTTGACTCAGTTCATAGTGTTCCTTTTCATACCCAAACGAACCGGCCATTCCGCAACAACCACTTGGAATTTCAGAAACCGAATAATTGGTAGGGATTTCAAGTATTTTTTTAGTTGGAGCTGTTGATGCCACCGCTTTTTGTTGACAATGCCCGTGCAATTTGATTTGTTTCTTTTCTGAATTGAATAGGGAAGAATTGATCTTTCCGTTCTCAAATTCTACGGCCAAAAATTCGTCCAACATGAAGGTGTTTTCAGCCAGTTGATTGGCTTTTTCTTTCCACTGCCGATCGACCAATTCCGGGTATTCATCACGGAAAGCGAGGATGGCGGAAGGCTCGATTCCTACCAATGGCGTTTCCTTGGTGATCAGATCGCCGAGTTGCTGCACGTTTTCATTGGCTACTTTTTGCGCGGTTTTTACCAGCCCTTTTGACAGAAACGTCCGGCCACTTTCACGGTGTTTGGGAATAGCAACTTCGTATCCCAATTTGTTGAGCAGCATAATGGCTTTGATGCCGATTTCGCTTTCATTTTCATTGGTGAACTCATCGGCAAACAGGTATACTTTTCCCTTGCGATTTCCATTCAACGAAAGTGGCTTTTTGTACCACTGGCGTAAACTAAGTTTCGATAGTTTCGGCACTTGTCGCTCAGGCGCAAAACCAATCATTTTTTTGAAAGCGGAAGTGCCAGTCATCCAATTGGTGAGTGGGCGAGCCATTCGACCAAATTGGTTGAGTTGGGGCAGGTAGGCAATCAATTTGGTTCGCAGCGGAATCCCATGAGTTTCATAGTAATGCTGCATGAATTCGGCCTTGAATTTGGCCATGTCAACATTGGATGGGCATTCTGCTTTACAAGCTTTGCAGGAAATACAAAGATCAAGAATGTTATAAATTTCTTCGTGATCGAATGGATTGTCCTTGGGTGATCGTGTCAGGAATTCCCGTAACACATTGGCCCGGCCACGCGTGGTTTTATCTTCGTCTTTGGTGGCCATGTAGGTGGGGCACATGGTTCCGCCAATGAGCACACTTTTGCGGCAATCACCGGTTCCGTTACATTTTTCGATAGCTCGTAGGTAACCTTTCTGGTCTGAAAAATCCAGGGTCGTCTCAAATTGCCGAGTTTGTCCAACCAGGTAGCGCAGGTTTTCGGTGATGGGAGGGGTGTCGACGATTTTTCCCGGGTTCAGAATATTTTCCGGGTCCCAGGTTTTCTTCAATTTTTTGATGAGCTGGTAATTGTGATCGCCCAACATAAATGGGATGAACTCACCACGCAGACGACCGTCCCCATGCTCGCCACTCAACGAGCCCCGGTACTTTTTGACCAATTTGGCGACTTCGGTGGCAATGGTGTGATACAACTCAACATCGGCTTCATCTTTTAAATTGAGCAGTGGGCGCAGGTGGATTTCGCCAGTAGCTATGTGTGCATATTTTACACAATTCAGACCATATTTTTCAAGCACTTTGTCGAATTCGGCCATGTAATCAGCTAGATATTCCGGAGCAACAGCAGTATCTTCAATGACAGTAGTACTTAGTTTATCACCGGGAATATTGGACAATAAACCCAATCCGGCTGTGCGAAGTGCCCACACTTTCTTGATATTGGCTTCATCCTGAACCAGCGGAAAATGATAGCCAACACCGGCCTTTTTAAAGTCAGCCTCTAAGTTTTTGGCAATCGCCAGAATTTCCTCTTCTGATTCCCGGGCAAATTCAATCATCAACATAGCCTTTGGATCGCCCTGGATGAAGAAACGGTTTTTGCGCTGCTCAATGTTTTCCTTGGTGCAATTCATAATGATGTCGTCCATCAATTCAATGGCGCCGGGTTTGTGTTTCAATGCAATCAGATTCCCCTGGAAGGCTTCCTCCATGCTGTTGAAATGGGCACAAACCATTCCTTTGTGTTTGGGTGGGAGCGGGATCAGGTTCAATTTTAACTTGATCGAAAAAGCCAGCGTTCCTTCGCTGCCGGCCAACAATTTGCAAACGTTAATCTTTTCGCCATTTCCAGTGAATGGATCGGTTTCGAGCAAAATATCGATCGCATAGCCATTGTTGCGTCGTTTGACTTTCGGATCAGGAAATTCCTTGCGGATCTGTTTCTGGTTGGTCGAATCAGAAAGTATTTCCTTCAGGTTCTGATAGATTTTCGTTTCCAGACTATTCGAATCCCCCTGGCACTTCGCTTCAAATTCTTCCGTTGTCAATGCTTTAAAAACGACCTCAGAGCCATCAGCCAGTAAGCATTCAGCCTCCAGGATATGATCGCGGGCACTACCATAGATTAATGAGTGAAGCCCACAGGAATTGTTGCCAACCATTCCTCCAATGCAGCAGCGGTTGGCTGTGGATGTTTCCGGCCCGTATTGCAACCCGTGTGGCGCCAAAAAAAGGTTCAATTCAGCTAAGTTGATTCCCGGCTCAACGATGATCCATTTTTCATCCGCATTCAGCTCGATCACCTTGTTCATGTATTTCGAGATGTCGGTCACAATGCCCGGACCGACTACCTGACCAGCCAATGATGTTCCGGCTGCCCTTGGAATAATTGAGGTTTTGTTCTCACGGGCAAACTGAATGATTTGCCGAACATCTTCCTTTGTTTTGGGCTTGCAAACAGCCTGTGGAATTTCCCGGTAGGATGAGGCGTCAGTGGCATAAATTACCCGTTGAACATTGTCAGTGTAAATATCTCCTTCGAGCGCTGATTTTAGTGGATAAAATGGATCATTTTTTTTCATAATTGCTGATTTAAGTCGGAAAAGCAAAATTATCAATTTATTTGAATGAGATAAACGAATTGCCTGAATAGTTAAATTCTGGAAAGTTCAAAAAAAATTAACATGAATAAGCAGAATCTTCGAAAGTCAAACGAATCAATACAATCGATTGCGCAATTGGTTTTTAGGAGATAGTGAAAAAGGCTCAAAACCCTAATTTTTGTCATGATTGACAAATAATTAATATGCTACTGGAATAAAGACCCGTGAATTTGCTACTTTTGTCTTTTGAATCTTTTACTCAAAAGTTAAAAATATTAAACTTTCAGATGAAATTACTTGAACGTGCTATCAAAAATGCGCAAAGTTACCAAAAGCGCATCGTCCTCCCGGAAGGGAGCGAACCAAGGACTCTGAGAGCCACAGAAATCATTCTTAATGAAAATATCGCCCGGATTATCTTGTTGGGTAACCCGGTTGAGATCATGCAGGCAGCTGAGGAATGTGGAGTAAACATTAAAGGTGCTGTTCTGATTGACCCTAAAACTGACGATCGCCGGTCGTATTATGCCGACTTGATGGTGGAGATCAGGAAATCAAAAGGGTTGACCAAGGAAGAAGCGTTGGAGATGTTGAACGACCCACTTGTTTTTGCGCCCATGATGATCAAAAATGGCGATGCTGATGGTGAAATCGCTGGAGCAATCAATGCCACCGGAGATGTGTTACGTCCTGCCTTTCAGTTTGTAAAAACTATGCCAGGTGTGAGTGTTGTTTCCGGAGCGTTTTTAATGTTTGTCAATGATCCACATTTTGGACATGACGGTATTCTGGTCTTTGCAGACTGCGCCGTGATGCCGGATCCGGATGAGCAACAGCTTGCTGAAATCGCCGTGACAACTGCAAAAACAGCGAAAGCCATTGTTGGAATGGAACCTCGTGTGGCCATGTTGAGCTTTTCAACCAAAGGAAGTGCCCAGCACCCTCGTGTTGATAAAGTAGTTGGTGCCTTGAAAATTGCCAAAGAACTGGATCCCGGGTTGAAAATTGACGGAGAATTACAGCTGGACGCAGCTCTGATTCCTGAAGTGGCCAAATTAAAAGCTCCGGACAGTGAAGTGGCCGGCCGTGCCAATGTGTTGGTTTTCCCAGGATTGGAATCCGCCAATATTGGCTACAAACTGGTACAACGCCTGTCACAGGCTGAGGCCATTGGCCCTGTTCTGCAAGGAATGGCAGCTCCGATCAACGATCTTTCCAGAGGTTGCTCCGTGAGCGATATTGTTAATATGGTAGCAATAACCTCTAATCAGGCTGCTGCTTTGTTCGAATAACGAATAACGTTTAGTTAGATTAAAATGGCTAGTGAAGTTATCTATGAACCCATTGAGGAATTTGGGTTAATAAAGAAAAAGGTATCAAGATCACTCTTTTCAAAAATTGGTATCGTTGGCTGCGGAATTGTTGGCCAAAACATTGCTCGTGTGGCAAGTTTCTATGGTATCGAAGTTGTTTTTATTGAAGTGAGTGAAGACAAAATTCGAGAAGCATATCGCAATATTGGGAAAATTCTCGACCAACGTATCGAGCATTGGGGATTGACCGAGAGTGAAAAAAGAGCCATCCTGTCGCGTATCAAAGGAAGCCTGGACTACAAAGACCTGGCTGGCTGCGACTTTGTTGTAGAAGCGATTCGCGCTGTCGACAGGGGTGGAAAAATCAAGGAACGTAAAAAGATCTTCAGAAAAATAGAAGAAGTTGTTGATCGCGATTGTATTATTGGAACCAGTTCAACAACGATTATTATTACCGAACTTTCTTCAGAAATGAAGCATAAGGATCGCTGTGTAAGCTTCCATTTTTCGGTTTCCGCCCGTGAAGCAAGGATGATGGAAGTTGTCAGAAGCCTTTACACTTCTGATGAAACCTACGCGAAAGTCTGTCAGTTCGTGAAACTAATTAACCGAAGAATCATTCCGGTAGAAGAATCAGCCGGTTTGGTTAGCGTTCGTCTGTTTGTTGTACTGTTGAATGAAGCCTGTGAAATTTTGATGGAAGGTATCTCTTCGATGGATGACATTGATGCGACCATGAAAATTGGACTGGGGATGCGAAAGGGACCATTTCAGGTGGCCGATAAAATGGGACTGGATAAAATTGTTCGTTGGATGGAAAATATTTACAGTGAATTTGGTGATGTTCATTACAAACCATCGCCCTACATCAAACGCCTGGTGAGAGCTAAACAGTTAGGCGTTTCTACTGGCAAAGGATTTTATGAATACGATGAAGATGGTAATTTATTGTCTTCTGAAGTCTCACCATGCAATCAATGATCAATCTCAAAGAATTTAATCAATAATGAAAATATTGGTACTAAACTGCGGAAGCAGTTCAATAAAATATCAACTTTTCAATATGGACAATCAGCAAGTGATTGCCAAAGGAGGAGTTGAAAAGCTGGGCATGAAAGGCTCATTTTTAAAGCACAATCACGAAGATGGGCGCACCATCGTTTTTGAAGGTGAAATTTTGGATCACAAAAGTGGGATCGAGTACATTTTAGGAATCCTCACCAGCCCAAAATATGGTTGTTTGACCAGCCTTGAAGAAATTGATGCGGTGGGGCATCGTGTCGTTCACGGAGGTGAATATTTCAGTTCAAGTCAGTACATTACAAACGAGGTTATCGAAGCCTTGGTAAAATGTAGCGATCTTGCACCCTTACACAATCCGCCAAACTTGAAAGGGATCAACGCCATGGAAGAGCTGATTCCCGGAATTCCACAGGTTGGAGTATTCGACACGGCGTTCCATCAAACCATGGAGCCCAAATCCTACATGTATGGAATACCTCATGTGTTGTACGAGAAATATCAAATTCGTCGCTACGGATTCCACGGAACCAGTCATCGTTACGTGACTCAGCGCGCCTGCGATTTGCTGGGCGTAGGTTTTGACAGCCAAAAGATCATTTCATGCCACTTAGGAAACGGTGCTTCAGTTGCTGCTGTGAAAAATGGGAAATCGTTTGATACCAGTATGGGGTTCACTCCGCTGGAAGGTCTGGTGATGGGAACGCGTTCTGGTGACCTCGACATTGGTGTGGTGACCTACATCATGGAGAAAGAGCAATTGGGATTGGCGTCAGCCAACATCTTATTTAATAAGCACAGTGGAATGTTGGGCTTATCGGGTGTTTCATCGGACATGCGCGAGATTGAAGAAGCTGCCGAAAAAGGAAATGAACGTGCGAAAATGTCGTTGGACATTTACAATTACCACGTTAAAAAATACATTGGTTCCTACATTGCAGGCATGGGCGGATTGGACGTTTTGATTTTTACCGGAGGCATTGGTGAAAACGCTGATGGAACGCGCGCTGGCATTTTGGAAGACCTGGAATATCTGGGAATCGAGCTTGATAAAGACAAAAACAAAGGTTTCCGAAGCGAAGGGATTATCAGCACCGAAAATTCTCGGGTGAAAGTGATGGTGATTCCAACCAACGAAGAATTAATGATTGCACTCGACACAGAAAAGAAAGTGCATGAAAATGCAAAATCGTAACTTCTTGGAAGATTAATAACGGAAATTAAAAGTTCTGTATTCAAAATATTTATTGATTGACATCCGATACTGAAAAGTGTCGGATGTTTTGTTTTTCAGCGGTTTGAAAACATTTTTTTACTTGATATTTGTTCTGTAATTTCATATTAACAATTTGTACATTCACTTCAAAAATTAGCGCAAATGGCAGTAAAACATTTAGCTGAACTGGTAGTAGCGACCAAACAATTGGCTGTTAAAAAGATGGTTGTGGTGAATGGTGTGGATGAACACAGTATTGAGGCGGCTGAAGAAGCCCGGAAACTTGGTGTTGTTGACGTGATTTTAACGGGCAATGCTGAAAAAATTCAAGAGACCTGTCAAAAGTTGAATTTTAAGATCGATAATTTCAAGGTGGTTGATGTACCTGAAGCAGCAGCAGCTTTAAAAGCAATTGCCTTGATCAATACCGGTGAAGCCGATTTTATAATGAAAGGCCTGATTAATACCGACAAGTACATGCGGGTCATTCTGAACAAAGAAAATGGCTTGTTGAAGCCAGGAGCCTTGTTAAGCCATGTAGCGGTTTTTGAAAATTCAGCCTACCACAAACTGCTGTTTGTAAGTGATGTGGCCATCATCCCATATCCAACGATGGCCCAAAAAGTTACGATGAGCAAATATTTAATTGAAGTTGCCAGGCGGCTTGGCATTGAGCAGCCCAAAGTTGCCTTGATTGCGCCCACCGAACAAGTGTTGGATACCATTCCTGCCTGCGTGGATGCAGCTAAAATTAAGCAAATGGCACTTGATGGCGAATTTACCGGAGGCATTGTGGATGGCCCCATGGCGATTGATGTTGCTTTGGACCGGGAATCAGCTGAAATCAAAAATATTCAATCGGAAGTGGCCGGTGATGCCGATTGTTTGTTATTTCCAAATATTGATGCCGGAAACGTCTTTTATAAAGTGAATTCCAAATTGTGTCACTCGGAGCAGGCGGCTATCGTTTACGGTGCCAAAGTGCCAATTGTGCTTTCTTCGCGAGGTGACAGCGCACAAACCAAACTGAATTCCATTGTTCTGGCAGCATTAATGAGTCGATAAGTTATGAGCGAATACCGAATATTAGCAATAAATCCTGGATCAACTTCTACCAAGTTTGCCGTCTATTTTGATGAAGAATGCAAATTGAATAAAACCTTGCGGCATTCCATTACCGAACTTTCCCGCTACAATAATGTCATTCAGCAATTCGATTTCCGAAAAGGACTGATCATTGAAGCACTGATGGAAGAGGGCTTTGAGGTGGACAGCCTGAAATACATCATTGGGCGCGGTGGTTTGACTTATCCGTTGGAATCGGGTGTTTACCTGGTGGACAACCTGATGTTGAAACATGCCAGCGAAGGTGTTTATGGGCAGCATGCCAGCAATTTAGGACCGTTGATGGCTGATTACATTGCCAACCAAATTCCGGGTGCCAAAGCATTTATTGCCGATCCGGTGGTGGTTGATGAAATTGACGACATTGCACGAATCACCGGCCATCCCAGGTTTGAAAAGCGATCGATTTTCCATGCGCTCAATCAAAAAGCAACAGCGCGTTTGCATGCCCGAAAAAATGGAACCAAATACGAAAAGCTGAATTTGGTAGTCGCTCATTTGGGAGGTGGGATTTCAGTAGGTGCCCACAAAAAAGGACGTGTTGTGGATGTCAATAACGGGTTGGATGGCGACGGCCCTTTCAGTCCGGAAAGAAGTGGCGGTTTACCAATTGGGCAGATGATCGATTTTTGCTTTGATAGTCATCTGTCGAAAGAGGAAATCAGGCGGATGGTTTTGGGCGAAGGCGGATACGTTGCTTATTTGGGAACAAATGATGCCAAAGAAGTGGAAAAGATGGCCGGCGAGGGCAACGAAAGAGCGCAGTTGATTCAGGACGCTCTGGCTTACCAGGTGGCCAAATCGATCGGTGAAATGTCAGTTGTTTTGGATGGAAATGTAGATGCTATTTTATTGACTGGCGGTCTGGCCTACAGTAAATACCTGACGGAATACATTCAAAAGAAGGTTGGTTTTATAGCCCCGGTGGTTGTTTATCCGGGTGAAGATGAACTGCAGGCACTGGCACGAAATGCACTTCGTGTCGCACGTCATGAAACGGAAGCCAAAAAATATTCGCCTAAGATGCCCAATTTGTAAAGGTTTCGCGAGGTATCCCTTTTTTCAATCACAAGTGGCGAGTTGGTCTATTGCTGCTTGCTTTTTACCAGTTCATAACTTGTGCTTCTACCTCCTGCTGCTTCTTTTTGCAATATATTTTTCAATATCAAATCATTCATGTCACGAATGGCAGTATCTTTTGAACATTTGGCAATCTTTGCCCATTTGGATGAAGTAAGCTTACCATCAAATCCATCTAGTATTTTATTCAATAACTTCTTTTGTCTTGCATTCATCAATGTTTTTGAATGTCTGTTCCAGAAATCTGCTTTGAATAATATTTTGTTTAGTGCTGAGTCAGTTGATTTGAGAGCATTGATCAAACAATTTAAAAACCAGGCAATCCATGCCGTAATATCTAAGTTGCCTTGCTGCGTTTTTTCTAAAATCTCGTAATATTGTTTTCTTTCTATCCTAATTTGAGCAGACATACTGTAAAACCGCTGGTTCGTATTGTCTGACTGAGCCAATAATAGATCAGTCAAAGCTCTCGCAATCCTGCCATTTCCATCATCAAATGGATGTATTGTAACAAACCATAAATGGGCAACAGCAGATTTAATTACCAAATCCATTTTTTTACTATTAAACCAATCTAAAAAACGGTTCATTTCGTTTTCAACTAAAGAGGAGTCAGGTGCTTGAAAATGCACTTTTTCCTTACCCATGGCTCCAGATACAACTTGCATTGGTCCCGTGGTATCTTTTCGCCAATCAGCTACTGTTATTTTATACATTCCGCTTCTACCTGTTGGAAATAGTGCTGCATGCCAATCAAAAAGTCGATCTGTAGTTATTGGTTCGAAACAATTTTGTGTGGCATCCAACATCATGTCAACCATCCCATCAACATTTCTGTCAGACTCAACGGAGCCCGCAATTTCCATTCCCAGTCTTCGTGCTATTGAAGAACGCACTTGGTCTTGATTTAAGAATTCACCTTCTATTTCTGAAGATTTCAATACATCCATCGTCAAAGTTTCAAGTGAAGCTTCTTTTCGGAGGTCAAATCCCAACGACTCCATTTTCCCGACCAGTCTACCTTGTAAATTTCTCGCTTCACTCAGCAGGTCGACGAACTCATCGCTGGTCCATTTAAATTCTGGCCAATTGTCTTGTTGATAGATAAATGCCTTCATTCGTTGCATAATTTACAACGAAAATAGGTGATATTCGTCGCATTTACAAATTAATCATCGCAATTTATGCATTGAATACGATTCATTTTCGTTGTATAAATATTATAAGTAAACCAATTGCCTATCAAAAGAAGGTCGGTTTCATTGTCCCGGTATTGGTTTATCCGGGAGAAGACGAACTTGAAGCCTTGGCACGAAATGCACTTCGTGTCGCACGTCATGAAACGGAAGCGAAGAAATACAATCCTAAATTTTTTCAACCTTAAATTTTTAGCTAATCTGGAAATTAAGAAAGTGCCAATCCTCTCATTCTGATTGATTAATATGAAGATCGGCCTTCGATTTCTTACCGAGAATCGTTGTTATTTCAATGTATATTTCAGTCAGCTTGATTTTATAACGCAATCAAATCATAACTATTTTGTAATTTGACGGAATTGAAATTGCTTGAATTATGAGTGCGTACCTATTTGTGATCAGCCTTTGTGTGGTTGTAATTATCTCTTTCTTTTTTAGTTTGTTAGCCAAAAAAACAAACATTCCGAGTGTTTTAATGCTGATTTTATTGGGTTTGGGAATCCAGGAAATACTGAAGTATTTTGGCACTGAACCTCAGTATTTCAATACGCTTGAGGTATTGGGAATAGTCGGACTGATCATGATTGTGCTCGAAGCGGCGTTGGATTTGGAATTGACGCGTGAGAAGTGGCCAATCATTTGGAAATCATTCATCATCGCCTTCGTGTCGCTGGTCGCATCCAGCGTGCTCATCGCATTTGTGACACAGGCTTTCATCCAGAACCTTGGTTTTTTGCAGGCACTGGTTTACGCCATCCCATTTTCAATCATGAGTAGCGCCATCATTATTCCCAGTGTGTCGAATTTGGCCAAAGACAAACGGGAATTCATGATTTATGAAAGTACGTTTTCTGACATCCTCGGGATCATGTTCTTTTATTTTTTGATTGAAAACCTGGATGCTACCGGAGCGGGCCAAATCGCATGGGCGCTGGGCAGCAATGTGATGCTGACATTGATCATTTCAGTGGTTCTCAGCTGTGCCTTGGTGTATGTCATT
>Ga0102953_1001026_pt1 | contig 18120 bp, 14 predicted proteins | sample SalPon2A_C_D2_MG_FD_78509 | JGI IMG/M metagenome (GOLD analysis project Ga0102953, IMG submission 78509) | Soil microbial communities from South San Francisco under conditions of wetland restoration - Salt Pond MetaG R2A_C_D2_MG | ecosystem: Environmental > Terrestrial > Soil > Wetlands | place... | reverse complement strand
TGGGTCCCCAGCACCCGGCGACTCACGGGGTGCTGCGACTCTTCGTCACCACCGACGGAGAGATCGTCAACGAAGTGGTTCCCTACCTGGGGTATCTGCACCGCTGCGCGGAGAAGATCGCCGAGGGAAACACCTACCATCAGTACGTGCTCTACACCGACCGCATGGACTACCTCGCGGCCATGAACTGCAACTGGACCTACTGTCTTGCGGTCGAGGCCTTGATGCGCGAGACGGAGATGGAAGTCGTCATCCCCGAGTATGCGGAATACGTGCGGGTGATCGTGGGCGAGCTCAACCGTATCGCGAGCCATCTCATCGCCTTCGGAACCTATGGTCTGGACATCGGCGCCTTCACGCCCTTCCTCCACGCCATTCGGGAGCGCGAGGCCATCCTCAACATCTTCGAGAAGATCTGCGGCGCGCGCCTCATGTATACCTACTACGACGTGGGCGGAGTGAAGTGGGACATCCCCGACGATGCCATGGAGGAGATCAAACTCTTCGTGGAGATGTTCCCCAAGAAGCTGAAGGAGTATGACACTCTACTCTCCACCAACGAGATCTTCATCCAGCGTACCGCGAGAGTCGGCGTGATCAATCGACAGGACGCCATCGACTACGGATGCAGCGGTCCCGTGCTTCGCGGCGCCGGAGTCAATTTCGATCTGAGGAAAGACGAGCCCTACAGCATCTACGACCGCTTCGATTTCGAGACGGCGGTGGGCAGCGGCAAGATGGGAACGGTGGGCGACTGCTGGGATCGGTACAAAGTGCGTATGGATGAAATGGAACAGTCCACCCGCATCGTCGCCCAGGCCATCGAGCAAATGCCCAAGCGCGGCGAGGTGATGGCGGAGATGCCCAAGAACCTCAAGATTCCCCCCGGCGAAATCTACTTCCGCGCGGAGAACCCGAAGGGCGAACTCGGCTTTTGGATCGTATCGGACGGGGGGACGGTGCCGTTCCGCTGCAAGACGCGCAGCCCATCGATTCACAACTTGAGCGTCATCGAGAAAGTGGGCCGAGGTCAGATGATCTCCGACCTCGTGGCCACCGTGGGGTCCCTGGATCTGGTCTTGGGAGAGATCGACCGATAGGCGCCCGCGGGACCCTCGGGTCCGGGCAAAGAGGAGACGAAGGCAGCCTTGGAATTCTTCTACGCAGCGTTCAAGAGCATGGGGATCTTCGCGGGATGGCCGCAGCCGCTCCTTCAGGGCATGGCCATGCTCACGATCGCGGTGATCATTCTGGCCGGCGTCGCCGTCGCGGTGATGATCTTCAGCCTGGCGGAGCGGAAGGTCGCCGGTTTCATGCAATCCCGCTACGGCCCGATGTACGTGGGGCACTGGCACGGCATCCTCCAGCCGATCGCCGATGGGATCAAGTTTCTGCTCAAGGAGGACATCGCGCCCGCCAGCGCCGACAAGATTCTGTGGCGAGCCGCGCCGGTGGTCTGTTTCACCGGAGCTTTCCTCACCTTCGTGGTGCTTCCCTTCGGTCCGAGCTTCGTGGGCGCGAAGTTGGACGTGGGGCTCTTCTACGCCTTCGCCACCAGCAGTCTGGTCGTCATCGGAATCATCATGGCGGGCTGGGGCAGCAACAACAAGTGGGCCCTCTACGGAGCGATGCGCGGAGCGGCCCAGGTCGTCTCCTACGAGATTCCGCTGGCTTTAGCGGTGATTCCCGTGGTGATGACCACCGGCAGCCTGAACTTGGGCGTCATCACACAGGCCCAGAGCGGCTGGATTTGGCAGTGGCACGTTTTTCATCCTCTTCTGCTTTTGAGCTTCGTGATCTACCTCATCGCCTCTCTGGCCGAGGTCAACCGGATTCCCTTCGACTTGCCGGAATCCGAATCGGAGCTGGTGGCGGGATACCACACCGAGTACACGGGGATGAAATTCGCCTTCTTCATGCTGGGCGAGTACGCAGACATGTTCGCGGTGGCGGCCATCGCGGTGGCCGTTTTCTTGGGCGGCTGGAATTCCGGCGTGCCGGCTCTGGATCGCGTCATTCCCGCTCCAGTAATTTTCGTGGGCAAGAGTGTGCTCGTGGTGTTCTTGCAGATGTGGCTGCGCTGGACCCTGCCGCGCCTGCGGGTGGACCAACTGATGTCGGTTTGTTGGAAGGTGCTCCTTCCCATCGTGTTGGTGTTGCTCTTGGTCTTTGGTCTTTTGAAAGTCTTGTTCTAGGCGCGCGCAGGCGCCTCAAGCGAGGACGAAGTGGTGAAATTAGCCGGTGACATCCAGCGAAGCCTGAGCTCGATCGCCAAGGGCATGCGGATCACCATCAAGTACTTCTTCAAGAAGCCGGTGACGCAGCAGTTCCCCGACGAACGCTGGTCGCTACCGGAACGTTTCCGGGGCTTCGTTCACAACGACGTGCCGCGCTGTACGGCGTGCCAACTTTGCGCCAAGGCCTGTCCGGTCGATTGCATCTACATCGAGATGGAGGGCAAGGGCAAAGAGAAGACGATGTCGCGCTTCGCGATCGACTACAACAAATGCATCTGGTGCTCTCTGTGCACCGAGCCCTGCCCGACCAACTGCATCACGATGAGCCACGACTACGACCACTCGCTCTACAAGCGCAACCGGCTGGTGTACGAGTACGTCGACGAGCCCGTTGTGCCCTACAAGATTCCCAAGGAACCCAAGAAGAAGGACGAGGACGCGGCTTCGGCTCCCGCCGCTTCTTCCGCCACGAAAGACGAAGGGGGAGAGCAGTGACCGGAGATCTCATCTGGTATCTCTTCGCCGCGATCACAGTCGCCGCCGGCCTGGTCGTCGCCTTCAGCCGCTCGGTCGTCCACAGCGGGATGTCGCTGCTCTTCGCGCTTTTGGGTGTCTGCGCCATGTACCTCTTTCTGGGCGCCGACTTCTTGGCCATCACTCAAATCGTCGTCTACGTGGGAGGCATCCTCGTCCTCGTGCTCTTCGCGGTCATGATGACCAACCGCATCATGAGCACGAAGTTGCACGACGAACTCGTTCAGCCCGTCCCGGCTCTGGCGGTGTCCGCCGTGGTACTGGCCCTGATGCTTCTGACCATCTTCCGGACCGCGTGGCCTCTGGCGGCACTCGGCGAGTCGCAACCCACCACGGCCGCCCTCGGGCAGAAGATCCTGACGCAGTATCTCTTCCCCTTCGAGTTCACCAGCGTCCTCTTGCTGGTGGCGATGATCGGCGCCGCCATGATCATTCGTGAAAAGCGAGACAAGGAGGATACCCGGTGATGCACGTGGGCCTCGTCCACTATCTGACTTTGGGGGCGATCCTCTTCGCACTCGGTCTGTTCATCGTGATGAGCCGCCGCAATGCCATCGTCATGCTCATGGGCGTCGAACTCATCCTGAACTCGGCCGCGCTCAATTTCGTGGCCTTCGGAAGGTATGGCGCGGCGGACCTGAGCGGTCAGCTCATGACCATTTTCATCATCGTTTTGGCCGCGGCGGAAGCGGCGGTTGCCTTGGCCATCGTCTTGGCCATCTTTCGTAACTTTCAGACCGTCCACGTGGAGCAAGTGGACCGTCTCAGGCACTAGGGGCGCAGGCCGTGGACCAACAAATCATCACAATGGCGCTCGTCATCCTGGGGCTCCCGCTGCTCAGTTACCTTCTCACCTTTTTCCTGGGGGAGAAGCTGCCGCGGCGCGGTGATTTCATTGGAGTGACCGCGCTCGCCATCGCCTGGATTCTCTCGCTGCGCATCTTCTTCCACTTCTGGGCCCTGGACGATCCTGCCTACAAAATCGAAGCGAGCTGGACCTGGTTCAAGATCGCGCGCTTCCACGTGGACGCGGGCATCCTGGTCGACGGCATGACATCCATCATGCTGGTGGTGGTCACCACCATCTCCTTCTGGGTGCATGTCTTCTCGATGGGGTACATGAAGGGCGACGAACGCTACGCGCGATACTTCGCGTTTTTGGGCTGGTTCACCTTTGCCATGCTGGGCATCGTGCTCAGCAACAATGTCTTCTTCTTGTACATCTTCTGGGAGCTGGTGGGTTTGGCCAGCTACCTCCTCATCGGTTTCTTTTTCAAGAAACCTTCGGCGGCCAATGCGGGGAAAAAGGCATTTTTGGTCAATCGGGTGGGCGACTACGGATTCTGGCTGGGGATTTTGATCTTCTTCACGACGACCGGTAGTTTTGGCTACACCCACATCTTCGAGAGCGTGCACAGCGGAGTGCTCTCGGGCGGCCTTTTGACCGCGGCCGGGGTTCTGCTCTTCATGGGGTGCATCGGCAAGAGCGCGCAGGTTCCGCTGCACATCTGGCTGCCCGACGCGATGGAGGGCCCCACTCCGGTCTCCGCGCTCATCCACGCCGCCACCATGGTCGCGGCCGGCGTGTACATGATCGCGCGGCTCTTCCCTCTGTTCACCCCTAGCGCGCTGCTCTTCATCATGTACGTGGGAGCGATCACCGCCCTGGGGGCGGCGACGGTGGCGGTGGTGCAGACCGACATCAAGCGCGGCCTGGCCTACTCGACCATCAGCCAGCTGGGATACATGGTGATGGCGGTGGGCGTGGGCGGTGTCTTCGCGGGAATGTTCCACCTGACCACCCACGCCTTCTTCAAGGCCCTTTTGTTCTTGGGGAGCGGGGCGGTCATCCACGCCATGCACCACGAACAGGACATGCGCGAGATGGGTGGACTGAGGCACAAGCTCCCCATCACTTTCGCCACTTTCCTCCTGGCCACCCTGGCCATCTCCGGGGTGCCGCCGTTCTCGGGCTTCTATTCCAAGGACGCCATTCTGGCCGCGGCGCTCGCCTTCGGGATGGAGCACCCGGTTCACTGGCTGCCCTTTGCAATGTCACTGCTCGCGGCCGGATTCACCTCCTTCTACATGTTCCGCATCGTCTTCATGACCTTCACCGGCAAGCCGCGCAACGAGAAGAAGTATGATCACGCGCACGAAGTCGGCATGAGCATGGCGATTCCGCTCATGGTGCTGGCGGCGCTCGCCGTCGTCGCGGGAGGGCTCACCGCACAGGGATCCGCCTGGTTCCACCGCTTCGTGATGAATCCCGGCGTGCACGAATCCGCCGAGCACGGAGTGCATCACAGCGCTCACATCATTGCGATGTGGTCCTCGCTCGCCATCGCGGGCCTGGGGATTCTCCTTTCCTGGCTCACTTACAAGGCGAAGCTCATCGACAGTGCCCGCGTGCAGCGCGCGTTCCCGGGGGCCTACCGCCTGCTGTGGAACAAGTATTGGTTCGACGAGATCTACCGCGACACCGTCATTCGCGGAACTCTGGCCAAGGCCTCGGTCGTTGCCGGCTTCGACAAATTGATCGTCGACGGCATCGTGAATGGCGTGGGCTACTTCACGCGAGCACTCGGTTGGCTCGTCGGTGCTTTCGACAATGCCGTGGTCGACGGACTGGTGAACGGTACGGGCGAGCTGCTGCGCAGCTTTGGCAGTGCGCTGCGGGGCCTGCAGACCGGACGGATTCAAACCTATTTGCTCGGCCTGATTTCGGGGCTGGTAATTCTCATTCTCGTGTATCGAGTGGCGTGGCCCTCGTAGCGGGGCACGACTGAACCGGACGGCAGCGCCGTCCACCCATGAAGGAGCACTCGACCGATGACCGAACTCGCGAACCCCAGCGCGCTGTTGACCTGGATGACATTCGTGCCGCTTCTGGGCGCGGCCATCCTGGTGATGTTGCCGTCGAACAACAAGACGGCGCATCGATGGACGGCTTTGGTGACCGCTGCCATCCCACTCGCTCTCGCAATCCAGCTCATGTTCAGCTTCGACCGGGGAACCTCCGCCATTCAGTTCTGGCAGAAGACCCCCTGGATCCGTGGCTTCAACATCGACTACTTCGTGGGGGTGGACGGCATCTCGGTGGCGATGGTTCTGCTCACCGCCCTTCTGTCGTTCTTGTGCATCGGAGCGAGCTGGAAGATCGAGAAGGCGACCAAGGGCTACTTTGCCCTCTTCCTCATGTTGGAAACCGGCATGATGGGAGTGTTCGTCTCGCTCGATTTCTTCCTCTTCTACGTGTTCTGGGAAGTGATGCTGCTCCCGATGTACTTCCTCATCGGCATCTGGGGCGGTCCGCGTCGCGAGTACGCGGCGATCAAGTTCTTCCTGTATACCCTGGCCGGGTCCGTGCTGATGCTCTTGGCCATGATCGCGCTCTATCTGAACGTGCGCGATCCCAACACCGGGCAGCACACCTTCAACATGCTCTACATGATGAACCAGGTGAACCACGGAGCATGGCTTCTGAACGTGAACGTGCGCCACTTGATCTTCATGTTCCTCTTCATCGGATTCGCGGTGAAGGTGCCGATCTTCCCCTTCCACACATGGTTGCCCGACGCGCACGTCGAGGCGCCCACCGCGGTCAGCGTGATCCTCGCCGGGGTGCTCCTGAAGATGGGCACCTACGGAATGCTGCGGATCTGCTATCCCATCCTGCCCGACGCGGTGCGCTGGTTCGCCCTGCCCCTGGCCATCCTGGGTGCGATCAACATCATCTACGGGGCCTTCTGCGCCTTGGCGCAGAAGGACATGAAGAAGCTGGTGGCCTATTCCTCGGTGAGTCACATGGGCTACGTGCTCTTGGGGATGGCGGTGTTCAACGAAGCCGGCATCACCGGGGCGATGCTGCAGATGTTCAACCACGGCACGATCACGGCCATGCTCTTCCTCATGGTGGGCGTCATCTACGATCGCGCCCATCATCGCGAGATCAATGGCTTCGGTGGCTTGGGCTCGGTGATGCCGCGCTACACCACCGTCTTCAGTTTGGCCCTGTTCGCGGCTCTGGGCCTGCCGGGTCTCAGTGGCTTCGTGGGCGAGGCCTTGGTGTTCCTGGGCGCCTTCCCCGTCTACCGCGTGGTGACCATGGTGAGCGCGGTGGGAATCATCATCGGCGCGACCTACGTGCTGTGGATGTTGCAGAGGGTCTTTTTGGGCCCCCTCAACGAGAAGTACGCCGATATCCCGGACATCAACGCTCGCGAGCTGGCCACGGTGATCCCTCTGGCGGCCATCGTGATCTTCATCGGAGTCTATCCGGCGCCCTTCATCAACATGGTCAAGACTTCGCTCATCACCCTCATCGGGATGATCCCCGGCTAGGAGATGACGGTGAGTTTCAACTGGTCTGACGCGGCGTTCTTCTGGCCCGAGGCAATCATGGCCCTGACCTTCGTGGCCTGCTTGCTGACGGATTTGTTGACGCGTGAACGCCGTCATGGGGCGACGCTGAGCGTTCTCATTCTGGGCGCGGTCGTGGCTCTCGCGGTAGCGGTCGCCAATCCGCCGCGCGGGGCGCACGATATCATGGGGACCATGATGGTGGTCGACCCCTACGCCCAGTTTTTCCGCGTCCTCTTTTTGGCCGTCACCCTCATCGTGGCCGTATTCAGCTTCAGCAGCCGCGAAATCATGGGAGCTGACCGCGAGAACAAGGGCGAGTACTACGCCTATCTGGCGGTGCTCTGCTTCGGCATGATGGTCATGGCCGAGGCCAACAACCTCGTCATGCTGGTCCTGTCCATCGAGCTGGTCTCGATCACCAGCTACATTCTGGCCGGCTACGCCCGCATGAGCCTCCGTTCCTCGGAGGCCTCCCTGAAATACGTGCTCTGGGGCGCGGTAAGCAGCGGTTTGATGCTCTACGGCGCCTCCATTCTCTATGGCCTGAGCGGGGCGATGTCCTTCACCGGATTGCACGACAGACTGGTGTTCGGCGGCAACGAACTGGCTACCCTCACCGCTTGCGTTTTGATCCTGGCCGGGATCGGGTACAAGATCTCCGCGGTGCCCTTCCACTTCTGGACGCCGGACGTCTACGAGGGCGCGCCAACCCCGGTGGCCGCGATCTTCGCGGCCGGACCCAAGGCGGCCGGCTTCGCTCTCCTCATTCGCTTCTTCTACACCGCTCTGGTGCAATCGGACGGCGCGGGCACCATGGCGGCGCTCTCGAGTATCCAGTGGCCATGGCTGCTGGCGTTCTTGAGCGTGATCACCATGACCTGGGGAAACCTGGCCGCGATTCGTCAGAGGAACGTGAAGAGGCTTCTGGCCTATTCCTCCATCGCGCACGTCGGCTACTTGCTCATCGGCTTCGTGCTCTTGAGCGAGGCCGGCCTGTCCGCCATCCTGTTCTACCTCATCGCCTACGCCATCATGAACCTGGGCGCTTTCCTGGTCGTGATCGCGCTCAACAACCGCCTGGGCAGCGAGGACATCGACGAGTACCGGGGCATCGGCTTCCGCGAGCCCCTGCTCGCGGTCATCATGGTGGTCTTCTTGCTTTCGCTCGCGGGAATTCCGCCCACCTTCGGATTCATCGCCAAATTCTACCTCTTCGCGGCGGCGATCGACGGGCAGATGGGCTGGTTGGCGTTCATCGCGGTCCTCAACAGCGTGATCAGCCTCTACTACTACATGCGCATCGCCAAAGCCATGTTCTTCGAGCATTCTGAAGACGAGGGGGGCCTGGGGCTTTCGCCGGTTCACATGGTGCTGCTGGTGGTTCTCGCCGTGCCGACCCTGGTGCTGGGGCTCTACTGGAGTCCGGTGAAGGCCTTCGCGGACGCCTCCATGCACTGGTTGCTCGGGGGCTGACCGCACCCCAGGCTCGCAAATGGCATCAATCGTGCTGTCTTGACTGTCGCGGAAATTTCCTGCTGCGTATCTTCCTCTCCGTGACGGTGCACGATGGCTACTCGTACCCATACGTATCTCATGTTCTCGCTCGTCTTCGCCCTCTCGCTCTCGGCCCTGATCGCCTGCGGCAATCAGACCACGCCCACGACCACTTCGCCCGATCTCGACATCCCCACCGTGGACCCCAACCCCGGCGGCGGCGGTTCGGGAAGCGGCGGCAATGACTGGACCGGGCCTGCGATCTACGTCTCCATCAACGGGAGCGACACTTCGGACTGCGGCGATCCCGACCATCCCTGCCGTACCATCCAAAAGGGAGTGAATCAGAGCGCGGCTGGGATGGCGGTCCTGGTGAAGGCCGGCGAGTACCACGAGAGCTTCATCTACATGAAATCGGGAGTGCGCGTCATTTCCGCCGACGGTCCGCTGGCCGCCTCCATCTATTCGGGAGATCGCAGCGCGGTGCGCCTGGAGCAGGTTCAGGGCGCGGCCATCGACGGCTTCGAGATTCGGGGCGACTGGAACCAGGGCCCCCAGGGCGACGGTCTGGTGCGCGTGCTGGACGCGAGCGGCTGTGAGATCCACAACTGCGTGATCTACGACGCCCCCAACGACTGCGACCTCATCAAGGTATCGGGCGCGGTTGACGGTCTCTTGATCGAGAACGTGGTGGCCTTCAATCCCGGTCAACGTGATCCCTCGATCGACCCCTGTGGCAATGGCGCGTGGTACCAGGAGAACATCGACATCTTCGGCAGGGGATTGAATGGAACCAGTGACGCAGAGATCCGCAATGTGGTGATCCGGGGCTGTTGGCTCTTCCATACCGCCGATCATGGCGGCGACTGGCTGCTGTACTCCAAGATCAACTGCGAGAACGTGCTCTACGAGAACAACGTCTTCGGCCCCTCGGCAGGCGGCGGTTGCGGGAACGCGGCGGTGGGGATCGGGACCGAGGAAGCGGGGATCCCCGACCCAACGCAGCACGTGGTGCGTGGAGCCATCGTGCGCAACAACATCTTCGTCGGATGCAAGGGCGACGCGGCTCTGGCGGTGATGAACAGCGACGACGTTTGGGTCTACAACAACACTTTCTGGGGTAACAGCGGCTCCAAGCTGCGAGCAGTCCTCGAACTGCGCGGAAATCGCGTGCCGGTCGGCAATACCTGGATCTTCAACAACATCTTCCAGTCCAATCAGCCCGCGGCCTCCGGCGACGGACGCCTGATCTGGGTGCGCGAGGGAGGCGCCGGCGGCGTGAGCCACGACTACAATCTCAGCGACGGTAACGTCGCGACGAGTGACCTGGATCTGAGCTCCGAAGCGCACGGTGTCGTCGGCGCGGCCGCGGGTCTGAGCGCGCCGCGGATCCCCAGCACCGCGGTCCTGCGCAGCGACCGAGTGCTCGAGATCGCGCGCGACTTCGCGCTCTCCGCGCAATCGCCCGCCAAGGGCGCGGGAATTGCGGCGTTCAGCTATGCACAGCACCCCAACTGGGATCCCGGCGTGACCGATCGCGGTTGGGACATCCTGCAGCAGACGCGCTCGGGCACGGCATGGGACTTGGGAGCGGTGAAGGCGCCGTAGTCCCAGTTGCCATTTTTGCGGGTTGATCTAAGGTCAAACATGGACCCTTGCCCCGGGAGGTGCCGGTCATGACCTTCATCCCACCCGCTGCCCTGCCCCCCGCGTCCCCGCGCGCACGGGAACTCGCCCAGAAGCTCATCGCCCAGATCCAGGACTTCAGGGAAAAGCATCCCGAAGTGAACGAACGCGAGGTGTGGACGGCTCTCCGCCTGACGAGCGTTTCGACGCGGTCCAATCCTCGCGCGAACTGGGGGGCGGTTGCCATCGCCCTCATGGTCACCGCGATTCTGCTCGTCGGCCTGGCCGTGTTCGGGGTGCAGAGTGGCGTGATTCCCCACGCGCAGCAGATGTTGCCTTTGGCGGTGGTGATCATCTCGGTGGGCGTCGTGGTGGCGGCCCTGATCATCGCTCGCGCGTCGGGCGACGAGCAGCGGCCTCTGCAACCCGCGATCATGCTTCTCGGAGGAGTGGCGCTTTTTGCCGCCCTGGCTCTGCTCTACATCTTCGCCACGCGGATCAGCTGATTTCACCGCGGCCGTCGAAGAGTTCGGGGCGCTTGCGCCGGAGCCAGTAGAACCCGCAGATCACCAGGGCGTGCTGAATCGTCCCCTCGGCGACGAGTCCGGGGATCTCGGACAGAGGAACGCGGACGACCTCGATATCCTCACCCTCATCCAGTTGCAGCTCGCCCACCTCCTCACAGCCCTCGATGAGATAGGTGTAACAGAGGTTGTTCAAGAACGCGGGATTGGGTTGGACCACGCCCAATTGCGCGGGTTCTGCTCCGGCATATCCAGTCTCCTCGCGCACCTCGCGCGCCGCCGCCGCCTTTGGTTCCTCGCCGGGGTCGATGAGGCCGCCGGGAATCTCCAGGGTCATCGAACGCGTTCCGTGACGCCACTGTCTGACCAGCACCACTTCGCGATCCGCAGTGAGCGGAACCACGTTCACCCAGTCGCGGGTGGAGACGAGCGCGAGATCACGCAGCTTGCCGGTACGCGGATTTTCCGCGCGCACCGAATGCAGCTCGAAGATGCCCATGTCGGCCAGGGTTTCGTCGCGGTGGATGTTCCAGGGTGTGAGACTCAATGCGGATCTCCCGTGGTCTAGGATTTCGGCGTCTTGGATCGAGATTTGGGTTGCGACTTGGACGGTGACTTGGATCGCGAATTGGCGACCGGCTTGGCGCGCGGTTTGGTCGCGGCATTCTTGGGGCGCCGCTTGCTCGCGCGGTGCTTGCTTGGACCGGCTTTGCTCGAACTGCGTCCCACGCCACTCGTCGCCTTCTTCGCGCCGATCTCCTTCTTCATGATGAGGAGGTAGTTGAAGCCCCGCAGAAAATAGCCGCCTTCGGCCGCGCTCTCGTGCCAGTGGTCGCGTTTGAGAGTGCGGTTGTGGCGAACCACGGCCACGATATCCACCGGGGTGAAGTGTCGTCTCAGACGGTGGAAGAGCTCGAAGCCGAGCGGGACGAAGCTCTTCCCCTTGCGCGCGGAGTCGCTCACGTAGAGCGCCAGGTAGCGATCGCGGCGCAGAATCCGGTGGACCTCCGCGATCACACTCTCCATGGCGGAGAAGTACTCGGGCCCCACTCGAGCGTCGAGTTCCCCGATACACTCCTCCTCTTCGCTGTACTTCAAGTGCGTGGAATAGGGGGGGTCCACAAAGACGAAATCCGCTTTCCCCGATTCCAGGGGCAGGTGCCTGGCGTCGGCGCGGAAAATATCCTTGCGCGTGGGCTTCAGGTCGTAACCCAGAGCGCGGCGCGAGAGATCACGGGCCACGTCCAGGGTGGTTCCGCTTCCCGCCATGGGATCCACCACGAGCCACTTGGGCTGCGTGTAGCGCTGTAGCAGGTTCCAGATGATGTAGCTGGGAGTGGCTCCGGCGAAGTCGGGATTTCCCTGACGGCTTCCAGGATAGTTCTGCGAGCGGTAATCCCACAGAGTCGTGGTCATGAGGGGTGCGCCCTCTCTCTTCACATAGCGGCGTTCCTGAGCCATGGCCCCTCTTTCCAGGCGACAGATCCGAGCTCCGTGGCCTTCCGTCGCGAGATTGCAGCCCAGGATAGGCGCAAATTCGCCCCCCGTCGAGTCCGGGAGATTTCATCCGCGACGACGACGGGGATCATGGGGGATACTGGCAAGGTCCTATCAGAGGGGAGTACTTCGCCATGAGCAAAACTTTGGACCGCCGTCGTTTCTTGGGCAGTGCCGCTGCCTCCTCCATCGTACTCGCACTCATGCCTCAGCTGCTTCAGGCGCAAGATTCCGAGATCGACCTGAACACCATTGCCAGCGCCGAGCGTCTGGCGGGGCTTCAGTTCAGCGAGTCCGAGCGCGAGCTGATGCTCAAGAGTGTGCAGGAACATCTGAATGATCTGAAGGCGGTGGAGAAACTCCATCTCGCCAACGAGGTGCAGCCCGCCACCAGCTTCTTTCCTCTGAGCCGGCAGGCGGTGTCGGGCGTGCCCTTCCCGGAACCGCCCGACTATACCGCCATCTCGAAAGCGCTCGACCCCTACGATTCAAATGCCTCCCTCACGCGTCCATTGCCCGAGAAGCTGGCTTACGCTTCCCTCTTCGAGCTTTCACACCTTCTGCAAACTCGCAAGCTCACCAGTGTGGAGTTGACCCGCTTCTTTCTGGATCGCCTGCGCAAGCTGAACGAGAAACTGCTGTGCGTGATCACCTTCACGCAGGAGCGGGCGATGGAGCAGGCGGCCAAGGCCGACGAGGAAATCGCGGCCGGTCACTATCGGGGTCCCCTGCACGGTATCCCCTGGGGGGCGAAGGATCTCTTGGCGGTGAAGGGCTATCCGACCACCTGGGGCTGTGCGCCCTATCGCGAACAGATCATCGATGAGGACGCCGAAGTGGTGAAGCGCCTGGACGCGGCGGGGGCGGTGCTCATCGCCAAGACCAGTGTAGGCGCGCTGGCCTGGGGCGACGTCTGGTTCGGTGGAACGACCAAGAACCCATGGAACCTGGAGCAGGGAAGCAGCGGTTCCTCGGCGGGGAGTGCGGCGGCGGTGGCGGCGGGCGGCCTGCCCTTCGCGTTGGGGACGGAGACTCTCGGTTCGATCGTCTCCCCTGCCTCGCGCTGTGGCGCGACCGGACTGCGTCCTACCTTCGGTCGCGTCCCTCGCACCGGCTGCATGGCGCTCTCGTGGACCATGGACAAGATCGGAGCGCTGTGCCGCTACGCGGAGGACGCCGCGTTGGTGGTTTCCGCCATCCATGGCGCGGACGGCAAGGACAAGGACGCGGTCAGCGCACCGTGGCGTCAGCCTTCGCTCGATGAGTTGAAGGAGCTGCACTTCGGTTACAACAAGGCCGCGTTCGAAAGCGAGTACGAGAACAAGAAGCTCGACCAGGATGCGCTGGCGGTGCTCGCTCGGCTGGGGGTCGAACTCACTCCCATCGAATTGCCGGATCTACCCGTCGCCAAGATGCTGGTGGTGCTGGAAGTGGAAGCGGCGGCGGCCTTCGACGAGCTCACCCGGAACAATCGCGACGACGAAATGGTGCGGCAGGCCGAAGATGCCTGGCCCAATGTTTTCCGTGCCGCGCAGCTCGTGTCGGGCGTGCAGTATTTGCAGGCGCAACGGGCGCGCACTCTCCTGCAGGAACGCTACCAGACGATGCTCGAGGATCTGGACGGCTATGTGTGTCCGAGCTTTGCCGGCCGCAGTCTCCTGGACACCAATCTCACCGGCAATCCCTGCGTGGTCGTGCCCAACGGTTTCAAGAGTGACGGGACCCCCTTCAGTTTCACCTTCGTGGGACGCAATTACGAGGAGGGAGCGATCGTGGCTTTGGCCACGGCCTACCAACGCGCCAGTGGCTGGAACCTGAAGCACCCCAAGCTCTGAGCTTGGAGCAGTCCGAGGCTGGGAAAGTCCGAGGCTGCAGTAGTCCGAGGCTAGACCAGGTCGCCCCCGGCGGGGCGGCCCAAAGCAAAAACCTGAAGGGCTCGGGCTCCCGGACGGTGCAGAGCGTCCAGCCAGCGCGTCCAGGCGTCGCGCGGGGTCTGCTCGTAGGCCTGCGCATGCGCCGCGAGTCTTCTCTCCAGCTCGCGCACCAGAGCCCACTTGAAGACGTGCTCGCGCGGTTCGAGCCCACCACTTTCCAGATAGGCCTCGTAGAATGCCCGGCCGAGCGCGGGGCGTGGCTCTCCTTCGGTGATCGCCATTTCCACCAGATCGCTTTCCGGCGGACCCCAGTGACAGAAGCTCCAATCGATGAGTCCGGAGACCCGTACGTTTTCCTTGGCGTCGGTTTGCACCATGAGATTTCCCAGATGAGCATCTCCATGGAGCAGGCGTTCGTTCCCCGTCACGAAGCTGGGGCTCAAGAAGGGGATGAAGGTGGGTTCGTGCACGGGAAACTCGATGCGGTGCAGGTGGGCGAGCTCCCGCCCCAAGAGCCGGCAGAGAAGATCGACCCGTCGTGCATTCGTGTCATGCGCACGCAGATCCTGGGCCCGGGTTCCCTCGATGATCGGCTGGATACAGGCTTTGGGACGGTGTAGGGAGGGGATGAGGAGGGTGGGATGAGGCACGGGGACGGTCCCCGAGGCGCGGCGAATCGCCTCTTCCTCGCTGCGCAGCCGCGGTCCCGCCTCGGAATCGACGGGCATGCGCAGAAGTTGCAAAGGCCCTTCGTCCAGCTCCACGATGAAGAGATGGTGGTTGCTGCCACGACCCGCGTTTTGGATCTGTAGCGGGGGCAGACCGCTCTGGCGCAAGAGCTCGTGGGCTCGCAAAAGCGGGGACTCTTGATTCGGCACCGAAGGTCCTCAGTTCAAATGCAGGCAATTCGATCCAGAATGGGCACCGCCCTTCTTCTCAAGGGTATACGAAGAGGGGCCTCTGGCGCTAAGGGCTTTTTGGAAAAGAGCTTAGGTGTGCGGATGAGATCCAGCTGTGCTATTCTCTAGCCTAGCAGGCCGGGCTCGAATTCTCGGCTCGCGGCCAACTCGGCTCTCCTTCCTTCTTTCTCGTGATCATGACAATCAAAAGACTGCTGCTCGCGTTCTCCCTCCTGCTGCTCGTTTCGCAAGGAGCCTTCACCGGCTGTTCCTCACGCAGCGAACCGGAACTCTGGATTATCGGCTTCGACGGCGCCGACTGGGACATTCTCGAGCCCTACATGGCCAAGGGTGAGATGCCCAACCTAAGCCGCTTGCGCAGCGAAGGCGCTTGGGGCCGGCTCCAGACCGATAATCCGATGCTCTCTCCCATCCTCTGGACGAGCATTGCGACGGGGAAGACCGCCGATCAACACGGCGTTACCTGGTTCATGAGCGACGGACCCGACGGCTCGAAGATCCCGGTCAGCAGCCGCAACCGTTGGGTGCGCGCCCTGTGGAACATCGCCAGCGAGCACGGCATATCCGTCGGCGTCATCGGCTGGTGGGCGACCTGGCCCGTCGAGCCGGTGAAGGGCTTCATGATCAGCGACTACGTGGCGTTCCACTCCTTCGGAGTCACCGGAACCAACCTGGACGTGCCGGGAAAGACTTGGCCCCCCCAGCTCATGGACGATGTGCGGCGCGACTTCATCAAGCCCGAAGAGGTCTCCTCCGACCTGATGCTGTCGATGATCAACTGCAGCAAGAGCGAACTCGAAAATCAGACACCGAGTGGACCTTACGGAGGTCCGATCCAACACCTCAGAGAAAACATCGCCACCAGTCTGGGCTACACGAAGATTGCTTCCGAATTGCTGGAGAAGGACCACCCGAAGTTCTTCGCGATCTACTACGAAGGGACCGACGCCACCGAACATCTCTTCAGCGAATATGCGCCGCCACGACTGTCCTGGGTCAGCGACGAAGATTACAAGCGTTACAGCGGCACTCTCGAGGCCTACTGGAAATGGCAGGATCAGCTCCTGGGTGAGCTTCTGCAGCATCGCGGGAAGAACACGGTGGTCATGGTCATCTCCGACCATGGATTCCGCACCGGACCCGAGCGTCTGAAGGAAAAGGAATTCAACATCGACACCGCGGACCAGAGCCACATGCCCGACGGTATCGTTCTGCTCAATGGACCGGGAATCCGTCCTGGAGACGACATCAAGGGCGCGGACATCTACGACGTGGCGCCGACGGTCCTGCATCTTCTCGGTTTACCGGTGGCTCAGGACATGAAGGGCCGGGTGTTGAAGGAGGCCTTCACCGAGGAATACCAGAAGGCACATCCCGACCAAACGATCGCCACCTACGAAACCGGTCCTTGGGATCGGGGAGACGATATCGTGGTCGATCCGGCAGTCGGGGAGAAGATGGAAGATATGTTGCGCTCCCTGGGTTACATCAAGGGCGGCAAGGATGACTCGCACGGGAGCGACGTGGTCGCGCCCAACGTCGAGCAGGCGATCAACATGTCCATCGTCCTGTGCAACCAAGGGAAGTACGACGAGGCAATCGCGACCCTGAAGGACGTGCTCAAGGACGACCCCGAGAACCTGAAGGCGCTCAGCAACCTCGCCTTGACCTATGCGAAGACCGGGCGTCTGGATGAGGCACGAGAAATCTATCAAGAACTCGTCCAAAAGGATCCCGAGAACGAGCAGAACTATCAGAACCTGGCCATGGTCTACGCGGCCAAGCACGACAACCAAAAGGTCCTGCAGACCTTCGACCTCGCGCTGAAACAGCATCCGGAATCGCCCTTCCTCGTGGGCGCGCGCGGTTTCGCCCTGCACAAGGCCGGCCGCGACGATGAGGCAGAGGCCGCGATCGACAAAGCTCTGACCATGAATCCCCGCCTGGCCGATCTCTACTACTTCAAGGGTGCGATGCTCAAGGATCAGGGCAAGATGGCGCCGGCGCGCGAGAACTTGGAGAGAGCGCTGCAACTGAACCCCGAGCTGACGGACGCGCTGCAGACCCTGAGCGGCCTGCTCATCCAAACGGGCCAGGAACAGCAGGCCCAGGAGCTCTTGAAGCAGCACGACATGCTCTCCACTCCCGAATCGAAGGGGCAGCTCGGCAGCGCCGCCCTGAAGGCGGGCAAGGTGCAGGAGGGGCTGAAACTTCTGCAAGAGGCCGCTCCAAAGTTGAATGATCCGGAAATCTGGGGCAATCTCGGGATGGCGAATCTCATGGCGGGAAACATGGCCGCCGGAGCCGAGGCATTCGAGAAGGTGCTCGAGCTGGATCCGACAATGGTGGACGCACGAAGCCAGCTCGCCGCGATCTACGCCCAGATGGGCCGGCTCGCCGAGGCGGAAAAGCTGGCGCGTCAGGTGGTGAAGCAGTTACCGAACGACGGCACCTCGAGACTCCAGCTCGGAGCCATCCTGGCCATGCAGGGCAAGAAGGAGGAGGCGCGCCAGGCCATCTTGAAGGCCCGCGAGCTGGATCCCAGCCTTCCCGTGCCCCCAGGGTTCAAGTAGGCGGCCGAGGGGTCTTGATGACGTTCGTTCTTTCTCGCTTGAAGAAGCTCTCCCAAGCGCGTGGGCCGTTTCTGCTCTTGCTCCTCGCGCTCTACTCTTGCCTCTTCAGCTGCGATTCCCTCGCCAAGGACCCAGAGCGCGCGATGAGTTCGCCGGAGAGCGAGCTTCTGGCCGTGCGCTCCCTGCGCGCGGTGCGCGTCAGCGATGCGCCCAGAATCGACGGAATCCTGGATGAACCGCTCTGGAAAGAGGCTGCGGTCGCGAGCGGTTTCGTGCAGCAACGCCCGCAGAGCGGGGAGCCCGCGAGCCAGCCCACGAGGGTGGCGATCGTCTACACCACTCGCGCGCTCTATCTGGGTTTCGTCTGTTTCGACGATCATCCGCAGGAGATCGTCCATCGCGTCCTCGGACGCGACGCGGATATTTCGGCCGACGACTACTTCACGGTGGTCTTGGATACCTACCACGACCTGCAG
>Ga0102953_1001025_pt1 | contig 18131 bp, 15 predicted proteins | sample SalPon2A_C_D2_MG_FD_78509 | JGI IMG/M metagenome (GOLD analysis project Ga0102953, IMG submission 78509) | Soil microbial communities from South San Francisco under conditions of wetland restoration - Salt Pond MetaG R2A_C_D2_MG | ecosystem: Environmental > Terrestrial > Soil > Wetlands | place... | reverse complement strand
GGAGGGGTACGTCCCCGCCTGTCTGGCCGAGACCATGATCATGACCGCGGCCCACGCCTTCGACCGGCGCAGCCTGGGGGGACGCACCCGCACCGAGGACATCGCCTTCTACCTGGAGCAGGGCGACGCGCTCGGCTTCGAGATCGTCACCCGCGACGACAGCGTCGCCGAGATGGAGGCGTCCGCGTGAGGGCGGGAGGGTGAAGGCGCTCCGGCTCGCGGGGCCGATCGACGACGAGAGCCCGCGCCTGGCTCGGCTCTTCGAGCTCGGTTGCGTGGGCGTGAGCGAGGTCGCCGGGGCCGCAGGACCCGAGATGCTGGCCTACTTCGAAGAGGCCGTCAGGCTGCCCTTCCGGGGGGACTGGGAGGACGTCGAGGAGGTCGATTACGTCGGGGCCTACCTGCGTGAGCTCGAGCCCGTGCGAGCGGGCCCCTTGGTGATCGCGCCCAGCCACCGCCGGGTCGAGCTGGCCGTGGGCGAGCAGGTGGTGTGGCTGGATCCCGGGAGCGCCTTCGGCACGGGGCACCACGAGACCACGCGCATGGCGCTGGAGGCCTTGGGGGCGATCGACCTGGCTGGCCTGAGCGTGCTGGACGTGGGCGCCGGGTCGGGGATCCTGGCGATCGCCGCGGACCGGCTGGGGGCGGCGAGCGCAGTCGGCGTCGACACCGATGCCGGCACCGTGGGCGTCGCCCGGGCGAACGCACGCCTCAACCGCTCGCGGGCGACGTTCCTGACCGGGAGCCTCGACCACCCCGAGCTTCCGGAGCGCTGTGACGTGATCGTCGCCAACCTCTACGCCGAGCTTCATGCGGAGCTGATGCCCGCCTATGTGGACCGCCTCGCCCGCGGCGGGCGCTTGCTCCTGACGGGGATCCTGGTGCGGCTCGAGGGGGTGGTGAGCGGCGCGCTTCCGGACGGTCGTGCCGCGGCGTGGCGGCGCGCGGGGGAGTGGGCGCTCGTCGAGGTCACGCTCCCGTGAACGGCGGGTCGGTCGGGGGATGCCTCGCCGGGGCGAGCCTCCCGGTCGCGAGGGGGGCGCGAGCATAATGAGGAGACCGGTCTATCTCCTCCGCGGCGCGGGCGTCACCCTCGCCCTGGTCGGCCTGCTGGCGGGACTCGGGGGGTGCCGCCCGCTCTACCTTCCGCCGGTGCCGGCGCCGCAGGAGGTCCCACGCGTGGCGCAGCTCGGTGACGCCAGCAGCCTGCGCCTCGACGGGGGGGCGCTGGTGTTGCACCTGGTGCTCGCAGAGGTTCCGCGGGCGGGCTGGCTGGCCGTGCAGTGGTTCGCGCCCGACGGCACCGAGGCGGCATCGGACAGCGTCTGGGTGACGCCGGCGGACGTGGCGCAGGGGCGCACCTCGACGTTGCCGCCGCGGGCTCGGTTGGCGGCGGGGGAGTGGCGCGCGGTCGCGTCGTTGGGAGGAACGGTGTTGAGGCAGTTCCGGGTCGAGGTACCGCCGGGAGCGGCTGCGCCCTCGAACTGACGGCCCGCGCGCGCCGCCCCGTCGCGACGCCCCTCGGCCGGCGGCGACGCCGCCGGCCGAGGGGCGAACCCTACGCCGTCGCGAGGCCTCAGGCGGTGCGCCGCCGGGAACGCCCCGCCCGCTTCTGCTGCTGCGTCTTGAACCACACCACCATCGGCGAGAGGATGAAGATGCTCGAGTACGTGCCGAAACCGATACCCACCAGGAGCGCGATGCTGAAGCCGCGCAGCACGCTGCCGCCGAAGAGCAGGAGCGCGATGACGGGCAGGAGCGTGGTGCCCGAGGTCGCCACCGTTCGCGACAGCGTCTGGTTGACCGCCAGGTCCACGATCTCCGCGTAACTGCGGTCGCGCACCTTCCGCAGGTTCTCGCGGATGCGATCGGCGATGATGATCGAGTCGTTCAGGGAGTAACCGACGACGAAGAGCACCCCCGCCAACACCGGGATGCTGAACGTCACGTTGAACAGGTCGAGCGCCCCGAGCACGATGCCGGCGTCGTGGATGGTGGCGATGATCGCCGCCACGGCCACGATCCAGTTCGGCCAGAAGCGCCAGGCCACGTACAGCAGGATCAACCCGAGAGCCACCAGCACGGCCAGGACCGCCGCCTGCCGAAGGTCCGCACCCACCGCGGGGCCTACGTAGTTCGCCTGCAGGAGGCTGCCGTTGACCTTGGCCGTGAGGTCGTTGGCGAACTGGTCCGCGCTCTGCTGGTTGGACTGCTGCAGGCCCACCCGCACCGACATGGGGTTGCCCTTGAGCGTGTTGTCGATCACCTTGACCACGGTGGCGTTCTTGCCCGTGATGTCCTGGTAGCCGAGGTCGGTGATGGCGGCGCGCATGTCGGCCACCGTGGTGCCGGCAGGGGCGTCGATCAGGACGTTGGTGCCGCCCGTGAAGTCGGTCGAGAGCTTCAACCCCATGGTGCCGACGACCACGATCGAGGCGATCGCCAGCAGGCCGGAGATGCTCATGATGATCGGCGCCTTGCTCACGAAGCGCACGTTCTCGACGAAGAAGCCCTTCCACAGGTAGCTGCGGTTTCTGCCCGCGGTGACGAGGTCGAGGGCGAAGGGCACGACCACCACGTTCACGAAGACCGAGGCGATGATGCCGATCGCCAGCGTGATGGCGAAGCCGCGAACCGGGCCGGTCGTGTACTGGTAGAGAGCGGCCGCTGCGAGCAGGGTGGTGACGTTGGCGTCGATGATGGCCGACAGGGAGTTGCCGAAGCCTGTCTTCATGGACAGCCGGATCGACTTGCCGGCGCGCAGCTCCTCGCGGATACGCTCGAAGCTGATGACGTTGCCGTCGACCGCGGCGCCGATGGTCAGTACCAGCCCGGCCAGGCCGGGCAGCGTGAGCGCGGCGTGGAGGCCGGCCAACGCACCGAAGATGAACAGCATCGCGAGGCCGAGACCGAGCGTGAGGATGCCGCCGAAGACGAGGCCGTAATAGCTGATCACGGCCACGACCACCGCGGCCCCGCCGATGAGGCCGGCGATCTTCCCGGCGTTGATGCTGTCCTGCCCGAGCGTGGGCCCGATCGAGCGGATCTCCTCCACGTGGAGGCTGATCGGGAGGCTGCCGGAGCGGAGCACCAGCGCGATGTTGCTGGCCTCGTCGACCGACTGGATGCCGGTGATCTGCCCGGAGTCGCTTATTCGCGACTGCAGCGTCGGGGCCGTGATGATCTTGCCGTCGAGCACGATCGCCATACGCCGGCCGATGTTGCCGCCGGTGAAGTCTCCGAACTTGCCGGCGTCCTTCGACTTGATGTTGAAGAAGACGGCCGGGCCGCCGGTGGCGCCGCCCCCGAGCTGCTGGAAGCCGGCCGAAGCGGTGCTGATGATCTCACCCGTGAACGCCGGGGCCTCCAGGTCGTCGAGCGTCATCTGGCCGACAGGTGTGTTGGCCGCCGCGGGCTTCACGAGCTGGAAGTAGAGCTTGGCCTGTTGCCCGATGAGGTCGAGGGCCCGCTTCTGGTCGGCGGCCGTTAGCCCCGGCAGCTCCACCACGATCCGGTTGTTGCCGGACGTGGTGATGAGCGGCTCGGAAACGCCGAACTGGTTGACGCGGTTCTCGATGACGTTGCGGGCCGTGGCGAGGTCCTGGCTCGCCGGGTTGGGCGTGTTCGACTGCAGAACGACGCGCAGGCCGCCCTGCAGATCGAGGCCCAGCTTGAGCGGTGCGGTCGAGCTCCAGGGCTGCCATAGGTAGACGATCGACACGATGATGGCGGCGAGCACGATCACGCCGGTGAATGTCCGTCGGTTCAAGGCGGTCTCCTCGTTGGGTGTGGGAAGCGGTTCAGATGAACGCTCGCGCAGGGCGGCGCCCGTGCGGAGGTCGGCCGTTTGCGTGCGCGCCGCCGCTCAACCGCCCTCCAACTGCAGCCGCCCCAGGCTCACGAGGCGCACCGGCGTGGCGGGACGCCCGGGCTCTCCTCGCGTCGTATGCCAACCGGGCCCGGAGGGCCCCCCCGGTGACGGCCCGTGACCGGGCGGCGACGCTAGGCGCGACAGGCCGGCAGCGGAGGCGGGCGTACCCAGGCGGGCTCCCGTCTCCAACAGCAGGGGCACACGCGTTCCCATGCCAGCGCCCGAGGTGGCGGGATCGTGCGCGGCCGCCGTGAGCCTGGGCAACGGCACCGCCGCCAGCAGCAGCACCAGCGTCAGGCTGGTGAGCCGGTCGCGGCGGGGGGCCGGACGGGGTCGCACGCGTCTCACGGCCGCCATCTTACCGTGCCGTGGCGGCACCCGAGGACACCGCGTCGAGCTCGCCGCGGCACGCGAACGCCCCGGGCGCGAAGGTGCGCCCGGGGCGTGAACGGAAGCATGCCCGGGGTCAGGCCTGCACGACCTCGACCATCTCGTACGCCTCGATGACGTCGCCCTCCTGCACGTTGTCGTAGTTCTGCAGGTTGATGCCGCACTCGAAGCCGGACGATACCTCGCGGACATCGTCCTTGAAGCGCCGGAGCTGGACGACGGAGCCCTTGTAGACCTCCTTGCCGCCGCGGGTCACACGCGCCTTCGAGCCGCGCCGGATGAGGCCGTCGGTGACGTACGAACCGGCGATGTTGCCGCTTCGCGGCACGTGGATGACGGCGCGCACCTCGGCGTGACCGATGACCCGCTCCTGGTACTCCGGCTCGATCTGGCCGCGGATCATGCGCTGCACGTCCTCGATCAGCTCGTAGATGATGCTGTAGCTCTTGATGGGGACGTTCTGGCGCTCGGCCGCCTTCTTCACGCTGCCCGGCGGGTTCACGCCGAAGGTGATGACGGTGGCCTCGGCGGTGCCGGCGAGCAGCAGGTCGGACTCGGTGGGGGCGCCCACCTCCGCCAGCATGATGTCCAGGTCGACCTCGTCGGTGGTCTCGGCCTCGCGGGCGAGCACGCCCTTGATCGCCTCGAGGGACCCCTGCGCGTCGGCGCGCAGGATGAGGTTGATGACCTTCTTCTTGGGCTTCCCGAAGAGGTCGGCGAGGGTGAGGCCCTTCCGGCCGATCGCACCACGCTGGCGCTCCTCGCGGGCCCCTCGCCGCTCGCTCGCCATGCGCTTGGCGGTCTGTTCGTCGGGGACCGCTTCCACCGCGTCGCCCGCCGTCGGCTGCGAGGAGAAGCCGAGCACCTGGGCCGGCACGGACGGGCCCGCCGCGTCGATGGACGCGCCGGTATAGTCCGTGAGGCGCCGCACCTTCGCCCAGGTCTCGCCCGAGACGATGTAGTCCGCGACGTGGAGCGTCCCCTCCTGGACCAGGACGGTGGCCAGCACGCCTGCGCGCTTGTCGAGAACGGACTCGATCACGACGGCCTTGGCGGGGCCGTCGGGGGAGGCGCGCAGCTCCTCGAACTCGGCGACGAGCGAGATCATCTCCAGCAGGTCGTCGACCCCGTCGCCCGTCTTGGCGCTGATCTCCACCACGATGGTGTCGCCGCCGAACTCCTCGGGCACGAGCTCGACCTGCATCAGGTCCTGCTTGACCTTGTCGGGGTTCGCCTGCGGCATGTCGCACTTGTTGATCGCGACGATGACGGGCACCTGGGCGGCCTTGGCGTGGGCGATGGCCTCGCGCGTCTGCGGCATGATGCTGTCGTCGGCGGCCACCACGATCACGGCGATATCGGTGGCGTTGGTGCCGCGCTGACGGATGCTGGTGAATGCCTCGTGGCCGGGCGTGTCGAGGAAGGTGACGATCCCGCCCTTGGTCTCGGCCTGGTAGGCGCCGATGTGCTGGGTGATGCCGCCGGCTTCGCCCTCGGCCACCTTGGTGTGGCGGATGTGGTCAAGCAGGGTGGTCTTGCCGTGGTCGACGTGTCCCATCACGGTGACCACGGGGGCGCGCAGGGGCGCCTGGTCGGCCGCCGGCTTCGCATGCGCCTCGGCAGGGCGGGCCTTGGTGGCGGTCGCCGTGGCTGCCGGGGGAGCCTCGCCCCCGGCCGGCGCCGAGGCCGGTGCCGGCGCTTCCGCTGCAGCCTCCGCGGCCTTGGTGGTGGCGCTTGCCGGCTTCTCGGCCGGTTGCTTCTTCTGTGGGGCGGCTTCGCCGCCGCCCTCCGACGCGACGAGCTCCCGGACCGCGTCCGCGATGTCGGACTCCAGCGAGCTCGCGTGCGATTTGTACTCCACGCCCATGTCGTCGAGGATCTTCAGCAGCGCCTTGGTCTCGATACCGAGGTCCTTCGCGAGCTGATAGATGCGTACCTTATCGGACATTCATGCCTCCGTCCCGATGCCTTCTGCGAGGGCGGCCGTCGGCGTGACGCCGACGGCAAGCGTCAGCAGCTCGCCGACGCGCGCCGCCTGGCCCCGGAAGGCCTGCCTCAGTCGTTTCTCCGTTGGATCTTGAGCGCACGAGCGGCACACCCAGGTGCCACGCCCGCCCGCGCGCCCGGCAGGGTCGAGCTCGAAGCCGCCCTCGCCTGAACGCACCAGACGGATGAGCTCCGCCTTGGGCAGGGAGGCGCGACACAGGACGCAGCGCCGCAAGGGCACGTGCTTGGACGTCGAGCTCGCCATCGTCAGGAGATCCGTTCCTCTTCGCCCTCGTCCACGGGGGCCGCGTCCGCTTCGGCTGCGGGTTCCTCGGTCTCGTCGGCGGTGACATCCTCCGTCCCCGGCGCGGGCTCCGGGGCCGCCTCGTCGGCAGCCCCTTTCTCGGTGGCGTCGTCCGCCGGAGCTTCGCCTTCACCTGTGCCCCCTTCGGCCTGGGGCTCGGGGGAGGCGCTGAAGAGTGCGTCGAAGGCGGTATGGCCGCGATCGCTCGCGCCGCTGTCCTCCATGCGGGAGGCCGCCGCCTGCATGGCGGCATCGAGGTCGCTGATCGTCTCGGACCCCATCAGGTCGATCTTGAAGCCCGTGAGCTTGGCCGCCAGGCGCACGTTCTGGCCGCCCTTGCCGATGGCCAGCGACAGCTGGTCGCTGCCGACCGTCACCCGCGCCTGACCGTCCTCCAGGTCGAGCTCGATGGTGCCGACCTTGGCGGGGGAGAGGGCGTTGCGGATGAACTCGCGCGGATTGGGGTCCCACATGATGATGTCGACGCGCTCCCGTTGCAGCTCTGCTGTCACCGCCTGGATGCGGCTGCCGCGGTGGCCGATGCAGGCGCCGATGGGGTCGACGTTGGGGTTGGTGCTGGTGACCGCGACCTTCGAGCGCTGTCCGGCCTCGCGCGCCACCGCCTTGATCTCCACGGTGCCGTCGGCGACCTCGGGGATCTCCTGGCGCATCAGGTACTCCAGCAGCTGCGGGGCCGCTCGCGACACCAGGATGCTGGGCCCGCGGGTGGACAGCTCCACCTTCTCGACGTACACCTTCACGCGCATGCCGACCATGTAGCGCTCCCCGTGGATCTGCTCGCGCGGGGGCATGATCGCCTCGCCGCGCCCCAGGTCCACGAAGACGTTGCGCTTGTTGTCGGTGCGGGACACCACCCCGGTGATGATGTCTCCGGCGCGGTCCTTGTACTCCTCGAAGACGATGGCGCGCTCGGCTTCGCGGATCTTCTGGGTGATCACCTGCTTGGTGGTCTGGACCGCGATGCGCGTGAACTTCTCCGGGTCGGTCGGGAACTCCATCTCCATGCCGACCTCGACGCTGTCGTCGAGGTCCAGGGCCTCGGTCAAGGAGATCTCCTTGTCCTCGTCCTCGACCTCCTCGACCACGCGGCGGATGATCAGCACCTCCATCTCGCCGGAGTCCGGGTCCAGGGTCACCTCGATCTGCTTGCCGGGCATGACGTTGCGTTCGAACGCCTGCTCGAGCGCCTCCTCAAGGCTCCCGAGCAGTTGCTCCTTGTCCAGGTTGCGCTCCGCTGCCAGCATGTTCAGAGCGTCCACGAATTCCTTGTTCATCCTCTACTCTCCTATTCGGTTGTGGACCCGCCCGAGCGCCGCCGGGGGACGGAACCCCCCGCGCGTGCCGGTGAGCGGGCCGTGCCTAACGCGGCTCGTCGGGCCACTCGGCCAGACGGGCCTGCTGGATAGCGGCCATGCGCACGACCCTCGCCTCGCCGTTCACCTCGAAGGTGACCGTGTCCTGCGACACCTCCCGGATACGTCCGGTGAAGGTCTCGCCCCGCACACGAACCTTGGCGAGCAGGTCGTGGAAGCGCTGGAAGTGGCGCTCCCGTAGGAGCGGCCGCTTGGGCCCGGGGGACTCGACCTCGAGCCGGTAGGGCTCTTCGAAGGGGTCGAGGCGGTCGAGCTCGAGCCCGAAGACCTCCGCCGCCTTGGCGACGTCGTCGACCGACACGACGTGCTCGTCGAGGCGGTCGATCCTGAGCAGCACCCGCCGTTGCCGGCCCGATTCGCTGGTGGTGCATTCCAGGACTTCGAAGCCGAGCGGCGCGAGCACATCGTCAGCGGCTTGCGCCAGTTCCATGCATCCTCCCGCTTGGCGCCCCGACGAAGGTGGGTCTCAACGTGGCGAGTTGCGACGTTCAGGCCCCAACAAAAGAGGGTGGGCCCAGCGAACCCACCCGAGCAAACGCCGGGACGTTGTCCGGGCGGAAGTATACCCCGTGTCGCCGGCGGACTTCAACTCGTGGCGGACGTGACGGGCGCTCACGCGGAGGCGGGCTGTGAAGGGCTCGACTTTACAGGCGTGGACGGCTCATGTAGACTCTGCGGCAATGCGGACGGTACCCGCGCGAGCTTCCTGATCGGCGACGAAGGGGACCCCCACGGGGCCGCCCGCCGTCGCATGCGACGAGACCCGCTGTGAAGCGCGGTCTCGTTCGCTTTTGAGGGAGGGCGGGCGCCGCCTAGGAGGAGTGCCATGATGCCGACCGACGACGTGCTGCTCTTGACGCCCGGGCCCACCCCCATCCACCCGCGGGCCCAGGCGGCCCTGTGTTGGCCGATGCGGGGGCACATGGACCCGGAGGTCTTCGCGTACAACGACCGCATCGCGGCCGATCTCAAGCGTCTCTACGGCGCCGGCCCCGGCGCCTTCACCGGCCTGCTCTCGGGGACCGGTTCCCTGGGCATGGAGGCGGGCCTGGCCAACCTTCTCGAGCCGGGCGAGCGCGTGCTGGTGCTGTCCAACGGCGCCTTCGGCGAGCGCATGGTGGAGATGGCGACGCGCCTGGGTTGCGACGTCCACGCCGTGCGCTTCGAGCCGGGCACGCCGGTGGAGGTCGACGCCGCAGCGCGCGCTGCGAGAGCGTTGAGGCCCGCGCTGATCACGGTCGTCCACGGCGAGACCAGTACCGGCGTGATCAACCCGGTGGCGGAGCTCGGGGAGATCGCTGCCGACGTCGGTGCGCTGTTCAGCGTCGACGCCGTCACCACCGTGGGCATGATGCCTTTCGCCATGCAGGCGTGGGGCATCGACTACGCCTATACCGGCTCCCAGAAGTGCCTGTCCGCCCCTCCCGGGGTCGCGCCGGTGGCCTTCTCGGAGCGCGCGATGGAACGCGTCGCGGGCCGGCGCCTGCCCGTCGCCACCTGGTACGGAGACGTCCTGGGCATGCGCCGCTACTGGGAGCAGGGAGACACGGGTCGTGCCTACCACCACACCGTTCCGGTGCAGCTCCACTGGGCGCTGGGCGAGGCTCTCGCGGCTGCGCTGGACGAGGGCATGGAGGCCCGGGCGGAGCGCGCGCGCAGCATCGGCGAGGCGGCGCTGGGCGCCCTCCAAACGGCGGGCTTCACGCCCTTCGTGGCGACGCGTCACCGCCTTCCGACCGTGCTCACGGTAGTGCCTCCGGCCGGTATCGACGAGGCGGAGGCGCGGCGCGCGCTGCGCGCCGATCACGGCGTGACCGTGGCCGGAGGACTGGGGCCGACGGCGGGCCGGGTGTGGCGCCTCGGGCTCATGGGGGAGAACGCGCGCGAGGCGCACTACGCTCGCTTCTTCGGGGCGCTCGACGCGGTGTTGGGTGACGGCCGGCTGGTGGAGCGCTTCCTGGCGGCACGCCAGCTCGCCGCGGCCTGAGCGGATTCCGAGACCCCGGGGAGCGGCGCCGCCCGGAGAGCGGCCGGGAACGTCGGCGCCGCCGCGACGGCGTTAGCCTGGGCCGCATGGACGAGCGCCTGCGCCGCCACACGCCCAGCGTCGCCGCCAGGCGCCGCGCCGAGGCCGAGGGGATCGACCTCGAGGCGATGAAGCGCGACGCCCCTCACGAGTACATGATCCTCAACGCCGCCGAGGCTCTGCGCGCGTCCCCCGAGCTCGCGGAGCTCGCCGGCTCGATGCTGCTCGCCGCGTTCCCGGAGCGCGAGGTCTTCCGCGCGCCGGCAGGGGCGCGCGAGCGCCTGCTCGCGTTCCCGCCGCTCGCGGCCGCCGAGCTGACGCGCTTCGACGCGCTGCTCGCGCCCCTCGTCGAACGGCCCGAGTGGCGCGAGCGCCACGCCTACTTCCGCGAGGTGACGGATGCCCGCGGCCGCACGCGGGAGCTGGCTCTGGCGGTGCCGCCGTCCGCGTACCAGGGAGGAGACGAGGTCGTGGGCCCGTTCGGCACGCGTGAGGCCGCGGACGCCTGGGGGCGGGAACGTATCGCCTCGCCGCGCGTCCACGACGCGTTCCCCATGAACGGCGCCTGGTTCTGCGACGTCTTCTCCGGGGACCAGGCGTGATCGCGGCCTGCGACGCGGCGGGGGCCGCGATCCCCGAGGCGCGTTGACACCCCGACGAGCCGGGGCTAGACTCCATCTCATGAGAAGCCAGGCGGTCTCCGCCTTTACCCGTTGAGCGTGGGACGTCGTCCTGCGCTGTGATGCCACTGCCCGGCCGGGCGGTGGTTTTTTGTTTGCCGAACGAGGAGGAGCTTGCGATGCTGGAGGAGGCCCTGGCGGCCGTGGAGGCCGCGTCCGACCTGCAGGAGCTGCAGGACGTCAGGGTGCGCTACCTGGGCAAGAAGGGGGCGCTGACCCGGAAGCTCAAGGAGCTCGGCTCGCTGCCGCCGGACGAGCGCCGTGAGGCGGGAAGGCGCATCAACGAGGACAAGCAGGCGGTGGAGGACGCCGTCCAGGCGCGGCGCGAGAGCCTGGAGCGGCGGGCGGTCGAGGAGAAGCTGGCCGCCGAACGCGTGGACGTCACCCTGCCAGGCACGCGCTTCACCGACGGCGGGCTCCATCTGCTCACGCGGGTGACTAACCGCTTGCTGGACGTGTTCACCGCCCTGGGCTACGAGGTGGCGGTGGGGCCGGAGCTGGAGACCGACCACTACAACTTCGAGGCGTTGAACTTCCCCGAGGAGCACCCCGCGCGCGATGAGCAGGACACCTTCTGGACGACCGACGGGCGCCTGCTGCGCACGCACACCAGTCCCATGCAGGTCCGCTACATGGAGGCGCACCGGCCGCCGTTCAAGGTGGTGGTGCCGGGGAAGGTCTTCCGCAACGAGGCGGTCGACGCCACCCACGAGTCGCAGTTCCATCAGCTCGAGGCGCTCGTGGTGGGGGAGCGCATCACCATGGCGGACCTGCGCGGCGCCATCGACGAGATGGCGACCGCGCTCTTCGGCGAGGGCACGCGCACGCGGCTGCAGCCGACGTACTTCCCGTTCGTCGAGCCGGGGGCGGAGTTCGCCATCCACTGGACCAACCCGAGGAGCGGCCGCGAGGAGTGGCTCGAGCTGGGCGGGTGCGGCATGGTGCACCCCAACGTCTTCGACGCCGTGGGGTACGAGGGCGTGACCGGCTTCGCCTTCGGCTTCGGCATCGAGCGCCTCGCCCTGGTGCCGTACGGCATCCCCGACATCCGCGCGTTCTACCAGGGGGATCTGCGGGTGTTGCGGCAGTTCCGGGGGTCGCTGTGAGGCCGGCGTGCGCCGCCGGAGGGCCGGCGTGAGAGTCCCCCACGGCTGGCTGGCGGAGTTCCTGGGCGACGCCCTGCCCGACGTCGAGACCACCGTTCAGCTCCTCGACGGGCTGGGCCTGGCGGTCGAGACCGTGCACGCCCTGCCGGCGGCGCCGGCAGGCGTGATCGTCGCCGACCTGGTGGAGGTGGAGCCGATCGAAGGCTCCGAGCATCTGGTGCGGGCCGTCGCCAGCGACGGCGAGCGCCGCGTGCAGGTGGTGTGCGGCGCGCCCAACGCTCGCGTGGGCGTGCGCAGTGCGCTGGCGCTGCCCGGCGCGGAGCTGCCGGGGGCGGGCTTCACCGTGGCTGCGCGCGAGATGCTGGGCGTGGCCAGCAACGGCGTCCTCGCCAGCCCGCGCGAGCTGGGCATCTTCGACTACGGCGGCGGCATCGCCACGTTCGGCCCGGACGTCCCTCCGGGGAGCGAGCTCGCGCGACTGTGGCCGGCGGAGTCGGTCATCGAGCTGGAGCTGACCCCGAACCGCGGCGACGCCTTCAGCCTGCTGGGTGTGGCGCGGGACCTGGCGGCGAAGCTCGGCGCGCCGGTGCGCGTCCCCGGCGAGGGCGACGCGCAAGGCGACAGCTCCGTCGACGACGGCCTGCGCTTGGAGATCGACGACCCCGCGGCGTGTCCGCGGTTCACGCTGCGGCTGATCGAGGGCGTCACCGTGGGGCCGAGCCCCCTGTGGCTGCAGCGCCGCCTGGCGGCGCTGGGACTGCGTCCGCGAAACAACGTGGTGGACGTCACCAACTACGTCACCTTCGAGCTGGGGCAGCCGTCGCACGCCTACGACCGCCGCGTGCTCGAGGGCGGCGTGCTGCAGGTGCGCCGGGCGCGCGACGGCGAGCGGGTGACGCTCCTCGACGAGGAGGAGCGGACGCTGGTGCCCGACGACCTGGTCATCGCAACCCCCGACGGCGCCGGCGGCAGCCGCGCGGTGGGCCTGGCCGGCGTGATGGGCGGCCTGCATGACAGCGTGGTCGGCGACACGCGCGACGTCGCGCTGGAGGTGGCGCACTTCGACCCGGTGGCGGTCCGCAAGGCGGCCAAGCGCCACCGGCTCAGCACCGACGCCCACTACCGCTTCGAACGCGGTGTCGACCCGAACCTGCCGCCGCTGGCCTCGGCGCGTGCCGCGGCCCTGATCGCCCAGACCGCGGGCGGCCGGCTCCACCCGGGCCTCAGCGCCACCGGGAGCGACGTCGTGCGGAGGGCGATCGCCTACCGCCCGTCCCGGGTCGCCTACCTCATGGCGATGGACGTTCCGGTCGGGGAGCAGCGCTCGTCGCTGGAAGCGCTCGGGTGCGGCGTGAGCGAGGAGCGCGAGGACGCCTGGCGCGTGACGCCGCCGAGCTGGCGCTTCGACCTCTCGATCGAGGAGGACCTCGTCGAGGAGGTCTCACGCCTGCACGGCTACGAGCACATCGGCAAGACCGTTCCGGCGATGCACTTCGTGCCGCCGATCGGCGATCCGACCCACCGCTGGCTGCGTGAGGCGGTGGCTGCGATGGGGCTGCAGGAGACCGTGTCCTACGTGTTCACCGGCCCGGACGCCCTGGCCCGCGCCGCGGCGCCCGGAGCCAGCGTCACGCTCAGCAACCCGCAGGGCGCCGAGCGCTCGGTGCTTCGCACCGCGCTCTACCCGGGCCTGCTCGCGGCGGCCGCGCAGAACAGGGACGAGCCGGCGCTGGCGCTGTTCGAGGTCGGTCACGTCTTCCTGGAGGGCGCCGAGGAGGAGCGACTGGCCATGCTCTGGCGTGGCCCCTACGCGCGTGGCGTGTGGCGGGAGGACGAGGCGCTCGACTTCTTCGTGGTGAAGGGCGTGCTCGAACGGCTGGCGTCGCGCCTGGGAGCCGAGCTGCGCTGCCGGCCGGGGCGCGCTCCCATGCTCCACCCGGGCGTGGCGGCCGACGTGAACTGGGAGGGAACGCCCATCGGCGTCGCCGGCCAGCTCCACCCCGAGGTGGCGGCGCGCTTCGAGCTGGACGGCGTCTACCTGGCGGAGCTTCGGCTTCCCCTCGAGGAGGGCAGGGTGCGCTTCCGCGACTTCCCACGGCAACCCTTCGCCGAGCGCGACCTCGCCGTCGTCGCGCCCGTCGACGTGAGCTACGCCCACCTCCATGGCATCGTGCGTCGCGCGGCGGGCGACGAGCTCGAGTCCGTCGAGCCCTTCGACGTCTATCAGGGCGAGCAGGTGGGAGCCGGGAACCGCTCGGTGGCGTTGCGGCTGCGCTTCCGCCGGCGGGAGCGCGCGCTGACCGACGAGGAGGTGGACGGGCGTATGCGGAATGTCATGAGCGCCGTCCGTGACGCAGGCTATGATATCCGCGCATGAGCTGGCTCGACCTCGTCCTGGCGCTCGTCGTCGCGACGGTGACCGCCTTGGGAATGCACCGCCGCCTGTCCGGCTTCTTCGTGGGGCTGGGCGGGGCGTTGTTGCTCCATCCGTTGCTGGTGGTCGCGCACGCCAACCCCTTCCTGGCGCTGGTCGCGGCCTGGGCCGCGGGCCTGGGACTGAGCATGCTGGGCAGGCGCCTGTTCCAGCTCAACCGCGGTGCAGGCGCGCTGATGCGCGTCCTCGGCGGCCTGGGCGGGCTCGCTCTGGGCGTGGCGCTGGTGCTGTCGCTGGTGACATCGCTGCCGATCCAACGCAATCCCGCCAACCCGAACGAGCTGTTCTACCCGCCGCGTAACCTGCCGGTACCCATCGCCGCAGCGGTGACAGATTCCCGTCTGGTGCTGCTGGGGCGCGATATACTGCTGTATCCCTTGCTGACACGGCAGGGGGACGTGAACACCGGCCAGGAGCGTGTGCTCCAAGGCCTGCACCGGTTGTTCGTGGTCGGTGAGCCCTGGAACGAGTCGCTCTGAGAGCCGGAGGCGGACGGAGGTGCCTGGAGACAACCGGGGACACCGAGGAAGCGCAAGCCCGCCGCCGCGGCCGTGAGCGAGAACGCTCGGCCGGGCGGTGGTGACGAGGCGGAGGGCTTCCGGGCCGTGGATGACGGTGCCGGAAGATAGGCGCGGTGCCCGTGCCGATGGTGGCATCACCCGAAGGTCACGCCGGACGGGCGGCGCTGAAAACGCGAGCGGAGCGCACCTTGCGCGCGCTCCCGCCACGATCGCGTGGCGAGTCTGCGGGCCCCTCCTGAGCGTGAACCCCTTACTCGGAACGCGTCCGGGTTCGATACCGGTCGGGCTCTCCACCCGAAGCAGACGACCGAAAACGATGGTGGCGGCGCGTGCCTTTGCCGCGCCGTGACCGGCGACCCTCGGCGAACATGCGAAGGGAAGCGTTCTATGTGTGGCATCGTTGGCTACATCGGCGGTCGCAACGCCGCCGATGTCATCCTCGACGGACTCGCGAGACTGGAATACCGCGGATACGACTCGGCAGGCATCGTGGTGTCGGACGTCGAGCAGACGCCGAGACCGAGACTCGGCGCCGTGAAGCGTGCGGGCAAGCTGTCCGTGCTGCGTGACGCCCTGGCAGGCACCCCGCTCCACGGCCGCATCGGCATGGGGCACACCCGTTGGGCCACGCACGGCAAGCCCAACGACGTCAACGCGCACCCGCACCTCTCGGAGGACGGGCGCCTCGCCGTGATCCACAACGGCATCGTCGAGAACTACCTGGAGCTGAAGGAGCGGCTGGAGATGGCGGGCCACCGCTTCCTCTCCGAGACCGACACCGAGGTGCTGGTCCACCTCGTCGAGGACCACTACACGCGCCTGGAGGGCGTCGAGGAAGGCGACGGACGCCTGGTGGCGGCGGCGCGGGCCGCGCTGGCGGAGGTCTCGGGCGCCTACGCGCTGGTGCTGGCCCACGCCGACCACGACGTCATCGTCGCCGCCCGCGCCACCAGCCCGCTGGTGATCGGCCTCGGTCAGGGGGAGATGCTCCTGGCCAGCGACGTGCCCGCCCTGCTGCCGTACACCCGGCGCATGATCTTCCTCGAGGACGGCGACCTGGCCGTCATCTCGAACAGCGCCGTGGACATCATGGGTTTCGACGGCACGCCGCACGCGCGTGAGGTGACGACCGTCGACTGGGACGCGGAGGCTGCCGAGAAGGGCGGCTACCCCCACTTCATGCTCAAGGAGATCGCCGAGCAACCCGTGGCGCTGCAGCAGACGCTCTACGGCCGATTCGCCGGCAACGGCAGGGACGTCAACCTGGGGCTCGATCTCGACCCCAACGCCGTGGACCGCGTGGTGGTGACCGCCGCCGGGACCGCGTTCTACGCCGGCCAGGTCGGCCAGGTGCTGCTGGAGATGCTGGCGCGCCTGCCGGTGGAGGTGCAGGTGGCGAGCGAGTTCCGCTACCGCGAGCCCGTCATCGACGAGCGCACGCTGTGCGTCGTGGTGTCGCAATCCGGCGAGACCATCGACACGCTCGAGGCCCTTCGCGAGGCCAGGCGGCGCGGCGCCCGCTCCCTCGGCATCATCAACGTCAAGGGCTCGAGCATGACGCGCGAGGTCGACGACGTGCTCTACATCCACGCCGGCCCCGAGATCGGCGTGGCCAGCACCAAGGTCTACACCGCCATGCTGGCGGCGTTCGCCTTGCTCGCGGTCGACCTGGGGCGCGCGCGGGGCACCCTGGACGACGCCCTGGCCGAGGAGCTCCTGCGCGGGCTGCGCGAGGTGCCGCAGCAGGTCGAGGAGGCCCTCGGCCGCCGCGACCGCGTGGCCGAAGTCGCCGAGCGCTTCAAGGGCCGGCGCGATTACCTCTTCCTCGGGCGCGGCGTCAACGTGCCCACCGCCTACGAGGGCGCACTCAAGCTCAAGGAGATCAGCTACATCCACGCCGAGGCCTACGCGACCGGCGAGATGAAGCACGGACCCATCGCGCTCATCGACGAGGACATGCCGGTCGTGGCGATCGCCACCGCCTCGGCGCTCTACGACAAGACCGTGTCGAACCTCCAGGAGGTGCGGGCGCGGGACGGGACGGTCATCGCGATCGCCAGCGACGGGGATAGCGTCATCTCGCGCCATGCCGACGAGGTGCTGTACGTGCCGCGCGTCCACGAGCTGCTGTCCCCGATCGTGAACGTGGTGCCGTTGCAGCTGCTGGCCTACGAGACGGCCGTGCGCCTCGGGCGCGACGTGGACCAGCCGCGCAACCTGGCCAAGAGCGTGACGGTGGAGTGAGGCGCCGGGCCGGGAGCCGGGCCGTTGCGGCCGGCGGTCTCAGCGCGTGGGCGCTGGCGCCGCTCGTCGCCACGGCCGTGGCGGTCGTCGGGCTGGTAGCCGCGTCGGCGGTGGCGGCCGGCGGTCCGGCCAAGGCTGCGAGCGATCCGTTGCCGGTCGCGGGGAAGCCCAGCATCCCGGCCGGGGAGGCCGTCTTCGGGTCGCGCTGCGCCGGCTGCCACGGCGACGGCTCGCGGTTCACGGGGACGGCCTGGCGCAAGGACGTGACGCCGGCCCGGGTCGCGCGCATCGCGCTCGGCCAGGCCGCGGACCACCCGGCGTCGGTCACGGCCTTGAAGACCGCGTGGCAGGTGACCGGCTACCTGTGGACGCTGCCGGACAGCGGCGGCGACATCCGCCGGGGCGAGAGCCTGGCGCTTCAGGCCAACGACGCCCTCCGCTCGGACGCCCTCGGGGTCGTGCTGTTCCACTGGGACGCGCTCCAGAACCTGAAGAGCGGGGCCTGGGTGCTCAACCATGGCGAGGCGGACGTCGACCGGCTGATGCGCGAGGTGGCGGGGTCCAAGTACACCAGCCTCTCCTCGGCCGACCGACAGGACCTGATCGACTACACCTTCGCGTCGTTCTTCGAGTGGCCGTCAGGATGGTGACCCGCAGTCCGGACGGCCGCCGGCGGAGCGATGCGCCACCGGCAACGACGGGCACATCCGGGCCCGCGCTCGCGCCGTATGATGGCCCTCCGGGAGGGATGCGGATGCAAGGTAGCAACTTCCTGGCCGAGCGGCAGCACCGGCTCATCGCGCGGCTCGCCCGCGTGGACGATGCCGGCCTCCTCGACGCCATCGAAAGGCTCCTGGACGAGCACGATGAACGCGTGGCGCGCCTTCGTCTGGTGCCCCTCGAGGAGTCCGACGTCGACGCCATCCTCGACGAGCTGCTACCTCCAGGCGACGCGCGCGCCTGAGCCCGGCGGCCGGGTCAGAACACTCCGCGACTCTTCAACAGCACGTACAGCAGCAACACCGCCGCGATGGTCAGCACCCACCGCAGCAGGCGGCCTCCGCGACCGGCCGACAGCGAGCCGAGGCGGTCACGGGCGTCGTCGGCGTCGCGGCGTTGCATGAGACGCTGCGCGCGCCGCAGCGACCGCACGCTCCTGCCGAGCTCGCCCTTGC
>Ga0102953_1001024_pt1 | contig 18141 bp, 21 predicted proteins | sample SalPon2A_C_D2_MG_FD_78509 | JGI IMG/M metagenome (GOLD analysis project Ga0102953, IMG submission 78509) | Soil microbial communities from South San Francisco under conditions of wetland restoration - Salt Pond MetaG R2A_C_D2_MG | ecosystem: Environmental > Terrestrial > Soil > Wetlands | place... | reverse complement strand
GAAAGAGCGTGCCCGGGATATAAAACAGAAATGGTATTCCTTTCCAGCTGGTCATCAGGATCAGCAATGCTTTTTGAAATTTCTTCTAGCACTATGCCTTTTTCCTTTTTGAATTTTGCATCCGGTAAAGTTGAGTTGAAAAGCATGTCTGCCTGGATTTCAATGCCTTTTTTAATATTCCCGGCCGGGGTCACCATCATAAAATCGGTATAGTAATTATCCGTGTGAGCATTATTATACCCGCCTATCCGGTCAACGTCATCGTATAGTTTTTTCTGGTCGCGGGTGGTTGTACCGTTAAACAAAAGGTGTTCGAGCATATGGCTCATTCCGCTGGTGGAGAAATTCTCATAAGCGGAACCGATTTTAATAATAACATTAGCCCCCACCATTGGAAGCGCGGGGTTCTCAATCAAGAGTACCTTCATTCCATTATCTAACTGGTAAATCGATATTCCTTTCGGAAGCGGCTGAATTCCCGGTGCCTTATCAACTTTCTGATCTAAATGTTGAGCATAGGAAAATGGTGTCTGGAAAAGTAATCCGAATAGTAAAACGATATAAAATAAGATGGATGAATTTTTTTTCATAGTATGAACCCCGTATTTTCAATTATGAATTAAGCGTTCATTAAAGTTAAATAAATTTTACAAAGTGTGCCTCGGGGAAGTGAAATAAATAACATTTTGTCGTTTTTAATAAAAATGACACAATAAGCCTGAAAACAAGTAAAACCGTGCCTTGCAAATATTTGCAAGATATGTTTCCTTTATTTCCGGTCCAGGTAGGGAGCATCTGAAAATTGATGCTGCTACTAAAAAAAGCTTAAATGATATGCACTGTGCTGGTCAACCAGAATGATAAGAAAACTAAATAGCCTTTATGAAATAAAGGTAATTCGAGAATTTAAATTATGGATATTTCCCATAAACATTTCTACCGGGGATGGTGCATTTAAGGCTAGAGGAAATTTAGCGCATTTTTCATTATTTTTAAGCGGGGTCATTTTAGAATTATTATTCACTGAATATTGAGGGGGAATTCTAATGACTTCAGAACATTGCCAGCCAAATGAGATCCTCAACTCGCTTTCCGAAGGAATTTTTTCGGTTGATAAAGAATATAAAATTAGATTTTTCAATTCTTCGGCAGAAAAAATAACAGGCTTAAATAGAGAACAGGTAATCGGCAAATTCTGTAAGGATGTTTTTCGTTCCAAATTTTGCGATAATCAGTGTCCCATTGTCAATGTGCTTGAACTTAAAAAGCCCATCTATGATCTGGAAACCCATTTTAAGTTTAACGGCATGCTAAAACCTGTAAAATTAAATAGTTCTATTATTAATAATGAAAATTCTGAGCCTGTTGGCGGAGTGATATCTTTTAGAGAAGTAATTCCTTCGGTAAAAACTGAAGAATATCTAAAAAAAAATCATCAGTTCTGCGGTATAGTTGGATTATGCAAATCTATGACGGACATATTCAACCTGGCAATTGAAATTGCCGAAAGTGATGCCAGTGTTCTTATCGCAGGCGAAACGGGAACCGGTAAGGAACTTATTGCGGATGCGATACAAGCAACCAGCAGGAGAAAGGACAAACCGTTTGTAAAAGTAAATTGTGCCGTACTGCCACCGAATTTATTGGCAAGTGAGCTGTTCGGCCACATAAAAGGTGCGTTTACTGACGCAGTTAAAGATAGAACAGGCAGATTTGAACTTGCTGATAACGGTACAATTTTCCTCGATGAGATTGCCGAGATGCCGGTACAAATGCAGTTACAATTATTGCGTGTAATTCAAAATGGAACCTTTGAAAAAGTTGGGGAATCAAATACAAGGAAGGTAGACGTAAGGGTAATTGCAGCAACCAATTTAAATATTGAAAAGGCTATCAAGGAAGGTAAATTTAGAGAAGATTTGTTCTTTAGATTAAATGTCATCCCGGTTACTGTTCCGCCGCTTCGTGAAAGAAAAAATGATATCTTATTCCTTGCAAAACATTTTCTCAAAAAATTCAGTATGATCTATAAAAAGGAAATTATCGAGATTGAACAGGATGCACTTGATTGTCTAATAAAATATGATTGGCCTGGAAATGTTAGAGAACTTGAAAACGCAATTGAGTTTGCATTTATCAGGACTAATTCGTTTGAATCCATGAGTATATGCAAATTACCACCGGCTATCAGGGAAAATTATAATTGCAGGAAAATAGAAATAGAAGCCAATTCGCAACAAGCTGATTCACTTAAGGCTAATGAGATTCTTTCATTGCTTAATAGACATAAATGGAATAAAAGCAAAGTTGCCCGTGAAATGGGCATTAACCGGACCACATTATGGCGGCATATTAAAAATTTCGGCCTGGAATAGTTCGCATATGCGCAACATTATGTTGCACATTACTTTGATATTTGCAACACCCTAAAAAAAAACCGCCTAATTAGCATAATTCACAACCTGGATCCTGGCATCTCTCTTGTCTATTAAATCAGACATGAGTGAAATGCTTGCTAATCAATATTTCCTTACCAGAAAATACAACCTTGCGGCAAAGGAATTGGAGGAGTCTATCTTTTCAATAGACAACAGCAAAATAATTATCAAAAAGCTTATCATTTGTTATACCCAAATTAATAAGCCAGTTGAAGCTCTGGATTTGTTCCTGGAATTAATCAAAACTGATATTGACATTATTATGAGGACTGATCCGAAAGCTGATGATTGCCCTTGTTTTGAATTAATAGACAGGATCAATTGCGATTTTGTAAAGTACGAGGATGAGTTTACTAAATCATATACACTTGGCATACTTTATCTTTATTGCAACCTGAAACAATCATTAAATTATTTCGAAACAGCGTTAAAATTTGATCCCTCAAATAATAAAATAATTGATGTAATTGAGATCCTTGGAAGTAAAAATAATAATTATAATTAATGCTTATCCGGCAAAAACAAATAATAAAAGGGGAAGTTAGATGAAAAATAATATTACAAGAAAAGATTTCCTGGTAAATTCGTCGAAAGCCGCAGTTGGTCTGACAGCTGTGGGGGCATTATCAAGCCTGATAACAACGGCTACTGCAAAAGCAGGAACTAAAGATACCGCCTGGCCCTGGCCTTATGTTGCTCTGGATCCTGATGAAGCAAGAAAAAACGCCCATTATCTTTATTATAACGGCGGGGCTTGCTGCGCAGGTGTTTTTGGCAGTATTTTGGACTTATTAAAAACTAATGTAGGGGACCCTTTTAACAGCCTGCCTAAGGAAATAATGTTATTCGGAGGTGGGGGAGGCGCCGGGTGGGGCTCTTTATGCGGGACGCTAAATGGCGGTGCTGCTATAATTAGTCTTGTAACAGATGCCGCATCCTATGGCGCATTGGTAAAGGAACTTTGGGGATGGTATTCTACTGAAAAACTACCATCGGATACTGCAAACGATTTTGCCACTCAAAATAAATACCTCGTACATAATTTTGACGAATCTCTGCCACAAAGTATCGCGGGAAGTGTGCTTTGTCACGTTTCAGTCACCGATTGGTGTGTAACGGCCGACAAAACCGTTGGCTCAACTGAAAGGAAAGAAAGATGTGCAAGAATTGCCGGAGATATTGCAGCTAAAACTGTTGAAATATTGAATGCAAAATTTGCAGGTACATTTATATCTACCTATACAAGGGATCCTGTTGCTGCCGGCTGCCTTAACTGTCATTCTGCAGCCCAGAAGTATGCTGTTATGACTGAAATGAGTTGTACACCTTGCCATTCCAGTGCTCATACTTCCACAGGCTCCGCCCAGGAGTTATCAAAGATTCCGCAGAACTATGATATTTTGCAAAATTATCCAAATCCATTTAATCCATCTACTACAATTAAGTTCTCACTGCCAACGCCGGATAAAGTTCAGGTTGCAATTTATGATATCCAGGGAACCCTTGTTAAAAATCTGATCAACCACGAAGATTATAATTCCGGTACCTATTCAATAAAATGGAATGGTAAAAATGAATTTGGACATCAGGTTGCCAGTGGGGTTTATATAGCCAGGATATTGACAAACAAATTTAGCAAAGCCATTAAAATGAATTTGCTGAAGTAAATCGCGAATTTCTGGTTAAAAAAAGGGCGCCATTACAGGCGCCCTTTTTTATTTTATATTAATGCCAAACTTCTTCATCTTTCTCCAAAGTGTTGAAGGATTAATGCCCAATTCCTCCGCTGCTTTCTTTCGGTTCCAGCTATTATGTCCAAGAACAGAAATTATATATTCTTTTTCGGCCTCTTTGAAATTATCTATTATATTGGTGGCATTTGAAGAATATTCTGTTTTACCCGGTTCTCTCAATCTTTTGGGAAGGCATTCTACTTGAATTATATCCCCATTACATAGGACAAAACAATGTTCAATTACATTTTCCAGCTCTCTTATATTACCAGCCCAGTTATAATCTATTAGTATGTCATAAGCTGCAGATGAAAACTGTTTGATGTCTTTATTGAACTTTTCATTAAATCTGTCGATAAAATGCTTTATAAGCAATGGGAAATCATCCATTCTTTCTCTCAATGGCGGAAGATGAATATTAATTACATTTATTCTATAAAATAAGTCTTCTCTAAACCTGCCTGCGGAAATTTCGTCTGATAGATCTTTATTTGTTGCGGCAATTATTCTTGTACCCATTTTTATTGATTTATTCCCTCCAACTCTCTCGAACTCACGGGTTTCCAAAACCCTTAGAAGTTTTGTCTGCACTGCTGTTGAAAGGTCCCCGATTTCATCAAGGAACAACGTTCCTCCTTGAGCAAGCTCAAACCTTCCTATTTTTGTTTTGATCGCTCCTGTAAAAGCTCCTTTTTCGTGACCAAACAATTCACTTTCTATAAGCGATTCCGCAAATGCACTGCAATTAACCGCTATAAACGGTCCTGTTTTTCTGGGGCTATTCAAATGAATTGCGCGTGCAGCTAATTCTTTTCCCGTTCCGCTTTCGCCGGTTATTAAAACTGTGCTGTCGGTTTGTGATACGCTCTCAAGTACAGAAATAATTTGTTTGATCTCTTTATTTCTGCCCACAATATTTTCATACACAAAAAGCTCACTCAGGTGTGCTGATAAATTTTTGATTTCGGATATATCTATAAAAGTTTCAACGGCCCCGATGTGTTCATTTTTATTATTAACGAGTATTCCAGAGTTCACACGGATTGGTATTTCACGTCCGTTTTTATTTAATATCTGCAGTTCATTACCGATCATTGGTTTACCATTATGAATTGTTTGCTCCATATGGCATCCATTCCGGCAAAGTGTTGAATTGAAAATACTCCAGCATTTTTTCCCGATAGCTTCTGTTTTTTTATACCCGGTTATTTTCTCAGCAGAGGAGTTGAATGAAGTAACATTCCATTCATTATCTATCGTAAATGTGCCTTCAATATTACTGTTGAAGATCGCGTCCAGTTTATTTCTTTGATCGATTAATTCAGAAGTCTTTTGATTTAGCCCTTCAGCCATTGAAAGCATTTCCCTGGTGTTCCGGAAAACCAGCACTACACTAATTACAGAATCAGACTTCATTATTGGCGTGATCGATGCAAGTACATCAGTTAAACCACCTTTTTTTTCTTTTAACTTAAGCGGAAGATTGGAATAAACCCTTTTTTCGGAAATAGTTTCATCTATAAATTTTATTTCTTCACTGGTTGCATCAAATAGTATTGAACATTTTTTGCCAATTGTCTCATCTTCAGTAAAGCCTGTAATGCGTGAAGCTGCTTCGTTAAAAACGATAATGTCTCTGTCTATTCCAATCACTGCGATCCCATCCGGAAGTGCTGCCACTTCCTTTTGTTGATCAAGTATACGCTGAAGATCTTTCATATATATGCTTCCGCTTATTAATAGCTCTTCTAAACATTGCAATATTATTGCAATAAAGCAATGGTTACAATATCCATTGCGTAAATGCAATCCCAATAAATGCGAATTACTTGAATTTTTTTCAAAAATCTAACTCCTTAGTCGGCATAATGGTTGTATTGTTATTAGCAATTATCGTTTAAATAAATGTGATGCATATAGGTGTGATAATTCGCTTCCCATATCAATATTTAATTATTAAAGGTGGATGCAATGGCCATAAAGAAAGAATACTCAACGTACAAAACTATTTGCAAGGTGACCTTTACCATTCCTAATGAAATTGCAGAACAATTTGAAGAAATTAGTCTAGTTGGTGATTTCAATAACTGGGATCCAAAAGCAAATTTATTTTTATCAAAAATGGAAGGTGTCCGAAGTGTTTCGGTTGAGCTTCAAACAAATAAAGAATATCAATTTAGATATTTAGGTGATAGCCAAACCTGGCTGAACGAAATAGAGGCAGATAAACACGTTCCAAATTCGTACGGATCAGAAAATTCGTACATATTTATTTAACAGAGCAACTTTAATATTCTATTAATTGAAGCAATGAATAATAAGCTTGTAAAATTTTGAGGTGCTATAAATGTTAATTTCTCCGGGCTGTATCCCTTGCATGGTTAAGCAATCTTATACACTTAGTCGACTTCTTGGTGTAGAGGACAAAAATGTACAGAGTCAAATTATTTATGATACGATAAACTCATTATCAGAAAATAAGGATATTCAGTCTGCTCCACACTTTTCAATTAAGCTTAAATCGATATTGGCAGATCACCTTAACGGCAATAGTTCGTTTCAAAATATTAAAGAAAAAAACAGGCTCAGTGCAGAGAAGTACATAAAATATCTTGAAACAATGATTGAAAATGTTAATGATAAACTGGAAATGGCAATTAGAATTTCTATAACCGGCAATACTATCGATCTTGGCGCAAATCCGAACTACAATCTTGAAAAGGAAATTAACACAATCACTTCGGACTTAATCAATCTTGCTGCGCTCGGCAATTTTAAAGAAGATTTTAAAAAAGCCAATAGAATACTTTTTATTGCGGATAACTACGAAGAGGCTCTATTTGATAAATTTTTAATAAAACAACTTCAGCCTAAAGAAGTTGTTTATGCCGTAAGGTCCAATGAAATTCTAAACGACATTACTCTCCCTGATGCAAAAAATTTAGGCATTGACAAACTTTGTAAAGTAATTGAAAGTGGAAGCAGGATATCAGGGACAGATTTGAATGAGGGAACTCCCGAATTTCTGGAGCTTTATAAAAACGCAGATATGATAATTGCAAAAGGCCAGGGTAACTTTGAAACTCTGCTGAATTCAGGGAAATCAATTTATTTTTTGTTTAAGGTTAAATGTGAAGTAATCTCTGAATTATGCGGATTCCCGGTTGGCACAGGAGTATTATACTTAAATAAAAAGAACGAAGATAATAGTATTCTTAATTAAAACAGCGCATAAAGAAATTATTAAATTGAGGAAATATGAATTCACAAGACCATAAAAAAGATTATGAAGCAGAAGAAAAAAGGATATCAGAGACTGTTTCGAAAATTACACACCGAATAGTTGTATTTAGTGGCAAGGGCGGCGTTGGTAAAACAACGGTTAGTATTAATCTTGCGTATGCTTTGCAATCGAAAGGTTTTTCAACCGGAATTCTTGATGCTGACATTACCGGACCGAACGTTGCAAAAATGTTAAATATTGAGGATGATTTGATTTTTTTGAATGGGAAAATATATCCATTTGAAAAATACGGCGCTAAGATAGTCTCGATGGCCAGTATGTTAAAAAATGGACAACCTTTAATCTGGCGCGGCCCAATGCGCTCGAAAATTATTAATCAGTTTTTAGCAGATGTTGATTGGGGAAAACTTGATTATTTAATTGCTGATCTGCCTCCGGGTACTGGTGACGAGATATTGACTATTTCACAGCAAATGAAACCGGATTATGCCGTTGTAGTTACAACACCGCAGCAAGTTTCCGTTATTGATGCTGAGCGAGCAATTAATATGGCGAAAAAACTCGAAATACCTTTTATCGGTGTTGTTGAAAATATGTCGGGTTTTGTTTGTCCACATTGCAGCGCGGTACTTAATATCTTCGGCGAAGGTGGCGGTAAAAAACTGGCGGATGATTGCGGTGTTCCGTTCCTCGGAGCAATACCAATTGATATTGATGCCCGCATACTTGGCGACAATGGTAAACCGATCGTTCTCGAAAAGCCAAACTGCGAAGTAACAAATGTGTTTAAATTAATTGTGAACTTGATTGAAGAACATTATCAAGAAGAATTATCAGAAACACTCAAAAACTGAATGGGATTTTTTATGTTAAAAAAAATATCATTTGCTCTTTTCCTTTGTAGCGTAACATTGATTGCACAAACACACAAAGATTTAATAAAAGATCCTTTTACTACACCGCAGGAAGTAACCAGGGCCTGCCTGGTTTGCCATGAAAACGCGGCAAAAGAAGTTATGCAAACTAATCATTGGACATGGCTCGATGAAAAGTTTGTAAACTTTGAAGGTAAAACGGAACAAAGAGGTAAAATAAATTTTATAAATAATTTTTGCATAGCTGTTCCCTCTAACAATCCACGCTGCACGAGCTGTCATGCGGGCTATGGCTGGAAAGATGCAGCTTTTGATTTCAGCAAAGAAGAGAACGTCGATTGCCTGGTTTGTCATGATCAGACGGGTAAATACACAAAGACTCCTACTGCCGCAGGGATGCCTGATAAAAATGTCGATCTTTTGGCATCGGCTCAAAGCGTTGCAAAGCCAAACAGGACAAATTGCGGTAATTGTCATTTTAATGGCGGCGGTGGAACGGGTGTTAAACATGGCGACCTGGACGGAAGTCTTTTCAATCCAACAGCTGAAGTTGATGTACACATGGGAAAATTAGGCTATCAATGTATTGAATGCCATAAAACAGATAAACATAAAATAATGGGTGCAAGCCACGGTTCAATGGCTGCAAATGTTAATCATATTTACTGCACTGATTGTCATAAAAATGAAATTCACAAAAACAAAACTTTGAACAAACATATAAGGTCAGTTGCTTGTGAAACCTGTCACATTCCTGAATTTGCAAAAGTAGAATCAACAAAAGTTTGGTGGGATTGGTCAAAAGCAGGTGAAGACAGAACCGCCCCAAAAGATGAATTTGGTGAAGAAACCTACAATAAAATGAAAGGTGAGTTTAAGTGGGCAAAAAATGTTATCCCTACTTACAAATGGTATAACGGAAGTGCAAAGTATTATGCATTTGGTGATAAACTGGATCCTTCAAAAATTGTAGAACTTAATTTTCTTAACGGAGATATTAATGACCCAAAAGCAAAAATCGCACCATTCAAGGTAATGCGTGGGAAACAAATCTATGATTCCCAAAATGATTATTTAATTATTCCAAAACTGTTTGGTCAGGATGGCTACTGGAAAACTTATGACTGGAATTCAGCCTCACAGCTTGGAATGAAAGAGGTCAATTTACCTTATTCAGGAAGTTTTTCATTTATAGAAACTGAAATGTACTGGCCTATTAATCATATGGTTGTGACTAAGGAAAAGGCTCTAAAGTGCAATTCCTGTCATAGTAAAGAAGGAAGATTAGACTGGAAAGCTTTGGGTTATTCCGGTGATCCAATGAAAGTTAAAGGAAGAAAATTAAATACGGATAAATAATTAGTTAACTTTTGCAAAAAGCAGAGGTTGTCACAAAGGTAATTCTAATCATTTTGAGTGATAGCGAAGAACTTAATATTCTTACTAATTTATTAGATTCTTCCGTCGATGACCCCCTTAAAATGCTATATGAAAAGCTTGCGGGACAGCCTCTAATATAAAAGGTAAAAAAGTCTTATGGATCACAAAATCAAAATTGGAATTGTAATTTGCGATAGATATAAAAGCTGTGCGGGCGGAAAATGTTTCAGAGCTATAAAAGAAAGAGCCGGCGCTTTTGATATTTACAAAGACAGAGAAGTTGAACTGGTCGGATACACAACCTGCGGTGGATGTCCCGGCGGCAATATAGAATACGCACCTGAAGAATTAAAGAAAAACGGTGCCGAAGTTATTCATCTGGCAACCGGAATGGTTGTTGGATATCCACCCTGTCCATATTTAGATCAATTTAAGAGCTTTATAGAAACAAAATATGATTTAAAAGTGGTTGTCGGTACTCATCCAATCCCGGAAAAATATTATACAACTCATACAAAACTAAATACCTGGGGTCCGAATAAGTGGGATGGATTACTAAAACCTACACTTAAGGATAAAAAAACAAGGCTGTCCTATGATTGAAAGGGGAGATTCTAATTAAATGACGAAATCAGGATTACCCATTCAGATACATCAACTGGCTTTTTTGCAGGCATATTTATATGAAATATTTAGTGAAGAGAATAAGTGCACGAATAGTTTTAAGCATTCAAAGTGGTATTTGAAAGAGAATTATTCTGAAAAGGAAATAGAAGCAATACTAATGTCTTTTAAGCAAATAGGGGTGTCTTGTGATTGTGATATAATCAAAAAACTGGATTTACAGGATTATTTGAAAGGCAAATTAAATTTCCATAATTGAATTTATATATGAGAAACAAAAACATACCAATATCATTTGGTCCAATCCCATCACGCAGATTGGGAAGAAGTCTGGGTATAAATAATATCCCGGCAAAGATTTGCAGTTATTCTTGTATCTACTGCCAGATTGGAGCAACAAACTCTTTATCAATTAAAAGACAGGAATTTTTCACACCAAAGGAAATTTATAACGAAGTAGCTGGCAAAATTAATCAATTAAAAAATGCCGGGGAACAAATTGATTACTTAACTTTTGTCCCTGATGGTGAACCTACTCTGGATGTAAATCTCGGCGAAACAATTGAATTGTTAAGACCTCTGGGGATTAAGATAGCCGTTATTACAAATTCATCTTTGCTCTGGGATAAAGAGGTTAGAAAAGATTTAGCTAATGCTGATTGGGTCTCCGTAAAAATTGATACCGTAGATGAGAAAATATGGCATAAAATTGACAGGCCGAACGGTAAACTTAAACTTCTGGAAATAATATCCGGTATAAAGACTTTTGTCTCTTTTTTCAAAGGAGTTCTTGTAACGGAAACAATGCTTGTGCAAAATATGAATGATAGTAAAGAATCATTAAGAAAAACCGCTCAATTAATAAACGAATTAAATCCATATAAAGCGTATATCTTGATTCCTACTCGTCCTCCAGCAGAAAAATATGTTAAGCCGTCATCGGAAGAGAATTTGAATATGGCATATCAAATATTCAGTGATGTTGTAAAAAATGTAGAACTTTTAGCATATAACGAAGGCACTAACTTTTTTTACTCATCGTATGTCGAAAAAGAACTGTTAAGTATATTGGCGGTCCATCCAATGCGCAAAGAAGCAACCAAAATGTTCTTATCTAAAGCTAATGCTGATTGGAGTTTGATTCAGGCATTAATAGGACGCAATGAATTGAAGGAAGTTAAATATGCCGAGGATGTATTTTTAGTAAAAGTTTTGGGTGCAGGACGAAAATTAGAAAGTGATTTATGAGCATTTCTCATACTTCTGTTATTCGTCATAAAGTTAAGAAAAAGAGTCCTTAATAAAACATTATGAGAGTAATCAAATGGAAATAGCTGAATATGAAGCACGGATGCCATTGATTAGGAAAAGATTGCCAAATATGCATCTTAATACAACGCACGGTGAGATAAATATTCCAGATGAGTACCGCTACAAGTGGGTTGTCCTTTTGTGCCATCCCGGCAATGTTAAATTTCCCTGCTTAACAGAATTTATTCCATTTGCAAAAAGGATTCAGGAATTTAAAAATTTAAACGCGGAATTATTTGGGCTTACGCTTGAGCAGAAATGTCCTGATATAAAATGTATCAGTTGGTTAAGACATAATCTAAAAATGAAAATCCCGTTTCCTGTATCAATCGGTGATACTGACAATGTTTCTCAGATAAAAGAAATTATTATTCCGTGTAGGGGGGCAATAAAGGTTCGAGGAATATTCATAATTGATCCCGAAGGAATTCTTTGCCTAATGATGTATTATCTAAAAAAGTTAAATGGGGAGGTTGATGGAGTATTAGATACCCTTAAATATCTACAGGCCCGGAGAACGATCAGGCGGCAACACCAAAAATTGGTGCAATAAATAGTTTGTAAAAGAGGAACATATTTTTCCACAACCAGAATATGTTCCAGAGTTTGAAATAATTATAATTGGGGAAATATAAGCGGATTACCAGGGAAAAGTTGAACAATAAAGTTGACTCTTAGATGTTCAATCATTGGGTCAATCTCATAAAATTAATAAAATGGAGTTAATATGAATCAGCGTTTGGCAGTAGCAATTGAAGAAATCGGCACTAAAGAAATTGTTGCCGAACATTTTGGAAGATGCTCTAAATTCAATGTATGCGAATTAGACGAAGAAAAAAAAATAATTAAGAATGAAACTTATTTTAATCCTTTGGCAGGTGAACACGGCGGAAGTTGCCAGCTTCCGGGATATGTTAAGCAGTTTAACGTTTCCACAATTATAGCAGGTGGAATGGGGCAAAAGGCTATTTCAAATTTTCTTGAAAATGGTATTAGTGTTATTACGGCACCGGGGCTTCTTTACGTTGACGCAATAAATCAATTTGTGCAGGGCAAATTAAGCGGATATGAAGCTTGTGCACATGAACATAATCAGCATAACTGAAAATTGAGGAGTAAAATGAAAATTGCTTTGATGTCAATGGGCAATTCAAAAGAATCTTTAATTGGTGACAAGTTTGGGCGCGCCCCTTACGTAATAATCTATAATACTGACAATAATCTGTATGAGGCAATTGAAAATTCAGGTGAACAAAGTAAACATGGTGCCGGAACTGAGACTGCAGAACTGATTATTAAAAATGGAGTAGATTTACTTTTAACCGCAGAAATAGGAGTGAAAGCTTATTCAGTTCTGACTAAGGCACATATATCAATAAAACTAATAACATCTAAATTATCTGTTAAAGCAGCAATAAAACAAATTATAAAAAATATAAAGGAGAATTAAATTGTATGTACCGACAAAAATATTTTTTACAAAGGGCGTAGGCAGACACAAAGAATATCTAAGTTCCTTTGAGGCAGCTCTGCGAAATGCTGGTATAGAAATTTGTAACCTGGTTACAGTCAGCAGCATATTTCCCCCTGACTGCAAACGTATAAGCAGAGAAGAAGGACTAAAGGAATTAAAGCCCGGTCAGATTACATTTGCAGTGATGGCAAGAAATTCCACAAATGAACACAACCGCCTGATCGCGTCTTCAATTGGTGTTGCCCTTCCAACAGATAACACTCAATATGGGTATTTATCTGAACATCATCATTTTGGTGTAAAGGAAAAAATTGCAGGTGACTATGCGGAAGACCTGGCGGCCCAAATGCTTGCAACAACCCTCGGTGTAGATTTTAATCCTGAAGCTGACTGGAATGATCGGGAACAGGAATTCAAAATGTCCGGCAAAATAGTAAAAACGTTTAATATAACTCAATCTGCTGAAGGGGATAGAACCGGTTTGTGGACTACGGTTATTGCTGTTGCAATCTTATTACCATAGGTAAATTATGATTATAAAAAATAATAGAGACAAAATATCAAAAAAATTTGATATAAAAACTTACGATATTGACATAGCCGGACATGTGAGCAATATAGTTTATGTAAAATGGCTCGAGGTCTTACGTTTTAAACTCTTTGCAAAAATTATTCCTGTTGATAAGCTTCTAAAAGAAGATTTATATCCAGTAGTTATCTCGACAAATATTGTTTATAAAAAGCAGCTCAAGCTTTTAGATGATCCTTCCGGGCATATTTGGATTGAAGATATCCGCCATAACATTATCTTCCTGAAATTTAGTTTTAAAACCGGGAATAATATTTGCGCTTTCGCTGAACAGAAATGTGTCTTAATGGATCTAAAAAAAAGCGTAATGGATAAAGTAAAATTGAAAACTTTGCTTTTATAAAAAAAACAAATAAAAACAACTAATGTTGGATACGATATTAAGACTTATAACTGAATCAATTAAAATTTCATTACTTGTTGCGGTAATGATGATATTGGTTGATTTACTAAATGTATTAACCAAACAAAAACTTGAATCATTCTTTAAGAACGCAAAAAAATATAGGCAATACGTTTTTTCTTCTTTAATTGGTACAACTCCCGGCTGTATTGGCGGCTTTACAAATGTTTCATTATACATTCACGGTTTGATAAGCTTTGGAGCACTTGCCGGCTCGATGATTGCAGTTTCGGGAGATGAAGCTTTTGTAATGCTTGCAATGTTTCCTAAAGATGCCGTAATTCTTTTTGCAATTCTTTTTGTCATCGGCATATTTAGCGGTTGGTTTATAGATTTTATTGTGACCAAATATAAGATTCCAACCTGCGAAAATTGTAAAGAGATGGTTATACATAATAAGGAGAAAAGCTTTAGGCATTATTTCAAAGATCATATTTATGGGCACATTATTAAGAAGCATCTTTGGAAAACCGCTCTCTGGACATTCGGCGCATTAGCAGTTGTTGAGTTTGGACTACAATATTTACATTTAGAAGAATTTACCTCGCAGTACAAAATTGTATTCTTAATTTTTGGTGCATTGGTTGGATTGATACCGGAATCCGGTCCACATTTAATATTCGTCAGCCTTTTTGCACAAGGACTGGTTCCATTTTCTGTTTTGTTAACAAGTTCTATTGTTCAAGACGGGCATGGAATGTTGCCGATGCTTTCTTATTCACTTAAAGATTCAATCAAACTAAAAGTCTTTAATTTTTCAATTGGGATAATAATCGGGTTAATATTTTACACCTTCGGGTTTTGATAGAATAAAAGGATTTAACATAAAATCATCAAATAGAATCAGAATATATTAAGGAGTTAAAAAATGTTAGTACTAATAGGTTCAGATGGAAATAGTTTGGAAAGTGCAATTGCAAAAAGATTTGGACACGCAAATTATTTTATTCTGTTCAATACAGAAAAAAAATCATTCGAAGCAATTGAAAATATAGCCGAAGAACACAATCATGATAACCTTCAAACCTTTTTAGATAATGGTGTAGAAGCCTTTATTGTTGGTAATATTGGTCCGCATGCATTTGAAATTATAAATACACCGAAAAGCAAAATATATCTTGCTAGAAAAATGAGCGTTTCAGAATCAATTAAAAAATTCTTAAAAAAAGAATTAGAGCCTTTGACAAAACCAACAGTAAATAAAAGTATCGATCATAAAAATGATCATGAACATAAACATGAACCCGGGAAACATCACCATAATAATTGATGAATACAAATAGAAATTTTATCGGTTTTATATGGCATGCATTCTGGTTGGCATTAGCAGAAACATTTGCCGAAAAAAATGTTGTGCTGCCGGCTCTCATTCTGTTTACCGGCGGAACACAAACACAGGTTGGGATTTTAACATCATTAATGATAGGTCTTCCGCTATTCACCCAATTACTTTTTGCCGGTTATTTAACCAGCAAATCACGAAAAAAGAATTTTCTGTTGGGTGGAATATACCTTAGAGTTTTTGCCTTTTTAGGTGTTGGAATGTCTATCTCTTTTTTTAACGTTTTCACTCCCGGTTACTTCGTATTGATAATTTTCTTCTGGATGGCTTTATTCTCTATAAGCGGCGCTTTTGCTACTGTATCTTATACTGATATTGTGGGAAAAAGCTTTAGCAATCCAGAAAGGAAAAGATTCTTTGTAACCAGGCAATTCCTCTCAAGTGTTGGTATTTTAATTTCAGCTGTATCAGTTGACCAGATTTTGACGAGATTTAGTTATCCAAATAACTATCAGATTACTTTTTTAACAGCGGCAATTCTGCTTTTCATCGGAGCCGGAGGCTTCTGGTTTCTCAAAGAAAAGCCATCTGAAATTTCTGTTAAATACAAGAATATTTTCGAAGTGATCAGAAAAATTCCATATGAATTAAGGTCAAATTCAAATTTGAAAAACTTTGTAATTGCATCAAACTTAATTGGTTTTTCTTTTGTCCTTCTTCCCTTTTACATAGGTTTCATTAAAAGTAATTTTGATATTACGATTAGAATGATAGGAGGTTTCCTTATTGTTCAAATTACAGGTATGATCGTTTCTAATCTGGTTTGGCATAAAGTAGTAAAAAAATTATCATTTAAAGGAATGTTGAGAATAGTTGCTGTAATATTAGGATTTATCCCTATAGCTGCGCTTGTGCTGCAAATTTTCAACAATATTACCTCCTATTATATTCTTTTTCTTTTAATCGGTTCAGCCATCAGCGCACAGAAAATTGCCCAGGAGGGTGTACTAATAGAAATTTCAAATGAATCTAACAGGCCACTATATATTGGAATATTCGGAACACTAAATTTTTCTTCGGCAATATTTCCTGTTTTTCTCGGGATATTAATTCAGGGTGCCGGTTACACAATATTATTTCCAATTTTATCCTTAATTACTATATCTGCTCTTTATTTTATTAATAAAATGATTTGTCCTGTTGATCTGGAAGTACATACGCGATAAAATAATTATCGTATATAAGACCAAACAAAAAAAAGAGGTGAATTATGAAGAAGATAATATTCCACTACATAATCCTGATGTTCTTTTTTGCCGGGTTCATCAATGCGCAGAATCACAAGCCAGTAAGTGAACCGGTAAAGGACGGTCTGCTTATTCATATCACTGAGGGATATAGCAATCCGCACAGGGTGCTTATGCCATTAAAAATGGCAACATTGATGGCTGCCGATAAGGATGTTCTTGTCTATCTTGATATTCATGCTGTTGAATTAGTATTAAAATCTTCAAAAGATTTATCAATGGACGGGTTTGAATCTTTAATGAAAATGCTCAAAACACTAATAAATGATAAAGTCGGAATTTATGTTTGCCCTACCTGCCTAAAAGTTGCGGGTTATTCAGAATCTGATCTGATTCCGGGTGTAAAACTTGCGCAGAAAGAGATGTTCTTCAATTTTACAAAAGGCAGAATTGTTACACTGGATTATTAACATAAATAATCGATTGCAAGTAAAAGAAAGGTGTTTTTTAATCGATAGATAAGCAACTGCCCGGATTTGATAAATCTATTAAAATGATTATGAACAAAAAAACAAAATATTAAAAACAAATAATATCTTTAATATTATAATGATTAAGGATCGTACATAATATAACTAAAAAATGGAGAACCAAAATGGAAGAAAATAATCAAGTAACAATGCCAAGAATAGGCGAAGCTGCCCCGGAATTTAAAGCTGTTACAACACAGGGTGATATTAATTTTCCCGCAGACTATAAAGGTAGCTGGGTAATATTATTCAGTCACCCTGCAGACTTTACACCGGTTTGCACTTCAGAATTTATGACATTCGCGACTCTGGAAAATAAATTTGGCGAAGCGAATTGCAAATTGGTGGGATTATCAGTCGATGGATTATACAGCCACATTGCTTGGCTAAGAACAATAAAAGAAAAGATAGAATACAAAGGCATGAAGGATGTTGAAGTAAATTTCCCGCTTATTGAAGACATCACAATGGAAGTTGCAAAGAAATATGGAATGATTCAGCCGGGTGAAAGCAATACAAAAGCAGTACGCGCAGTATTTGTGATTGATCCGAAAGGAATGATCAGAACTATAATTTATTACCCGTTAAGTCTCGGAAGAAACTTTGACGAGTTATACCGCGTGATTATTGCACTTCAAACCGCCGATGAATTCTCTGTAGCAACTCCGGCAGATTGGCGTCCCGGTGATGATGTCATTGTACCTACGGCAGGCTCCTGTGGTACAGCAAAAGATCGTATGGAAGGTAAAGAGGATATGAAATGTTATGACTGGTTCTTCTGCACAAAAGAGATAAGCAAAGAAAAAATATTTAATACATTATTCAGGAAATGATGGATTCAACACTTGTAAAATAACAAAGTCCCGCCAATGGCGGGACTTTTCCTGGTGCGGAGAGGGCGGGATTACCTTTGGTGATCCCGAAAGGGGAATCCGTCAAAACAAAAATCCCCGGTCGCTTCGCTCCACGCTTTTTTATTCCCTTCGCTTATGAAAACAAGCTTTCAACGCT
>Ga0102953_1001023_pt1 | contig 18142 bp, 13 predicted proteins | sample SalPon2A_C_D2_MG_FD_78509 | JGI IMG/M metagenome (GOLD analysis project Ga0102953, IMG submission 78509) | Soil microbial communities from South San Francisco under conditions of wetland restoration - Salt Pond MetaG R2A_C_D2_MG | ecosystem: Environmental > Terrestrial > Soil > Wetlands | place... | reverse complement strand
GTCGGCGGAGAGCACGCCGCCCCCGGTCGCGCGCCACACGATGGCGACGCCGCGTATGGGCCGGTTGCCGTCATCGAGCACCTGGGCGACCAGCGGCGCGGGGAGCGGCGACGAGACGTCGGCCGTTTGATCCGAGCCGGAGACGGTGACGACATGGACGGCGGCGTTCACGGCAGGACCATTGGAGCCCAGGCAGGCGGCGCTCAGCAGGGTGGCGGCCGTGAGGGCCGTCGTGACGACGAGGCGTGGCATGATACGAAGTCTCCCGATACGTCGGCGGGCGAATACCCGACCAGTCAAATGTTGAGGCGAGTTGCCCCGCGCGATAGGGGGAGTGCGCGGGCACCGGCGCCATGCGGGTGGCGCTTGAGCGCCTGTGTGCCGCACCGCATCATTGAGACGATGCCGCACAACCGGTGGAACCGCACGACGCGTCGACGCCCCCGGCGGGGCGCTGGTGCGGCTGTCGCGATCGGGCTGCTACTGGTCGCCGCGGGGTGCTCGGGCTCGCCCAACGCACCGGTGCGGCCGGCGCACGTTCTGTTCATCGGCAACTCGCTCACCGAGGCGAACGATCTCCCCGAAATGGTGCGGGCGCTCGCCCTCGCCGGGGGCCAGCGGGAGCCTGTCATTGGGGAGGTGGTACGGGGCGGCTACAGCCTCGGCGACCACCTCGTGGATGGCGCGGCCGCCCAGGCCATCGCCGACGGCGAGTGGGACGTCGTCGTCCTGCAGCAGGGTCCCTCCGGCTTGCCGGAAAGTCGCGACACCCTGATCGCCGATACGCGCCGCTTCGACACCCTGATACGGGGAATCGGCGCCACGACGGCGCTGTTCATGGTCTGGCCCGACTCGACGCGGATGACCGCGTTCGACAGCGTGTCGTGGTCGTATCGCGACGCCGCTACCGCGGTAGGAGGCCTGCTCTTCCCGGCGGGCGACGCCTGGCAGGCGGCGTGGCGCAGCGACGCGACGCTTCCCCTGTACGGTCCCGATGGCTTCCATCCGAGCGTGCACGGCAGCTATCTGTCAGCGCTCGTGATCTACTACGGGCTCTATCGCGCGTCCCCGATCGGCCTCCCTGCCACGTTCACCGTCGGCCACGCGGGATGGACACTCTCGCTGCCCGCGGACGAAGCCGCGACGCTCCAGGCGGCGGCGCTCGCCGCTGCCCTAGCCGGGCGCGCGCAACGTACGCTCGATCTCGGCATGTCCTTCGACGAGCCGCGAGATCTCGTCGGAGAGATCGCGCGCCGCGGAGAGATCGGCGGTGAGCGAATCCACGGAGCCGACGCCGCCTTGTATGCGAAGGAGCTCGAGGCGGATCGTCTCCAGTGACGCCACCGCCTGCTGGAGGCGGCCCTCGGCCGCCTGGATGGCGGTGCGGAGATCATCGGCGAGCGCATCGCGCTTCGCCGCCGCCTTCGCGCCCTGGTCTCCAGCCGCCGTCTGCATCGCGTCGTGACCCTCATACGCTCGGACCGACGCGAGTGAGGCGTTGAGCTCGTTGATACGCGCCCGCATCGTCCGCGCGTCCGCCTCGAGACCGCGCACGACGGTGGGAAGATCGCCGAGCTGCTTACGGGTGGCCTTGGGCAGTGCCTGAAAGAGCTCATCCGCGGCGCCGCCGATCACGAGCTCGGTCGGGCGCCCCACGGCCGAGATGGCCGGGCGCGCCAGTCGAATCCCGCCGAGCTTGAAGATCCAGCGGCCGAACTTGCCCTTCCAGAGCCGCTCCCAGAGCGACGTCCCTCCGAGTCGGACGCCGCGGCGTGCGCGCAAGCGGCCGTATGCGATGCCTCCGGCCGCGAGCGTCACGACGCTGAGCGGCAACCCGGACTCGAAGTGGAGTCCGCCCGATGCCGCGAGGAGCACGGCGCTTGCGCCGAACGCGCCCCAGCTGATGATCTTGAGACGTCGCTCCCCGGAGCCCTTCTGGCCGAACTCGAACCGCAGCTCTTCCCGCCGGCGGTCGTCCTCGTGCTTGATGGCGAGCGCGACGTCGTCGTGATCGTAGCCGAGCTTGAGCAGGGGACGCGCGTGTGAGGCGAGCTGCAGGACCGGGCTGGCGGCGACACACACCGTCGCGGTGAGGCCGACCCACAGTCCCAGCATCGGCCGACCCGAGTGCGCGAGCGCGATGGCCCCGGTGATCGCGGGGGCGAGGACGTAGAATCCGGCGATGCCGGAGACGGCACCGATGCGCCTGAGCCGCTTCTGGAAGATGCGCACCGGGACGGGCACATCCGCGCGCTGCTCGACGGCCGCGCCCAAGGCTTCCGCGAACTCCTCGCCGCGCTGGAAACGTTGCTCCGGCGCCTTCTCCAGACACCGATCAACGGCCTGACAGAGCTTCGACGGAATGCCGGGGTGCGTGGCGAGCGGTGGCGCGGGTTGGGTCACGTGCTTCATCAGGAGCGCCTGCGTGGTGGGGGCCTGAAAGGGCAGGGTGCCCGAGAGCGCGTAGTACCCCACCACGCCCAGGGAATAGAGATCGCTCCGCGCATCCACCGGCTCCCCGCACGCCTGCTCCGGACTCATGTACTCGACCGTGCCGATCACCTCACCGCGCGAGGTGATCCCGGCTTCTTCCCGCAGATGCGCGATGCCGAAGTCCATGACCATCGCGCGGCCACTCGGCTCCTCGAGCATGACGTTGTCCGGCTTCACGTCCCGGTGGACGATCCCCTGCGCGTGCGCGTAGGCGAGCGCCCACGCGACCTCCTGCAGTACGCGGGTCGCATCGGCGGGACGCAGCGGTCCCTTCGTCCGGACGCGTGTGGTGAGGGTTTCGCCCCGGACGTAGGCCATCGCGAAGAAGACGAAGTCCCCGACCTCGTCCACCGTGAAGATCGGCACGATGTTGGGATGCGAGAGCCTCGCGACCGTGCGCGCTTCCTGGAGGAATCGTGCGCGGAGGTCACCTCGTGCGGCGACGGACGGCGGGAGCACCTTGAGCGCCACCGGTCGTTCGAGCGCGACCTCGTGGGCGAGATAGACGATGCCCATGCCGCCCCGGCCGAGCTCGCGCACGAGGGAGTACCGGCCCTTGAGCGCGTGCTGGAGGGCGAGGAACTCGGGGTCCGTGGGGACGGGCGCGTTTGGCATGGGGAGGAGAATCGCTCTTGCCGCCGCCCGCAGCAAGCGCCAAACTATGCGCGGCGGCGCCACCTCCTGGAGTTCCGCGGCACGCCAGACCCGAACGCATGGAGCAACCGATGACACGCGTCAGCACATGACCACCATCGCGTGTTGCCGATGCCGAGGGCGTGCGGGTGAGTAAGGACCGCATGGAAGCCTTCAGCGACGGCGTGCTCGCGATCATCATCACGATCATGGTGCTCGAGCTGTCCATCCCGAAGAGTGTGACGCCGGACGCGCTCGTCCCGTTGATTCCAAAGCTCTCGAGCTACATCCTGAGCTTCGTCTTCCTCTTTTGGCTGTCGCTCACGCCCTTCGTCACCGGATGGATGGGCGAGACGCATTTCGCGAAGTGGCCGGTGGCTGCGTACGGCGTCGTGCTGCTGTGCGCGGCGATTGCCTATACCATCCTCACGGTCAGTCTGCTGCGGCTGCACGGGCAGGATTCGACGCTCGCGGCCGCGATGGGGCGTGATTGGAAGGGGAAGCTGTCGATCGTGCTGTATGTCATCGCGGTGCCGTCATCGATGGTGCATCCCGCGATCGCCGGCGGTCTCTACGTGCTGGTGGCGCTCATGTGGCTCGTACCCGATCGGCGGGTCGAGCGCGTGGTGATGCGCTGACGTGGAGCCGCAGTTCTTCCGGTCCCCGGCCGAGCTTCGGCGCTGGTTCGCCCGGCATCACGCGACCGCCGACGAACTCCTCGTGGGATTCCACAAGGTGCATACGGGCCGCGTCGCGCTCACGTACGCGGAGGCGCTCGACGAGGCGCTCTGTGTGGGCTGGATCGACGGGCTCAAGCGCCGTCTCGACGACGACACGTACAGTCTCCGGTTCACCCCGCGGCGTGCGAAGAGCTACTGGAGCGCCACCAACATCCGGCACGCCGAGCGATTGACCGCGGCGGGGCGCATGCGCCCGGTGGGGCGTGCGGCGTTCGCGCGTCGCGACCAGGCGGTGGCGCGCCGGTATTCGTTCGAACAGCGTGCGCAGGTGGCGCTCGCGCCCGAGCTGCTTCGCCGATTCCGGTGGCACCGCGCGGCGTGGCGCTTCTTCGAGGCGCAGCCGCCGTCGTACCGGCGCACGGCGGTATGGTGGATCATGAGCGCCAAGCGCGCCGAGACCCGCGAGCGACGCCTGAGCGAGCTGATCGAGCGCTCGGCGGCGGGGACCAGACCGAAGGCGTTCCTGGTCTCGCGGGCGGCACGCCGCAAGGCGCGCTGAGCCGCACGTGCCGCTGTACCTCGGCTTCGATTGCAGCACCCAGGGCCTCACGGCGCTGGTGATCGACGTGGCGGAGAGCCACCGCGCCGTCGTCTTCGAGCGGACGCTCGACTTCGACGCGGACCTCCCCGAGTACGGAACGGTCAACGGGGTCCTGCCGTCGGACGACCCCCTCGTTGCCCGCTGCTCGCCGCTCCTCTGGGCGGAGGCGCTCGAGCGCATGATGGCGATCGTGGCGCGCGAGAGCGGCCTCGATCTCCGTCGCCTCGTCGCGATCTCGGGCGCCGCACAGCAGCACGGCAGCGTGTACCTCGACGGGTCGGCGTCCTCGGCGCTCGCAGGCCTCTCTGCGGATCGCGCCTTGTCGGAGCAGATCGCGCACGCGTTCACCCGTCCCGACGCCCCGATCTGGATGGATGCGAGTACCGCGCGCCAGTGTGCGGAGATCGCCGACGCGCTCGGTGGTGCAGAGGCCGTGGCCCGTCTGACCGGTTCCACCACCTTCCCGCGATTCACGGGGCCACAGATCCGCAAATTCTTCTCCGACGATCCGGCGGCGTACGCGCGCACCGATCGCATCCATCTGGTCAGCTCCTATCTCGCCTCGCTCCTCATCGGACGGCATGCGCCGCTCGAGCCGGGTGACGCGAGCGGGATGAACCTGATGGATCTGGCCACACGGGGATGGTCGGCCGAGGCGCTCGACGCGACGGCGCCGGGACTCGCGGACAAACTGCCCCCCATCGTGCCGGCGTCGTCGGTCGCGGGCACGCTCGCGCCCTACTGGCGCACGCGATTCGGCTTTCCGGCGGCGAAGGTGATCTGCTGGACCGGGGACAATCCGTCGAGCCTCATCGGTACCGGGCTCGTGGCCCCGGGCGATGTGGCGGTCTCGCTCGGCACCAGCGATACGCTGTTCGGGGTGCTGGACGGACCGCGATACGACCCGTCGACCTCGGGCCATGTGTTCGGCACGCCGACGGGGGGATACATGGGACTCGTGTGCTGCCGCAACGGCTCGCTCGCGCGGGAGCGCGTGCGCGACGCCTACGGTCTCGATTGGGAGGGATTCGCCGCCGCGCTCCGGGCGACCCAGCCGGGGAACGGCGGCGCCGTCATGCTCCCGTGGTTCGCGCCGGAGATCACGCCGCGGGTCGCGGACCCGCGGGTGTACCGCTACGGCCTCGACGCGTCAGACGCCGCGGCCAACGTCCGCGCCGTGGTCGAGGCCCAGATGCTGGCGCTCGCGAGGCACGCCGGGTGGATGGAGGCGCGCCCGCGGGTCCTCCGCGCGACGGGTGGGGCGGCGGCCAACGTCGAGATTCTCCGGGTCATGGCCGACGTCCACGGCGTGCCGGTGGATCGCCTCGTCGTCGGCAACTCGTCCTGCCTCGGCGCGGCGTTGCGCGCCCTGCACGGCGACGCGATCGCCTCCGGGCGTGCGGCGCCGTGGTCTGCGGTCCTCGCGGGATTCGTGGAGCCGCTGGAGGGGGCGCGGGTCAGTCCGACGCCGGCGCATCACGCTCGCTACGCGCGGCTCGCCCGCGTGTACGCGGCGTGCGAGGAGCACGCCCTGGGGCGTGGAGCGGATCCGGCGCCGCTGATCGAGGCGTTTCGCCGTCAGGGCTGACCGTAGTACGCGTCGTCGCCGTGTTTGCGGAAATAGTGCTTGTCGATGAGATGCGCCGCCGGCCGCTCGGCGTCCGGCGCGAGCACGTGGACCACGAACGCCATCCGTGCCACCTGTTCGAGGATCTGCGCATGGACCACGGCTTCGGCGGCATCGGTTCCCCAGGCGAACGGACCGTGGCTCGCGACGAGCGCGCCGGGAATCTCCATCGGGGAGAGGCCGAGTGTTTCGAACGCCTCGACGATGACATGCCCGGTATGGCGTTCGTAGTCCGTCGCCACCTCCGTCTCGGTCAACGCGCGCGTGACCGGGACGTCTCCATGGAAATGATCCGCATGCGTGGTGCCCAGACAGGGAATCGCCAGCCGGGCCTGGGCGAACGCCGTCGCCATCTCCGAGTGCGTATGCGCGATGCCGCCGCAGGGGAAGGCGCGATAGAGCTCGAGGTGGGTCGGGGTGTCGGACGAGGGGCGGAACGACCCGTCGAGGACGCGGCCGGTCTCGAGCGAAACGGGCACCATGACGTCCGGTGTGAGCTCTTCGTAGGCGACGCCGCTCGGCTTGATGACGAACACGCCGTTCGCGCGGTCTACGCCGGAGACGTTCCCGAACGTCCCTTCGACGAGCCCGCTCCCGGCGAGGTCCTGATTGGCGAGGCAGACCGCTTCCCTGAGCTCGGCCGAGACGGCGCTCATCGCCTCACCCCTTCCCGGAGCGCGAGCAGGCGCTTCATGAGGGTGGAGAGATCCGCCGCGGCGTCCCGCACCCCACCGAAGACGTCATGGAGCTCGCGATACAGTCCGTAGAGCTCGTCGTACGTGTGTTGCGCGGCGGGGTCGGGCGTGAAGCGGCGGGAGACCGGGGACGCCATCCGCCGTTGCGCGGCGGCGAAATCGTCGTAGCCGCCCGCGGCCGCTCCCGCGGCGACGGACGCGGCGATCGCCGCGCCGAGGGCGGGCGTTTGGGGGGAATCGGCGACCAGCATGGGATGCCCGAGCACGTCGGCGTAGATCTGCATGAAGAGCTCGTTCTTGGCGGCGACCCCGCCGCAGCACACCACGCGCTCGATGGGCACGTGGTACGCCGCGAGCCGTTCCACGATCGTGCGCGCGCCGAAGGCCGTGGCCTCGATCAGCGCGCGGTAGATCTCCGCGGACGACGTGTGCAGGGTTTGTCCGACCAGGAGGCCGGTGAGCCGCTGATCGACGAGGATCGTGCGGTTGCCGTTGTTCCAGTCGAGCGCGAGGAGGCCGGATTCCCCCGGGCGGAGGCGGGCGGCCTCCGCGGAGAGCTCCGCATGCAGGCCGTCGGACGCGTTCGACACGCGCTCGACCCACCAGCTCAACACGTCGCCGACGGCTGACTGGCCCGCCTCGAGGCCGTAGAAGCCCGGCAGGACGGAGCCGTTCACGATCCCGCAGATACCCGGGATGTCGTCGAGCGGCGTGGCGGCGGGCGAGACCGCGATATCGCATGTCGACGTGCCGATGATCTTGACCAACGTCCCGGTGCCGATGCCCGCACCGACGGCGCCGTAGTGCGCGTCGAACGCGCCCATGGCGATCGGGATCCCAGTGCGCAGCGAGAGGCGCTCGGCCCATGCGGGGCAGAGCGTTCCCGCCGGCCGGTCCGCGGGATGCGCGACGTCGTACAGGCGCCTGCGTAATGCGGCGAGGGCCGGGTCCAACCGGTTGAGGAATGCGTCGTCGGGCAGCCCGCCCCACGATGCCGAGTACATCCCCTTGTGCCCCGCGGCGCAGACGGATCGCAGCGCATCGCCGGGCGCCGAGACCCCGGCGAGCGTCGCGGGGATGAAGTCGGCGAGCTCCATCCAGCTAGCCGCGGCATGAAAGACCTCGGGGGCCACGTTCAAGCAGTGCCAGATCTTGGCCCAGAACCACTCGGAGGAATACACGCCTCCGATCGGTGCGAGATATTGGGGCGCGTGGCGCCGCGCGATCTCCGTGATGGCTGCGGCTTCGTCGACGGCCGTGTGATCCTTCCAGAGCCACGCCTGGGCGTTGAGGTCGTCCCGCCAGCGGGCGTCGGTGCCGAGCGGCCGCATCGCCGCATCGACCGGGAGCGGCGTCGATCCGGTCGTATCCACCCCGATGCCGATCACGTCGGCGGGCGTGAGGCCATGCTCCGTCGCGGCGAGATGAAGTGCCGCCGTGGTCGCGTGCTCCAGTCCGGTCAGGTAGTCACCCGGATGCTGGCGCGCCAGGTGGGGATTGCGCGGCGCGAGCAACACGCCGCGCACGCCGGTCGGATAATCCGACACCCCGGTGGCGAGCGTTCGGCCATCGGCGCACGCCACCACGATCGCGCGGACCGAATTGGTGCCGAAGTCGAGACCGAGGGTGGCGGCCGGCACGTCAGGCGAGGAGCACGGGACTCACGACGTCCAGCACGTCGGGCCCGGTCCCGGCGGTACGCGCCGCGTCGAGATCCGTCTGCCGGTCGAGAATGCGCACGGCCTTGAGCGCGAGGTTGGCGAAGTTCACCATGCTGCGCTCCATCGAGCGTGTGGGATCCTCGCGGTAGGTGAACTGATCCTGGCTGTAGTAGCCCCGATAGTCCCGGATGAACGTGGTATAGAGATACTCGACCGACTCGGGAACGGAAATCGTGCCGAACATCAGGTCCTGATCGTTGCGACCCTGACGGGCGTCGTTGATGTCGAACTTGTGAATCGGCACCCCGGCGAATTCGGCGAGGTCACATGCCGTGGACGCGGTCGTGCCCTCCATCTTCTGGTGCCCGTAGTCCACGGTGAGGCCGCAGTTGGTGCCTTCCGATCGCGCGTTCACTTCCTGCGCGACCAGAATGGCCGACGCCGCCGTCGAGACGATCATGTACAGCTCACGCGGCTCGTACGGCTTCGGCTCGATGGCGAGCTTGATCCCGGCGGCGATGCACGCCGTGTTGGCCGCGACCAGCGCCTCGGTGAACCACTCGAGGGACTCGCGGTAGTCGATCTGGAAGTGATAGTCGGCGCCGTCGGAGCCGGGCCACACGGAAATGATCGGGATCTGGAGCGCCTTGCAGATCTCGACGGCCTTCAGGATCTCCTCGAGCGCCGCGCGCCGGAGGGCGGGGTCGGGGTTGCAGGCGCCGCCGAGGCGGAAGCGCGGATTCGTCCAGGTGTTGATGTTGCAGGCCGTCACCGTGAGGCCGAGCTCCGCCAGGAACCCGCCCTTGGCGCGTTCCACCGCGGCCCAGTCGATGTCCCCGTTGAGTGTCTTCTCGAACACGTGCTGATGGATCTCGATCGCGTCGATGCCGGCGGCCTTCGTTCGGCGGCACTGCCCCTCGAAGTCGTTGCGGAAGTCCGGATCGTCCGAGTGATAGCCGGGCGGCGCGAAGCGATCGCAGAAATCCCCGGCCGACCAGTGTCCGACACTGATCTTGATGTCCATCGTCTCCAGGAACGCGATGGCCGCGTCGCGGTCGAGGTAACCGTGGAGCGAACGGGCGTGCGCGAGCTGTGCGGCGGTGAAACGAGCCATGGCGGGTCTCCGCGGGTGGAATCGCAAGGGCGGAGGCGGACACTACGCCTCGGGCGCGCCTCCCGTCAAGACGGGCGTGCTTGACAGTCGGAGGCGCGGGTGTAGTGTCCCCAGCCGACCGGCTCCCGGGGACCGACGTGGCACGACTCGATTGGGTGGTCATCGCGCTCTACTTCGGCCTGCTCCTGGGCCTCACGTGGTGGGTCATCCGCCGCAATCGAGACACCGCGGACGATTACTTCCTGGCGAGCCGGAACCTCGGCTGGTTCATCGTCGGCGCGTCGATCTTCGCCTCGAACATCGGCTCGGAGCATCTGGTCGGGTTGGCGGGCGCCGGGGCCACGAGCGGTGTGGCCCTGGCGCACTACGAGCTGCACGCCTGGTGCCTGCTGGTGCTGGGGTGGGTCTTCGTGCCGTTCTACACCCGCTCGATGGTCTACACGATGCCGGAGTTCCTCGAGAAGCGCTTCTCGCCGGGATCGCGCTGGGTCCTCTCGATCATCTCGCTGGTGGCGTACGTCCTGACCAAGTTCGCCGTCGGGATCTTCGCCGGCGGCATCGTGTTCGCGACGCTGCTGCCGGACGCGCAGCTGCACCTTGGCACGATCACGCTGAACAGCTTCTGGGTGGGGTCCGTCGCGGTGGTCGTTCTCACCGGCGTCTACACCATCGCGGGCGGCATGCGTGGCGTCGCGTATACCGAGGCGGTGCAGACGATCATCCTCGTGGTCGGGTCCATTCTGGTCACGGTCTTCGGCCTCGAGAAGCTCGGTGGCTGGCACGAGCTACGGGCCGTGCTGCCGTCCGACATGTTCAATCTCTGGAAACCGCTCATTCCGCACGGGGTGGAGGGGACCTGGGCGCCGGTGAAAGAAGCGGGACGCATGGCGTGGTACTTCAACGGAAACTACCCGTGGCTCGGCATGCTCTTCTGCGCGCCGATCATCGGGCTGTGGTATTGGACCACCGATCAATACATCGTCCAGCGGGCGCTCGGGGCGCCCAACGAGCAACAGGCACGACGCGGATCCATCTTCGCCTCCTATCTCAAGCTCCTCCCCGTCTGGATCTTCATCATCCCCGGCATGATCGCGCTCGCGCTCGCGAAGACCGGCAAGGTGGCGGCGCTCACGCAGATCGTGGATGCGAGCGGCAAGGTCATCCCGGACGCCGCACAGGCCGCGTTCCCGCTGATGGTGAAGGCCATCCTGCCGGCGGGCGTCCGCGGGCTGGTGGTCGCCGGCCTGCTCGCCGCGCTCATGAGCTCGCTCGCCGGCGCCTTCAACGCCTGCTCGACGCTGTTCACGATGGATCTCTACCAGAAATGGCGGCCTCACGCGACACAGCATCAGCTGGTATGGACCGGACGGGTGGCGACGGCGGTGATGGTGGTGATCGGGCTCCTCTGGATTCCCGTGATCCAAGGCGGGAAGGGGCTCTACGACTACCTGCAGGGGGTGCAGGGCTACCTCGCGCCGCCGATCTTCACGGTCTTCTTCTTCGGCGTCTTCCACAAACGCCTCAACGCAAAAGGCGCGCTCGCCGCGTTGGTGGTCGGATTTCTCCTCGGCGCCTTCCGGCTCGCGGTGGACACGCCGGTGAGCCTCGGTGTCGCCGGGCTCGCCAACGGGTACGCCGCCGGCTCGTTCCTCTGGATCGTCAACAACATCTATTTCCAGTACTACTCGTTGTTCATCTTCGTCGTGTCCGCGGTCACGATGGTCGCGGTGAGCTACCTGACGGAGGCACCGTCCGAGACGCAACTCGCGGGACTCACCTTCGCGACGGTGGCCGCGCCCGACCGCGCAAAGTCCCGCTCGAGCTGGAACCGGTGGGACGTGATCAGCTCGGGCGTGGTGCTCCTGCTCATTCTCGCGTCGTACCTCTACTTCTCCGGATGATCCGATGCCCCCTCTGACGATGAACCGACGGGCGTTCGTCGACGCCTCGCTCGCGGGGGGCTTGGCCCTCTGGCTTGGACGGGGGCGTCGGCCGGCGTCTCGACTCGCGGACGCGCGGATCGAGGTCCTCCTCGACGAACCGATCGGCATGATCGCTCCAGAGATCTACGGGCACTTCACGGAAAATCTCGGCGGCGTCATCTACGACGGGGTCTGGGTCGGCCAGGACTCCGCCGTTCCGAACGTGCACGGTGTGCGGAAGGCGCTGGTGGATGCGCTCGCCAGGATCAAACCCAGCGTGATCCGCTGGCCGGGCGGCTGCGATGCGGACGCGTACGACTGGCGGGACGGCGTCGGCCCAGCCGGCCGGCGCCCGCGCCGCACCAATTTCTGGGCGGACGATCCGGCACTGGCGTCGCTCGGCAACGTCCCGGCGCGCTTCGACCCGAACCAGTTCGGCACCGGGGAGTTTCTCCACTTCTGCCGGCTCGTCGGCGCCGAGCCGTATCTCGCCGCCAACGTGCGGATGCTGCCCGCGCGCGTCTTCGAGCAATGGGTGGAGTACTGCAACGCACCGGCCGGGAGCACGACCTGGGCGGACGTGCGTGCGGCCGCGGGCGACCGCGATCCGTACGGGGTGCGGTTCTGGGGCATCGGCAACGAGGCCTGGGGCTGCGGCGGCAACTTCACGCCCGAGGAGTACGCGGAGGAATTTCGCCGCTTCGCCACGTGGGGCGTGCCGAGATACGGCGTGGACCTCGCCTATGTGGCGTCGGGGCCGAGCGGCGGAGACATCGAATGGACGCGCCGATTCTTCAGCGCCATGGCCGAGCGGCGCGCGCTCGGCACCGTGTGGGGATGGTCGCTACACCACTACTCCAGCGCCGACGGCCCCGGTGCCGACGCCGTCGCCTTCGACGACCGCGGCTGGTACGATCTGCTCGCGAGCGCCGATCGGATGGACGCGCTCCTCGCGGCGCATTGGGAGCAGATGGGCGTGACCGACCGGAAGCATCACGTGAAGCTCGTGGTCGACGAGTGGGGGGCCTGGCACACGTCGGCGCCGGCGGGTGGCCCGAGCCATCTCTTCGAGTCGCAGTCGACGATCCGCGACGCGCTCGTCGCAGGGCTCACGCTCGACACCTTCAACCGCAACGCGGAGAAGGTGGCGATGGCCAACGTCGCCCAGTTGGTGAACTGCATTCAGTCGCTCTTCCTGGCGCACGAGGACCGGTTCGTGGTCACCCCGGTCTACCACGTCTTCGCGATGTACGCGGCACATCAGGGCGCGCAGGCGCTCCGCACGATGGTTTCGGCGCCGCGGGTCTCGTGGTCGGCGAAGGATGGGAACCCGCGCACCCTGTGGGGGCTCGCCGGCTCGGCATCACGCCAGGGACGCGCGATCACGCTGACCGTCACGAATCCCTCCCTGAGCGCCGCGCGGGAGGCGGAGATCGTGTTGCGCGGCGGTGCCCCCGCGTCGGTACGCGTGACGACGCTCGCCGCGCGCGACGTCCACGACGTCAACACCTTCGATCGTCCCGACACGGTGCGGCCCGCGACGGTGGACGTCGTGGTGTCCGGACCGACGTTGATCTACCGGTTCCCGCCGGCGTCCGTCACGAAGCTCGAGCTCGCGGTCGGGTAGGGCGCCCGACGGTCACCCCGGAATGACCGTCGGGATGCGTTTCTCGACTGGCGGGAGCGGCGGGAAGTCGGTGAACGGCTTCTCCTGATACCAGTAACAACACGAGTAGTAGTTGTCGGCACGGTTGTTCGCGTGGCCGTGCTCGATCGTGTGCCGCAGGTAGCGGGTGAACGTCACGGGGTTGTCGCCGTGGAACCGGTAGAGATCATACCGGCCGCCGATCCGCTCGGGGCTCTGGATGAGCGGGGCGCCATACTCCAGGTGCGCGAACGGCTGCGCGTGCATGCGTCCCCCGAAGTCCCAGCTTCCCAGGAAGTAGTCCTCCGTCCCCGTCCCGATGATCGCCGGCGTCGTGGGGTCGTCGATGAAGATCATGTCGTCGCCCTCACCCATCCACCACTCGGCGTTCTGGATCACCCCGAGGGTGACCCCCATCAGATGCCCGCGCCCCCTGGTCTCGGCGAAGACGTAATTCGTCGCCCCCGTCGGGTTCTTCCCGCCCGGCAGCTGCTGGGCCACGTTCGGCACCGCCTGGCGGTACTGCGCGTGGAAGTACAGGGCATCGGCCGGCAGCTCGTCCATCTCGAGATAGTCGATGTTGGAGTAGAACGCGCCGACGTCCGTGCTGCCCTCGTTGGTCACGGTCAGCCGTGCGCCGGTCCGATACGGCATCGAGAAATAGCAGTTGAGGGACTGTCCCGGCGAGCACGCCAGGAACGCGTTCTGGTAAATGACGTAGTCGCCGAGATTCAGCCCGAAGAGATCACCGACCGGCGTTTCGACGCTCGGCTTGGCGTTGCCGTCCCAATAGGCGCGCAGGACGAGCTCCTTGAGGTGAAAGGCGCTGCGCGCGGCGATCGTGAACCAGATGTGCGAGATCGCGCCCGCCCCCTTCGCTTCGAAGACGGTGCGTTCGGCCCCGGCCTTGATCGGCCAGGCATCGGCGTTCCCGCCGGTGACGTCGTGACTGGATTGTTTCCGGGAGCGATAGGTCTGCGCGCGGGTGTAGGCGGGGAGCCATGCGGCGCCGTCCGCCGCCATCGCGCTGTCCGTCGCGGCCGCGCCCGGCAATCCGGCGAGCCCGGCGCCTCCGAGGACCGATCTAATGAACGAACGTCGCCACATGCGCACTCCTCCGGCCCGGTCGGGCCGCTACTTGGTGATCCGTTCCGTGGGCAAGGTGATGCGGTGCGGCACCTTCTCGCCGTGCAGGATGCGCTCGGCGATCTCCACCGCCTGCTTGCCGCCCGTCGGGTAGACGAACGTCGCCGCGAGCTTCCCGTCGGCGACGGCCTGGCGGCCCCCGTCGAGCCCCGGCAGGCCGTCGATCCCGATGAACTTCATCTCGTGCTCGCGTCCCTTGGCCTTCGCCGCGAGATACGCCCCGATCGCCATCGGGTCGTTGTGCGCGTAGACGAGATCGATGTGCGGATGCGCCTGCAACGCCGCCTCCATCTGCGTCATCGCTTCTTCGCGCAACCAGTTGGCGACCGGGTCGTGAATGATGTGGATATCGGGATACTTGGCGATCGCGGCGCGGAACCCGGCGCTGCGGTCCCGGGCCGGCGTGGATCCGGGGAGTCCCTTGATCTCGACCACGTCGCCCTTGCCGCCGAGGAGCTGCGCGGCGTACTCGCCCGCCGCGTGGCCGATCGCCACGTTGTCGGCGCCGATGAACGTCGTGTACGCGTCCCCGTCGATCTCCCGATCCAGAATGACCACCGGGATCCCCTGCTGGAAGACGCGGGTCACGATCGGCGTGAGCGGCTTCGCCTCGTTCGGCGAGATGATCAACAGGTCGATCTTCTGCCGGAGGAAGTTCTCGACGTCGGCGACCTGTTTGGCGTTGTCCTGCTGCGCGTCGGCGTACACGATGTCGAGATCGGGAAAGTCCTTGGCGCGGGCCGCGACTTCCGCGTTCATGGCGACCCGCCACGGCTCGCCGAGGTTCGCCTGCGAGAACCCGATGAGGAACTTGCCCCGTTCGTGCCGCCCGCAGGCCGCTGCGAAGGCCGCCACGAGGACGACGAGCCCGGTGCGGGCGCTACGTCGGACGCCGGCGCTGGAGCCAGACGGCGAGGACGATGATGACACCTTTGAGAATGAGTTGGAGATCCGCATCGACGTTGTTGAGCCCCATGCCATTGGTGATGATCCCGATGATGAGCACGCCCACGAGTGTGCCGCCGACCGTCCCGGTCCCACCCATCAGATTCGTGCCCCCGACGACCACGGCGGCGATCGCGTCGAGCTCGTAGGCGACCCCATCATTGGGATTGCCCTGTTGCAGCTGCGCGCAGTGGACGAGGCCCGCGAGCCCGGCGAGCGCCGCGCAGATCACGTACACCGACGCCTTGTGCCATCCCACCCGCACGCCGGCGAGGCGCGCCGCGCTCTCGTTGTCCCCGATCGCATAGAGATACCGCCCGCTCCGGGTTCGCGCGAGGTAGAAGTGCATCGCGATCACGGTGACGATGAAGATCAGCGCCGGAGCGGGCACGTAGGGGAGGATCGGCGCCGCGATGGCCTGGACGGATGCCGGCGCGCCGCCCGGTCCGAAGCCCAGAGGAATGGCCGCCCCGCCGCTCATGTACCGCGCGGCCCCGCGCGCCGCGCTCATCGTGGCGAGCGTCGCGATGAAGGCCTGCAGGCGCCAGCGCGCCACGACGAGGCCGTTGATGATGCCCCAGAGTGCGCTCCCCCCGATCACGAGCACGGCGGTTTCGGCGAGTCCCATTCCCGCATGCATGAGGAGGATCGCGCTCAGCGTGGCGCCGAAGGCGAGGACCGATCCCACCGAGAGATCGATGCCGCCCGAGATGATCACCGCCGTCATTCCCACGGCCAGGATGCCCTTCTCGGCGACCTGGCGCACGATGTCGCTCAGGTTGCCGAGGCCGAGGAAGACGGGGAAGCCGTTGCGGATGGGGGAGAACACGATCGCGAGGAGCAGCACCGCGGCGAGGCCGAGAAGCCCCGCGTAGTGCGAGAGACGCTCGCGCCAGCGCCGCCGGCCGGTCGGCGGCGCGCCGCGCGGACCACCCCCGTCCTGGCCGACCGGCGCGTCCGCGGCGCCCGCACCTGCCGCCGCCGCGAGCACCTTCTCTTCGGTGGCCTCGTCCCGATCGAACCGCGCGGCGATGCGGCCCTCACGGAACACGAGCACGCGGTGACACTGGGTCAGCACCTCGGACATCTCCGACGACGCGAGCACGATCGCATAGCCGTCCCGCGCCAGCGCGCTGAGCTCGCCGTAAATCTCGGCCTTCGCGGCGAGATCGATCCCGCGGGTCGGCTCGTCGAGCAGGAGCACGTTCGGGGAGGCGAAGAGGCAGCGCGCCAGGAGCGCCTTCTGCTGCGTACCGCCGCTCAGGGTGGCGATCGGGACGTTCGGCGACGCCGCGCGGACGTTCGTCGCGCGCATCATGCGCTGCGCGGCCTCGCGGTCCCGGGTGCCGTCGATGATACCGAGCCGGCTCACGCGCTCGAGCGCGGCGATCGTGACGTTGGCCTGGACGCTCAAGTGCGGGAGGATGCCGTCGGCCTTCCGTTCCTCCGGGAGGAGCACGAGGCCGCGCTCCCGGGCCCGCGCCGGCGAGATCGGCTCGTACGGGCGGCCGTCGAGGGAGATCGTACCCGTGACGTCGCGGTCGAGCGCGCCCACGAGGGCGAGGAGCAGATCCGTCCGTCCGGCCCCCACGAGACCCGCGCATCCGACGATCTCGCCGGCGCGCACGTCGAAGGAGATCTCGTGCAGGCGGTAGCCCCCCGGGCCGTTCGGGTCGCGCACGGCGAGCCGATCCACGCTGAGGAGGACGGGCGCCGTGGCGGGGACGGAGGGGAGCTCGCCGCGCGCGATCTCGCGCCCGACCATGAGGCGCACGAGCTCCGCTTCGCTGATGCCCGATCCGGGCACGGTCGTGACGAACGTGCCGTCTCGCAGCACGGTGATGCGCGATGCCATCCGGCGAATCTCGTCGAGCTTGTGCGAGACGTAGAGCACGCCCGTCCCGCCGCTCACCAGCCGTCGGATCACCGTTTCGAGCCTGGTGCTTTCGGCCTCCCCGAGCGAGGCCGTGGGCTCGTCCATGATGAGACACCTGGCGTTGAGCGAGAGCGCGCGGGCGATGGCGACGAGCTGACGATCGCCCGCCTCGAGGTCGCCGACGAGCGCCTCCGCGGGGATATGATGGGTGCCGACGGCGTCGAGATACCGCGCGGCGTCGGCGAGCATGGTCGCCCGATCCACCAGGCCGCCCGGTCCCCGCGGCTCGCGGCCGAGGCAGACGTTCTCGGCGACGCTGAGCGAGGTGACGAGTTGAATCTCCTGCGGGATCACCGCGATGCCGGCCGCGATCGCCTCGCGCGGCGACGCGAAGGTGCGGGGCGCACCGCCGACGAAGACGTGGCCGTCGTATCCGGACAGCTCGCCCGCGAGGATCTTCACCAGCGTCGACTTCCCGGCGCCGTTCTCGCCGATCAAGGCGTGCACTTCGCCCGGGCGCACGTCGAGGGTTACGTCGTCGAGCGCGCGCACGCCGGGAAACCGCATCCCGACGCGGCGCGCCTCGAGCAGCGCACTCACGCGTGGTCCCGTGCGGGCTGGTGCCGGTCGAGCGTGTCCGTGAGATCGCCGCACAGATTCACCGCGATGCCCAGGGCGCGTGCCATGCCGGCCTTGCGGGCGAGCGCCCGGCGGGCGGCCGGCGCGTCCGGGGCGTAGGCGACCTGGATGTGGTTCGCCTGGTGTTTGGCCATCAACTGGTCTCGGGTGACGCCGTAGAGGATGGCGTGCATCATGGGCCACTGCAGTGTCGTGGCGTCCCAGCGGCGCTGGCTCTCCTGATCGCTCAGTCGCACCACGCCGCCGCGCCCGATGTCCATGTGCAGGGCGTCGTCCTGGACGTAGATGCGGCTCCAGACGATCTCGCCGGGGTGGCTGATGCCCTTGAGGGTGGAGCCGCCCCTGGGGAAGTACATCGGCGGTTGCCGCTCCCCGCGCGCGCCGGCGTATCCGCCGATCAGGTGCGACGCGGGCACCGCGCCGGAGATCTCGAACACCCAGACGAACTCGTCCAGTCCGTGCTCC
>Ga0102953_1001022_pt1 | contig 18146 bp, 17 predicted proteins | sample SalPon2A_C_D2_MG_FD_78509 | JGI IMG/M metagenome (GOLD analysis project Ga0102953, IMG submission 78509) | Soil microbial communities from South San Francisco under conditions of wetland restoration - Salt Pond MetaG R2A_C_D2_MG | ecosystem: Environmental > Terrestrial > Soil > Wetlands | place... | reverse complement strand
TTCCCGTTCCCGTTATACTGAGACGGATTCGTCATTTTGCTCACCGGAACAGGCACAACAGATTGACTCAGAATCTGATAAGAATCGGAACCTTTATCGTAAGGTATAACAAAATTAATGGGGGAGCCGGTATTCAGGCTGTCATTCTCAACTACATATTCGATGTACCTGGATGTAACCTTGTCCACTCGCAATCCCTGAGCAGAAAGCGGCACACAATTCAGGAGTTGACTAACCAGCACCAGGCAGACACCCCACGCATATTTAAAAGGAGTATTCGACAACGAAACGAAAAGCGATAGGTTAACAGTTAAACCAATTCGTTTTTTGAATTAGATCGTATCGTTTATCGCTATAGAGATTTTTTTGGGGTGATAATGGAAAATGAGGATAATAACTGAAATCATCCCCTAATGATAATAATTTCGATAATAGGAAAAAAGAGCGTTTGCCTCTAAAAACAGGCTGTTTATCCCTTTCTAACCTAACATTTCAATAACCATAGCAGAAGCGCCGCCGCCTCCGTTGCAAATGCCTGCACAGCCGAGTGATCCGCCAGTTCGTTGAAGTGCATGCAACAATGTAACGAGGATACGAGCTCCGGAACAACCGATAGGATGCCCGAGGCTTACCGCTCCACCATGTATATCGACCTTTTTGGGATCCAAATTAAGCAGTCGGTTATTTATCAGTGATACTACAGAGAATGCTTCGTTAATCTCGAAAAGGTCGATATCATCTACTTTTTTGCCTGCACGTTCCAGCGCAATCGGTACGGCCTCAGCAGGGGCTGTCGTAAACCACTCGGGAGCCTTTGCCGCGCTCGATTGACTGAGAATACGAGCCATCGGTTTGAGTCCCAGTTGATTGGCTTTATCAGCAGACATCACCAATAAGGCAGCCGCACCATCATTAATAGAACTGGCATTTGCTGCTGTTACCGTGCCTTCCCTGTCAAAGACCGGCCGGAGCTTCGGAATCTTATCAAAATTAACCTTTTTCAGTTCTTCATCTTCTGAAACTTCGGTGACTTCATCTTTCCTCCCTTTGACTTTCAGACGGATGATTTCATTATCAAAATACCCGTTTTCCTGGGCGCTAATAGCTCTTTTATACGATTCAATGGCAAAGGCATCCTGTTCTTCACGACTTATGTTGCATTCACGGGAACAAAGCTCGGCAGCGTTGCCCATGTGAAAATCGTTGTAAATATCCCAAAGCCCGTCTTTAATGATACCATCGATGACGGAGCTGTGACCCAATTTTGCCCCAAACCGTTCCTTTGTCAGGTAATAGGGACAGTTGCTCATGCTTTCCATCCCCCCTGCGACGACAACATCTGCTTCACCCAGTCGAATTTGATTGGCCGCAAACATCACCGATTTCATTCCGGAGGCACACACCTTATTGACGGTTGTAGAAGGGGTACGGTCCGGTAACCCGGCTTTCAGAGCTGCCTGCCGGGCGGGTGCCTGCCCGATGCCCGCCTGAAGTACATTCCCCATAATCACTTCGTGTACTTGCTCGGGTGATACGCCGGAGCGTTTGAGCAGTGCCTGAATGACGGATGCACCGAGTTCCGGTGCAGTGAATGATGATAGACTTCCTCCGAATGATCCTATCGGTGTACGCGCAGCATCGATGATAACAACGTCAGTCATAGCAAATAGTATTGAGTAGTTGGTAGTGAGAATTCTGTCAAATGTCTCTTTGAAATCATTAACATACAATTAATCATCCGAAAACTTAGTCAATATTGAGCAGTTTTCTCAATACTTTTAGCTCTCTGCTCAACACTTTTCAATTAAAAATTCGATTCATCACGCCATCTTTGAAGACGCCATGGTTTCGTAGAGTCCGGTCGCGAGAGCAAAAAATTAGCGGCCCCGTCTGTATGTAAAACATCTGAGTTTTTCAGGACGATCGCCAGGTCGAATCGCCGAACAACCTGAGCTTTGGTCGATGTAGAATCTTCAACTTGTGTGACAATATTATTCCATTGAAGTTGAATGTCTTCACTTTGTGTGAACATGTTGTATGTGGAATTCAATTCGACATCCCTTCCCCAGGAGACGTCCACGTTGTTATTGAAATCGTGGTAGGTGAAAGTAAAATCAGACTGGATCAGAGGACCATAAATAGTGGTATCACGCAACTGGTAGGCATTGCGGAAACGCGTAAAAAAACCACTGATTGTGTGTTGATTGCCAAGGGGATCGTTTGTAAGTGCTTCTTGAGCAATACCGGGAGCAAAGGGATTAGTAGTGCATGAAGCCAGAATAATGGCCGCTATTATAATCCTGGCAATATAAAATGCTGCACCACGCAATTACTTACACTGATTTAAAAGCCTGATCCAAATCGCTAATCAGGTCCTCAACATCTTCAATCCCTACCGAAAGACGAATAAGTGAATCACTCAAACCTGCTTTCTTCCTGATATCAGCAGGTATGGATGCATGTGTCATACTGGCCGGATGAGAAATCAATGATTCAACACCTCCCAGACTTTCCGCTAAAGTAAAATAGCGGGTACAGCTCATAAATTTTTTAGCATTTTCAACGGAATCGTCCTTGAGTGTAAAGGAAACCATTGCACCATAATCATTCATCTGACTTCTTGCAACATGATGATGCGGATGAGATTCCAGACCCGGGTAATTGACAGAACCCACATCCGTATTATTGGTAAGGTACTCTACGATTGCCTGGGCATTTGTGCAAGCACGATCCATCCTGACGTGCAGCGTTTTAATACCTCTGAGGGTCAGATAACAATCCATCGGCCCGGGAACGGCACCGGTCGTTTTAACCTGAAAACGCATATTCTCTATGATATCCGGGTGCGACGTGCATATCGCCCCGCCAATGATGTCCGAATGGCCACCGAGATATTTTGTCGTCGAATGCACCACGGCATCAGCGCCGAGTTTGAGCGGATTCTGCAGATAAGGGGATGCAAAAGTATTGTCAATGACACTTAGTACGCCCGCCTTCCTTGCGATATCACTCACCGCTTTAATATCCACGATGCGCAGAAGGGGATTGGTCGGTGTCTCAATCCAGACCATTTTAGTATTGCCGGTCAGTGCCTTCTCAACATTTGCGGGATCGGACATATCAATAAAGCTGAATGTTATCCGGTAAGGTTCAAAGACCTGCGTAAATAACCGGTACGTTCCGCCGTATAGATCATTGGATGCAATGATATGGTCACCCGGGCGGAACATTTTGACCATGGCATCCATCGCCGCGCAGCCACTTGCAAATGCCGCACAGTCGCTTGCCCCTTCCAGACCTGCTATCAATTTTTCCAGGGCTGTCCGTGTAGGATTGGAAACACGGGCATATTCGTAACCGTGATGAACATTAGGTGCTTCCTGGGCATAGGTCGAAGTTTGGAAGATAGGCGGCATTACTGCGCCACTGGTCGGTTCCGGCTCTTGTCCGGCGTGAATAGTTTTGGTGTTGAATTTCATGTGACTATCAATTTAAGCTTCAGATTTATGACCCGGCTCCCATGAAACCGGGTCATATGAAAACAGCACCGTCGCTACTATTGTTGCGATAAATGTTCTGCTGCCTGTTGGGCCTTATCATTCATTCCCAGATACTGATAAACTTCACGTAAATTTTCCCAGCTTTTTCGATCTGATGATTTCTTACTGGTGTAATTTACCAGATAGGGAAGAGCCTTTGTCAACAATTGCTGCGCTCTGGCTTTATAAAATGCGGAGAGTTCCGAATTTTGAATTTGCTGGGCTATCTGAAGATAAGACACACCCGAGTTTTGATAAATGATCCCCAGCGTGTACGATGCATTGGTGTCTGTGCTGTCCAGGCTTATCGCCTTATCAAACTGGTTGATTGCTGAATCCAAAACGGTTCTGGCCTGGCCTTCGATACTGTTAAGACTGTCCGATACGTTCAGTTCATTCTGTCCTGTACTGTGTACATCCTCGTAACCGTTTCTTATCGCCAACAGTTTGGCCATAGACGCATTATACAATTCACGACCATAGATCTGGTGATAAAGCGGGTTATCCGGATCCTTTTCCAGCATCGTTTGCAGGATGCCTTCAACCGAACCGTATGAGCGTTCATCAAGATAGACGTTCATGAGCCCGTTAAGTAAATTCAGATCACCCGGATTGCGCTCAATAAGCAATCGATAGGTATTTACTGCTTCACTATCCTGTTCGTTTACACTATAAAGGTAGGCTAGCCTTTCAAGGTAATCGGTATGAACGCTGTCGTCGTATGATACGGCCATTTCCATACTTCCAAGGGCCTCGGGGATTTCACCCAGCTTGTAATAGACGGTTGCCAAGGCAGCATGACTGATCGCGCTGTCCGGCATAATAATGGTCGCATTTTGCAGATGCACCTTTGCGTTGTTCAGATCCGTCCGGGTATCTGTAGAGTCGTGGCTGAGGATACTGACACCCTGATTATGTTCATCACTCCAGCTATTCGCAAGAAGATCATCAATCTTCGGTTCAAGCGGACCATTCCCCTGTTTGTCGAGTTGCTGAGCCTCGAGCAGATTTTGACGCATATTCTTATACAGGGGCTGTTGCTGGTCCGGTTGTGTAATCGCGACAGCCATTTCACTCAGGATCTTGCCCTTAAGGTAATACAGGTTGGGATCTTTGGGATTTCTTTGAATCGCCTTATCAGCATCTTTAAGCGCTGTCTGATAATTCTTGTTGCTTAACGCCTTTTGTATAGATTGGTCGTTAGCAGAATCGCCGTTTCGGTCTACTTTTTTTGTAGTTGAACAGCTAACAAAAAGCCCGAAGGCCAGCAAAAGCATGGCCATTCGGGCTGACAAAGTTGTCATATAAGTTTCAGATTTAGGGTCAGATCAGTAGTATTCGTTAGTTCATCCCTGCTTTTTTCATGGCTTCCTGGGCTTTTTCCTTCATACCAAGAGCTGTATAAACCCGGAATAATGATTGCCAGTAGTTCTGATTATTCGGGTCGAGTTGCGCAGCTTTTTGATAGAAGGGAAGTGCCTGATGAAGAACATTCTTCGCAGCGGCATCCAGAGAGTCAGCCTTCTTCAGATCGTTGGTATTGTTTCTCATCTGGAATAGAGCAGCAGCCTTGTTCTGATAGATGACTCCCATCGTATTGTACGCTGTTGGATCATTAGGCCGGTGATTGATAACGTACTGAAGCTGCGTTTTAGCTTTGCCGGTCATATCTTCGATGTTCGAAGCCAGCTGTTGATTGGAGTTTTGGAGTTCATCAATCTGAGATTGATACTCTTTATTGTTGTTCTTTTGCTGCTTTTGTTGAAGAGTAAATATCCGGTTATAACGATTAGTCAGCGTGTCATTCATGGTCATTGCCATTTTGTACAGCTCGGTTCCGTAAACCAGATGATATTGAACATTGCTCGAATCGGTGCTGATCAATGTTTTGACCGTGGCAATTGCATTCTGATCATCATTCATTGCCAGATACGTATTGGCAAGAGATTGTATGACTTTTACATTATCAGGATAATTCTCTTTGGCCTTCTTAAGTACGTCGACGGATTTATCATATTTCTTGTTCTTTTGATAGAACTGAGCAAGACGCAGATAATCGTTGGCCGGCGGTTTTGATGATTTTTGAAGGATTTGGGTAAGGACATTTTCTGCCTGACCGGCGTTACCCTTCATATCGTAGACTTCGGCAAGAACTTCATAGCTGATCAAACTATCCGGACTTATAGCAATCGCATTTTGCAAGTGGTCAACGGCTTTGTTAAGATCACCCGGTTTCCTGGTACTGTCATTGGCTGCAAGATGGACGGCAGCATTGTGCTCATGTGTCCACATGTTTACGGTTTCCATGCGCATCAGTGTCATTTCTTTCGAATCAGCTTTGCCCGAGCTTTTGTAGAGCTCTTTTGCTTTTTCGTAGTTCTGATGCATCTTTTTGAAATCAGCTACTCTCTGGCCTAGACTATCCTCATTGGCCATTTTTGAGTAAACATATCCTTTATAATAATAGGCCTCCGCATCAGTTGAATCCTGAGCAATAGCTTTATCGAGTGAAGTTAGTGCTTTCTGATAGTCCTTGTGCTGAAGATTCAGTTTGGCTGATTCAATGTTTGGATTACTTGCAGAACAAGAGTACAGAAAGAGAGCCAACAGGCCCACTGATAACACACGTATGAGATTCTTATTCATAATTAAGTTATGGATCTTGGTTTCATAATATGATTATTAACGAAATGTAACCATAGAATGGTCGATCTGCAATTGTCTAACAACGTTATAGCAGGTAGAATTCAAGAAAGCATTGGGAATGTATCAAAAAAGTTTGAATGGAAGTATTATTTTATGCCTATGTTTTCGAATAGCATATTCTCAGTTCGACGCGAGCGGGAGCTCGATTTTATATATCTGGAAGGCCATGATCCGGACAGAGTCCCGATTGTATGTCTTCATGGAATGTTTGGCGGACTTAGCAATTTTGACCAGCTTGCCAGTATGCTGGGGTATGATCGTACGATTGTGATACCGGAATTGCCACTTTATCAGGGACGCAGCCGTTATTTGAAGGTACAGGGATTGTCCGATTGGGTTTTCAAGTATGTGTTTGATCGCTTTGATTTCAGGGAAGCTATTATAATTGGTAATTCCCTTGGAGGACATATTGCTCTTGAATGCGCACTTACAAACCCCGGGAGGGTGAAAGCTCTGGTGCTGGCGGGTAGTTCCGGGTTGTTTGAGCAAAACTTCGGTTATTCACGGCCTCGTCGTTTCGACAGGGAATATATCCGGGAACGGGCGCAGCAGGCTTTTTTCAGCTATCAGCTCGAGGATCGAATAATTGATGAGATTGTGCAGGTGCTGGCCTCAAACAGGAAACTTGGCCGATTGCTTAAGATTGCGCGTTCTACCCACGAATACAATATGGAGGCTTACCTCACGGCTATTCGGCAGCCATGCCTGCTGGTTTGGGGGAAAAATGACGTCATTACACCACCTGCTGTCGCAGAGTCATTCCTGAAATTACTTCCGAACGCACAACTCGAATGGATTGATAAATGCGGACATGCCCCTATGATGGAACACCCGGGCTCATTCATGAAGCTTGTCAGAGAATTTCTTAAAAGCATAGACCCGGTTCCGCAATTTTACGAATCGGCATTCTTCAACGAAGTAAAATAAGATCATTAATTATGAAACAAGTAATCAAGACTGAAAAGGCTCCGGAAGCAATTGGACCTTACAGCCAGGCTGTCGTTGCAAATGGGATGGTGTTCTGTTCCGGACAGATCGCTTTGGATCCGGAAACCGGTCATTTTGTAGGACCTATCATCGAAACACAAACCCGACAAATCATGCAGAACCTCAAAGCAGTCCTTGAATCTGCAGGATCTGGTCTGGACAAGGTGGTCAAAACTACCATCTTCCTGGCAGATATGAATGATTTTGAAAAGGTTAACGAGATATATGGCGCCTATTTCGAGGACAAACCACCTGCAAGGGAAACCGTTGCCGTAAGGTCGTTACCCAAGAATGCATTGGTGGAAATCAGCTGTATTGCCCAGGTAGGGTAGTTTGATCCCATATATCTTTATCCCTTTCGAAGGTCAGTAACTCCTTTTTTTGAAGATAGTTGACTTATCTGTCTGATTAGTATTAATTAGGACATGTGATAGTTATGTCTGACAGAATTTTATTCAGCTGCGGAGGAACCATACTGTTCTTCTGAAAGTTGAATGATTGATTGGTTTTGGTTTCAGTCAACAGATCAGGTTAAGAAGCGATCATGTCATATCATTTGTAAGAAGGGGATTACTATGGAAAAGCGTTTTTCGATAACGGTATGGGTCGGTTTTTTTATCGCAATAGTAGGTGCGATCGTGTTCGTCATCTCGGGCCTGGGGTACCAGTGGCATTGGTGGAGCCTGGGGATGGGCTTCACGTTGTTGCGCTGGGGGTTTTACATCACACTGGCAGGTGGACTCATATCGATTGCCGGGGCTGTTATCGCGCGGCCAAAACGACCCGTGCGTGGATTTGAATATGCCTGTATCGGGATCATCGTATCGCTCGCCGTCTGTGGGACGGCCTGGCTTTTCCAGCGACGTGCAGCGGCCGCACCACCTATTCACGACGTGACCACCGATATTCAAAATCCTCCGTTGTTTAAGGCTGTCCTCCCGCTTCGTGTCAATGCACCCAATAAGTCGGCCTACTTTGGTGATGATAGTGTCAGGTGGCATGGTAAGCGTGTAACGGTATCGGAGGCTCAGCGCGAGGCCTATCCCGATATTGTGCCTATCAAACTATCGGTCTCGACAGACCAGGCATATGAGTACGCTCTGGCGGCCGCAAAAAAGATGAGTTGGTGGAAAATTCAGGCTGCCGATCAATCAGCCGGTAGAATCGAAGCCACATCAACGATCCCCTGGTTCGGCTTCAAAGACGATATCGTCATCCGCATTGAAAGTCAGGACAACGACAGCCGTATAGATATCCGTTCGGATTCCAGACTTGGGTACAGTGATATTGGTGAAAATGCACGCCGGATACGCCACTATATGAAGCTCCTGGAACAAAAAGCAAAAGGCCATATCATTTCCGACTGACACCGTTAACACCAGTTTTAATAAGAAATATAATATTGCTTCCCTTGCCGGGCGGGATTAAGGGACTATGCCGTCACGCCAGTCCTCGACCCTGGTATAGTAAACCTGCTGATAGTAGATATTCCTCATCAACAGGTAGTGATTGAAAGGGAAGAAATCGCGTGTGTTTATGACCTGCTTGAAGTAGAAAGTATTGGGTACATCGGAAGTGAATTGCTGGTAGTACCAGGTCATTCCATCAATATTGTGTTCAACATAAGATGGCGGACCCAGTACGATGTACAGCATACCCGGGTCAGTCTTCCAACCTTCCTTGTAGTTTGAAAACAGCATGTTGGCATCTTCTACCCGGCTGTAATAGCTGGAGATAACCGCTTTCGCCTTGTGTTTATTTGGGATTAGATTAGCCCAGAATTTATCGAATGCCTGTTTGAGGGAATCGGAATTATAATATCTCATCAGGTTTTTGTATTCCTTCTGAGTTGCGATATAGTAAGTAGCCTCCGCCAGTTCGTTGAGATTGGTCAGTCGTGGGAAACCGGGTTCGCGAACGGCAAAATCACGGGAGCGGACGAAGGATGTGTTATTAGCCGCATCCGTGCCGATGATGGAAGCACGATAAATCCCCTGTTTTAGTTTTGGCAAGAGAAAATCTATCGATATAGCCCCGGCCAAGCCGTTGTAGTTACGCGTAGTGACCTGTATGGTATCAGCCGTGCCGAAATCAATGCCTCTGTACTCCAGGCTTCCCTGCATCGGGGTGACAAAGTAGGGGGGGCGTGCCGGTGTGGAATCCGCCCTGAATTTCACGAGCGCCATTTTCAGGTTCAGATTGTTATTAGTCGTATTCAGATACAGCTGAATTGCTGCCTTCAGGGAGTCGACGCTCTGCGAGATGTGATAGGTTAGGACCGGTTCAAAATTCGGTGGAGCGTCGGGTCCGCCGCCTTTTGACAGGAGCTCGATCGATGTGGTGGTTACCTGGTTTTGAGCCGGATTCGGTATAATAGAGTGTAATGACTGCTGGCTCGATTTCCCCGAGTTCTGATCCAGCAGTACGGCCTGTATATCATAAGTACCGGGCACTAAAATTGTTTTGAAATGGATCAGATAATTCTTCAGACTGCGGCTTGCCGAATAATTACTTACATCAATCGTCCTGTTATAACTTTTGACGATCGGAAGAGCATCAGCCGTATCTTTCCTGGTTATTTTGAGTTCCATGTCAAAATGTGCCTCAAAACGCCCTGTATTATTAACTGATTTAAAAATCAGGCTGTTATATGGGATGCTGATATCAACCCGTAATCCGGGCAAATAGTGCTCATCATAGAACCCAAATGCTCCAATATTGAAGTTGGGCAGACCGGGAACAAATGAATGCAGATCCCCGGCACTGACATTGGCGTATCTGGGGGTGGTGCATCCCCCAAGAAAAATAACGACGAGAAGAGCGACGAACGATGCGGCTCTGGTGAATAAAGCAGTCGTTTTACCCATGCTCGTTACCGGGTAACAGTGAATTCGGAGGTTCGATGATTGCCAGTATTATCATATGCTGTGACCCTCAATTTGTTGACCGCCTTTGGTTTGAAATCAGGACGATAGTATAAAATCTTGTGGCCTTCCGGATCATAATCCGGAATACCCCTGATACCATTACAGTAAATAACTGTTCGCTCATTGTCCACACCTGAAAGATTATCTTTTACAGATACTGCAACAAGCCAGTGCCCATGTCTGCGAACGAGTTCGGGATGAGTAATATCAGGGGGCGTGGTATCCCGAAGCACGCGATATTTCCCAAAACTTGTGATACGTGCATTCAGAAGATCCTGATTGCGTATGGTCGCGATAAAATCATATCGGTTTCGGTGTCGCGGATTGACGGAATAGATCGCAAGTCCTGGTTTGGTTGCTACCGAATCAGGTAGTTTTACACTCACATAAATTGAGCCTTTGACCGGTTCGATATCCGGTAACACTGAAAACCATGGGAGACCATGACGATAGCCGTTATTAAGATAAACACTAAGTGTGTCGTATAGCGTGTTGCGTCCAAATCCGGCTGAGATGCTATGATCATCTGATGAAATTGTCTGTGAACGTCCGGGATAGATACGATAGAGTGTTGCCATACGGTCCGGCAATTTGATGTCCAATGTATCCTGACCACGCAAATTGATGACCTTACTGTTTCCTTCATACAGAAAATCACCCGGATTGGGACCACTGCTGTTATCAGGGGAGACCTTTTCTTCCGCGGGCATTGATACCCAGTTGTCCGTCCAAAAACAGCTTCCACGATACTTTGTGTTTTTTTTGTCAGTCATGGAAGATGAGGGGGGATCCTGAAAAATCAGGGTTACATAAGCATTCGTCTTATTCCCGAAAAAATCGGATGCCGTGATGGTAAACCGGTAACGTCCATTGGGTAAATCGAGGACGCCTCGATTTTTGAGCCGCTTATAAAAGGTTAGGGTGTTGCCGTCTTTCACATACAGGCGTTGATAGGCCTCTCCCTTATGCCTGAGAAGCTGATAGATCCTGTCCAGATCCATCTGGTGGGTGTTAGAGTACGAGAAACTATCGACTTCAGATTTAAAATAGACGGTTGTGTCCTGTCTGAGCATGAGCCGGTAAACAGCATATGAATTGTGTACTCCATCGGAATGATCACCCGCTTCAATGCCAAGGCCGACAGCACCGCTAACTCTGATCGTACCAAAGTCGTATCCCTGCTTGGTTCTGCGCGGCCGTTCGGTATAAATTTCCTTTTTACCCTCAATGGTTGCGTTTTCGGAAATAGGCTCGATGGACAGTCCCTGGACATACGGCGCCCGGTGATCTTTAACTCGTAGATTCGTTAAAAATGGGTTAAAAGGGTGTTCCAGTGGTGTGCGCAATTCGAAATGCAGATGCGGCGGACCAATTCCCGATGACCCGGTATATCCAATAACATCACCTTGCTTAAAATAGATGTGATACTTTGTCATTATCCGGTCGAAGCTGAATTCGTAAGTCTGAAGACGCAACGAATCAACAAGATGCCGGATTTTGGGGATGAAGTCTTCCAGATGAGCATATACGGAGAATGAACCATCTTTATGTCGGAGGTAAACGACATTTCCGTAGCCGTATGGATCGACACCCAGCCTGTATAATATCCCGGGCCGGGTCGCATAAACGGGGTATCCACGCCGCCCCCATGTTTTAATGTCCAGTGCGGCATGAAAATGGCCGGCCCTCGTTTCTGCAAAGGTAGACGAAATGTCGTGGCTGGCGTCGGTTGGCCACAACCATTTGATATTGTGTGAAAGGTACGGAGGGAGTGTCTGTGCGATTGCCGGAAGTTGCTTCCCTGTGAATATTAATGCAACAATAGCGGTGAAGAGTATGAGACGGATACGCAAGAGCCTGTTCTGTTGGAGTGGATTGATATTTTATCTTCGGCCTTTGAGGCAGGCGCCTGCGTAAATTATCTCCCGCTTTGCAGTTTTGCAAAGGATTTTTATCGGTTTTTAGCTGACGCCGACTTCCAGAACTACATTCTTCCCGCAGAGCGTTGCCCTGAGATGATCTCCTGAATGTATCGGTCCAACTCCTTCAGGGGTTCCCGTAAAGATGAGATCGCCGGGGTTCAACGTGAAAAAATGTGAAAGTTCGGAGATCAGATGCGCCACAGGAAAAATCATCTTAGAGGTATCTCCGCGCTGTTTGATCTCCTCATTCTGTTCAAGCTCGAACGTAAGTTGCTGGGGATCATCAACCTCGCCGGCAGGAATAAAGTTACTTATGGGAGCGAACGTGTCAAATCCTTTGCTGACCGTCCACGGAAGCGACTTGGATTTGGCTTGCGCCTGGAGATCACGCGCTGTGACATCGATACCAATGCCGTAACCCTCAACGTAGTTCAGTGCATTCTGCAGGGAAATGTTTTTACCGGTTTTCCCGATTGCAACCACAAGCTCTGTCTCATAATGGACATCCTGGCTCTGGAAAGGAATCTGGATATTGTCACCGGAATAGATGATGGAGGTAACAGGTTTGATGAATATGACCGGGTTTTTGGGCACTTCATTTTTAAGCTCATGGGCATGAGCTACATAATTCCGTCCAATCCCAAAAATCGAATTTACTCGTAACCGGCGTTCCAAGCCGGGAATAGTGATCGAATCGGGCATAGATTAGATGATAAAAAAGCCCTAGTGTAGAAAACACTAAGGCCAATTACAGAAAATATTTCAGATGGTTCAGTTCGGATCCACATGAACGAACCGTCGGTCATTTTGACCTTTGGTAAAACGGACTGTGCCTTCCTGGATAGCAAAGATCGTATAATCGTTGCCTATGCCAACATTTTTACCCGGATGGAACTTGGTGCCACGTTGGCGTATAATAATATTTCCGGCAAGCACATGCTCGCCACCAAATTTTTTTACACCGAGGCGTTTTGAAACGGAATCGCGACCATTTTTAGTTGAGCCGCCACCTTTTTTATGAGCCATAACTGCTTACTGTTTCTGATGATTCACTATGTGGGAGATTCGTATCAAACGGTAAGTTTATCGATGCGTATCTGGGTCAGTTTTTGACGATGACCGGTACGCTTTTGATACCCTTTGCGCCGTTTTTTCTTGAATACGATGAGTTTATCGGCTTTCACATGGTCTACCACGGTAGCCTGAATCTGGGCACCTTCTACAACCGGCTTTCCGACATGGACTTTCTTATCATCATTGACGAGAAGAATACGGTCGAAGTCGACCTTTTCGTCTACATCATTTGCAAGATGATCCACATAAATTAAGTCGTTCTCGGCTACTTTGTATTGATGCCCGCCAATTTCTACAATTGCGTACATTATATCTGGGAGATAGCTTAAAGTTAAATTTCTTACAGAAACCAAAGATAAGAGTTCAGGAAATTATATCAAATTTTTTACCGTTAACTTTGAGTGGAACACTTCAGCGGAATCTGCTAATTTAGATCCCATTGGTTAACTGAATAACGGAAGAGGAAAAAATGATAAAAAAATTGCCAGATATTCATCGTGCGGCTTTAACATATAAGAACCGTTATCGTCTCAAACATGATGGAGGCAGAGCCTGGATCAAGGATTCCCAGCTGCATGATGCCCTGCAGGAACGGAATAAGTATTTGACAACGACAAAAAACGGGGACAACCTGGAATCCGTTGTTCCGTATCGCGTGGAAAATGTGGATGAAGAGGAAGCCTAGCATACCGGGTATTTCTATCCAATTATAGCAGGTTTTGTTTCGGGTGGCCGGTTCGTTGTAATCCGGCCTTTCTTATATGGAGTTTACCCGGAATTTTTCATCCATTGCCCCGTAGGTCGATAAAATTTAAACTGTTGGTACTGCTGAAGTTTCGGGTTGATCAAATTATTTGGGTAAGTGTGAATTCAATATTCATGTGAAGGTTGCAGTTATGAATTATGAAATGCAGGATTTTCGAAAGGACGTAATTGAAGCAAGTGAGTCCATCCCTGTCGTTCTGGATTTTTGGGCAGAGTGGTGTGGACCGTGTCGGATTCTCGGGCCAGTGCTTGAGAAGCTTGCCGGAGAAGCTTCTGGAAAATGGAAACTGGTAAAAATCGATACCGAACAAAATCCACAACTGGCAGCACAATTTGGAATTCGAGGCATCCCATCGGTAAAAATGGTTTACCAGAAAAAGATTATCGCTGAATTTCAGGGTGCGCAACCGGAACCGGCTGTTCGCAAGTGGCTGGCTCAAAATCTTCCGGAATCGGAAAATGAGACTGAAAGCAAAGAACAACTGGAACAGTTGCTGGCCAGCGGGGATCGTAAACGCGCACGCAAGCTTGTGGAAAATGCTGTAAAAAACGATCCTGGCGATCTGGAATCCGTTGTCAAACTTGCAATGCTGCTATTACCAGGCGACATTGAATCAGCGGGGAAACTCCTGGGGAAGGCAGAAGAAAATACTAAGTTTGAGATCGAAAGGGAGACCCTTCAGGCCGTTGAACACCTTAAAGATCTGCAAAACGGGAAAACCCAGATAACGTCGACTGTCGATGGCCTTGCAGAAAAATACAAAGAGGCAGCGAAATCTTTGTTTAAGGAGGATTTTCAGGAAGCGCTCGAGCAGTTTCTTGATTGCCTGATCCGTGATCGCACGATGGATGAAGATGGTCCCCGCAAGGCTTGTATTGCCATCTTTACCATGCTTGGCAACCCGCACCCGCTAACGCAGCAGTACCGGCGACGGTTTTCGATGGCTTTGTATTGAACTTAGCTGGTTATCAGAAATTGGAAACTGGGAAAAGGAACGTTTGGGGACATAAGCGGGAATATCTCCGTTATTACCTGGGACAGAATAAAACAGCGGAGTTTATGGTAAACGAATGAAACCTGTTACAATGTGAGCCGCACCATTAAACCCAGGTCTTCTTTTTTATTTCCATTTATCAGACTCAGTCCGCTGCCAATAGTTTGTCGATTGATATATCGTGTCAGACCCAGCTTACCCCACATGGTGATGTGTTTTAATAAGGACCATTTTATAAGCAGATAGATACGTTGCCCTTGTCCATAGAAGGAAGGGATGTGAAACACATTCAGCATATCATTCTCGAAGGCATAAACACGCGAATGGTAATCATCGGTATCAAAGAAGCAGTACCGAAAATCCATCTGTATCGTGTTTAATGGTAGCCATCTTATATCCTGATAAAGAAGAAAGCCAACAGATCTGTTGACGGTTGTAGCTGTATATCGAACCCATTCAACACGTGACCGAAACTGTATATGCGGATCCGGTTTTGCTTCGATTTGTCCCCTTAATCTCAGCCGATTTTGCTCTCCCGTAAATAGGAAATCGCGACCCAAAGAGTCAAAAGTATTCTCATCGATGCCATTTACCTGATAACTGCCCAATACGGTTGCTGAAAAACCAGACCTGATACCAAGATCAAGCACTCCTAACCATTCATAACCATGTGATTTACTGTGTGCCCGGTAACGTGGCATGGGAAAAAAGAACTGGTCGAAATAAGTCCGAAACGTAATTTTCCCCGAGAATTTGAGTCTCAATCCAGCATAAAATCCCTGTTCATTCTGCGGGATACCCGATTTCTGGGAGGTTGCGTTCCCGAAAATAGATTGAAAACGATAGTCATAGTTTCGCCAGGAGACAAGTAGTTCAGCATTTTTGTTCAAACGAGACCGAATTCCGGTGATAAATGCATAAGCATTATTATAACTTCTTGCTGCTTCACCAAAAATGATTTGATTTGCCAGATGAAGCTGATAATCGAGACTTACGACTTCCGCGTCCGTTCCTGAAAAATAATAGAGACGGTAGTATCGGTCATCGGGAGCGATATAGTGATTGAAACGATTATGGTATGCCGTCAATCCTACATTGCCACATGCGAATATCCATTTCAGATGACCTCCGTACATCATTGCCCCGTTGTCGTAGCGTCGTTCGAACTCGGTTGGCGTGCGGTAATAACCGGTAAAGCTTGGATATGCAACGGTGTCTCCATCAATGATGGAGGCGCTGTATCGGCGACGTGAGAAAAAAAGTGTTGCTGACAGACGATTTCCAACAGTGGCTGCAAACCCACGGAAGAAATGGTTTTCATCTGTGGAGGTATAAGGCCGCAATCCCCGTCCGTTCAGAATGGCGCCGGTAACCACTTCAGTGCCCATTCCCATTGATCCGCTGGTACGGATATTGAGTCCCTGGCCGAAGTTCAGGCTATAATCCCCGACAACCAATCGGCGCAAAATACCTACGTCATAGACAGCGAAATGCCCGGATGTATAGTCGAATCCCAGTTTGCCGTCCCATCGTTCTCCGGGATCTTTGTCCTGAGTGATATTAAGCGACAGATGCCTGTTGTAAAGCGTTAGCCGCTGATAAGCATGTGCGGGGCCCCCGAGATAACCCGTCTTGCCGGAATCAGCCTGATAACCTTTTTGATGCGTGAGCGTCTGTTGAACCCTCGCAAGATACTGACCGCGAAAACCGTCGGTCCAGAAATGGAAATTTTTGTGTAATGACGATCTGCTGATTCTCAAAAATGGTTGAATACGTTTTAACGTCACTTTTCCAATGCCTTTTATTTTTTTAAGTTCGGAGAGTTTCTCAAACAAATGGGTTTGCCTGTATGCCACAATCCGATTTGCCATTTCCGGATCCAAGGCTGGAATTTGCTGCAGTTCGTCAGCAGACGCCGTATTCGGATCCATCGGGTGTTGAATCAACTGTTCCAGGAAATTCATCTCTTGTTCTGCAGTGGATGTTGCATCACCGGATTCCGATTTTTCAGCACTCAGCTCCGATTGGTCTTCTATTATCCTGAGAGTGGAATCCTGAACCTGCGGGTACGCAATGACAGACATAAGAAGCAGGCTGGCAATAAGAAGCAGACATTTTTTCATGGTTCTACAGGTTTAAGCCGATATCAATTCCCGGGCTCCAACCCAACCACGGATGGTGCTGTGCTACTATGTTTGCACTAAGGCGGCCGATACTGATGCCGGAACCGATGGCATATGTCGTCGGTTTCGTAGTCACTCCAACCCGCAATGCAAATACTGAAACCGGATGCCATTCAATACCCGATCTCACCGATACAGGGAAGCGAATATCCTTTTGGATTCCTGTGGTGATGAAAACCTTTGAGGCTGGCATCCAGGATAGTCCGATATCAAGGGTTTGAGGGAGAGGCTCCAAAGCTTTTCCCAGCTTTGGACTATTGATGTTGGTTGCAAAGGCACCAATCCAGAGGCGTGGGAGTGCGCGGATTCCAAAACCGGCATCAATGCCGAACTGGCCGGCCGAACCATAGGGCGGGGCCAGTGAAATTCTCGTATATGTAACCCTGAGTCCGACCCTAACAAACTTAAAACGTCTCATGCCGACGACAAGGAAGCGGGTTTGTCTGTACAGGTTGTTACCAAATGAGTTGGCCCCACCGCCCACCGTCAGATTATCATGATTCCAGGTGAAGGTACCCGCGTAATCTGTCAGTTCCGCGAGGTTGTAGTTCCGGCGTGTATATACTGAGAAAGTGGTCTTATCGACAGGGACCATCGCCGGGTTTCCAAAAACTTGCCAGGAATCATCAGGCATCGCGGTAACGGCACCGGCAAGTCCCGACAGCCGTGCACCCATTAGTGCCTGGGCGTAGCTCATACCACCGCAAAACAGAAAAAGTGACAACAGACAGGTTGTACGTGCGTTAATAACGCTGAAAATCCCTCTCTTTCTTCGTATCATGATCCTCTCTCAATGAATGTACTCAGTTATCCCGCCAAATGAAGGCATTTACTTTATATGACACACAACTTCGCCGGTCATTACAGAATGATTGGAAAAAAATAGTTTACTTAAGTTTTCTAATCTTATTGATTGGCGGCTGGAATGCCCGGGCCCAGGAACTGGATTGTACCGTTTCGCTGGATATGAGCCAGGTAAACAGCTCAAATGTGGATTATCTGAAAAACCTGAAACCGTCAATAGAATCGTACATCAACGACTATCACT
>Ga0102953_1001021_pt1 | contig 18157 bp, 17 predicted proteins | sample SalPon2A_C_D2_MG_FD_78509 | JGI IMG/M metagenome (GOLD analysis project Ga0102953, IMG submission 78509) | Soil microbial communities from South San Francisco under conditions of wetland restoration - Salt Pond MetaG R2A_C_D2_MG | ecosystem: Environmental > Terrestrial > Soil > Wetlands | place... | reverse complement strand
TTTTCCTGTCGGATTACTACCGAAAGGTTAGGGTTGTAAATTAAGGAACCGCCGTATACGAGAACCGTACGTACGGTGGTGTCGTTAGTTTGTACTCAGAGGAATTCGATGATAAAATTAATCGTGATCGATACCTTTGAGAAAAAGCTCCATCTGCTGCGCTAACTTTGCGGTGGTGTCGGAAAATGAAGTAGGAGGAAAACTACTTTATTTTCCTCCTACTCGATTATTGGGCGGTAGGTGCTGGGCAAAATCAGTGTGTTGATATGTTCAAGAACAGTCGAAACGACAGCCAACAATTATACCGAACAGTTTGTAACTTTGAATAGCGGATCAGATGTTTGAAGCCTTCTTGAAAATGATCGATTGAGAATCCGCACCTCTGCTCGCAACGAACTAATTTTTCGATACCAATAACTATTTTACTAACCAATAAAAAAGAATGCCATGAAGAAAATTTTGTTTTTAACCGGCGACTTTGCCGAAGATTATGAAACGATGGTGCCTTTTCAAATGCTAATAATGGTGGGCTACGAAGTGCACGCCGTGTGTCCTGATAAAAAGAAAGGTGATACCGTGAAGACAGCCATTCATGATTTTGAAGGTGATCAAACCTACACCGAAAAGCAAGGTCATAATTTTGCACTGAATTACAGTTTTGCAGACGTGAATGTTGAAGACTATGCAGGGCTTGTTGTTGCAGGTGGCAGGGCGCCTGAGTACCTCCGACTGTATCCCAAAGTGTTGGAAATCGTTCGCCATTTCTTTGATGAAAATAAGCCAGTGGCTGCCATTTGTCACGGACCACAAATTTTAAATGCTGCCGGGGTCACTCGTGGCCGAAAACTCACTTGTTATCCGGCGGTGGGGCCGGAAGTGAATCTCGCCGGCGGGGAATACCAGGATATTCCGGTGGATGGTGTTTTTGTTGAAGGCAACTTGGTGTCATCACCAGCCTGGCCCGCACATCCGGCATTTATTCGCGAATTCCTGCGATTGATGGGAGCTGAAATAAAAATTTGATGATCGATGTACAAGGAAGTGTTATATCCGGTCTTTTTTTTAATGGGTCGGATCTTTCTTTTTTATAGATTAAACGCTTATTTCTATTGTGTTCATCTTCGTTGCTGTCTTTATGATCGTCCATACCATAATGTCAGGGGGATTATGACCAAAAAAAAATCGCTTAATTGAACCTTTAAAACGGATTACACCCATATAAATTTCTGTCATCTACTATTTTTCGATTCAACTGATTTCTCTTAACTTGTATATGTAAAAGCAAGAAGTTAAAGGAGATTCAATCATTTAAATTGTATAATCATGGTAACAAAATGGCTTGTTTTTTCGGGCTTATTTCTGGTTTCAGGAATGTTGATGGCTCAGGATTACACGGTGACCATGGATGTTTCTTACACGACTGTCGCTGTTAGTAATCAGCAGTACCTGGATGTGTATGTTCCGAAAAGTAAAAATAACATGCCCTGTGTCGTTTGGATTCATGGTGGTGCTTGGATGTTTGGCTCCAAAACTGGTTTGTCGCGCGAAGTCGGATTTTTACTGAAAGAGGATTATGTTATTGCTAGCATCGGTTATCGCTTGAGCGGCGAAGCAATTTTTCCTGCCCAAATTTATGATTGCAAAGCGGCCATTCGATTTTTAAAGGCTCATGCCGATAAATACCAGATCGATAGTACCCGGATCGTGGTAGCAGGGTCTTCAGCGGGCGGTCATTTGGCTGCGCTGATTGGAACCTCGGCAGGCGTGCCTGAATTGGAAGACAAATCGATGGGGAATGCAGGTGCCAGCTCCAGCGTACAAGCTGTGATCGACTTATACGGGCCAACGGATTTTCTCATCATGGATGAACTTCCGGAAAACTGCGTTAATCCACAAAAACATTTGGTGCCAAATTCACCGGAAAGTCTGCTGCTTGGCTGCAACATTGTTGATTGTCCCGAGAAAGTGAAGCAAGCAAATCCAATCACCTACATTTCGCCGGACGATCCTCCATTTCTCATTTTTCATGGGAAATCTGATTGTACAGTGACACCAAAATCAAGTATTTTGCTCGCTCAGCAGCTTCAGAAAAATGACGTGTTGGCGACCCTGAATTTAATTCCGCGGGCCGGTCATGGTGGCAACGAGTTTTTAAGCGACGAGGTAAAAGATCAAATTCGTGACTTTTTAAGCCGAACATTGAAGTAGGTTTCATCTTCATCATTTGAACCCTTTTGTTGTCGCAAACTACATTTTGTAAGAACCAGTAAAAATTGAATTATGGCAGACGAAAAAAGAGACGGATGGGCAAAAGTTGAAATCATTGCGCGCATCGCAGGAAGTTTACTGATTCCGTTGATTATTTTTATTGTTGGTTACCAGTTTAATATGCGCATGAAGCATGATAATGAACAGCAACGAAATGCTGATCGCATCACGACGCTGATCTCTTCATTGTCAAGCCAAAATGAGCAGGAACGGGAAATGACTGTTGAGTTTTGCAATTACCTGGTGGACCAGGGACAATTCCCCAATGAGCTGTTACCGATTTTTAAGAATCTTATCAATAGCGCAAATCGGGATGTGAGCGAAGGAGCTACACAGGTTTTGCAGAAGATAGCTGAGAAGAATCCGGATTCTAAGGTGACTAACGATATCAAACAAACCATTGCAGAGCGCAATCCGATTGTTTACATTCAGTACACGACTGAAGATTTAAAAGGCAAAGCCAATGCGATTCGCAATCGACTGAATGAGAATAATTACAACGCTCCTGCAACGGAGTTGGTAAAAGCAAAGGTCAGCGGAAATCAAATTCGCTACTTTAAAGCGGGCGACACTGAAATCCCAAATCAAATAAAACAAATGCTGGACGCCAGTTTTGAGACTGACTTTAAATTGGTTGATCTTTCGCAGCGTTACCAGGGAAAAACGCGCGACAAAATGTATGAAATTTGGTTGGCGAATTAACTAAAAAGCGACATGGCGCGTATAATCGAAACATGTGTTAGCTGTTGGAATTGGGCGGAGTACTGGAAGAGACACTTTAAAATTCAGTACCATGAACGAAAAACCAAGATATGGCTTGCTTATTTTCAGGATGACGCTTTGTTTTCTTTTTACGATCACCCTCTCAATTTCTTTTGCGCAACCAACAAAGGATGAACTGTTGAAACGATACCTGCGGGAGCAGTTTGCAATTCCCCTGCAGGCAGGGATGTCAATCAATCCAAACGCTTTTGTCGATCAATCAGGAAACGGAGAGATCAATGATGAGCTATCATTGGAACTCGTTGAAGCACTGAAAGATTCTGCCCAAATAGATAACCGGCCTTACTATTTTTACCGGATTGCCAAGATCTACCAAAAGCTTAACTATCCCACGTTGGCTCAAAACTATTTAAAAGAGGCTTACAATGAAATCCAATCCCAATATTTGGATGATTCGGAGAATCTGACAATTCTACATGGGTGCTCGGAAATCTGTATGGCAATGGGTGATTTTGAACACGCTATCCAATGGTGTGATAAAATGCTCGCATTGAGTCCTGAAGATACAGGAATAACTTACCTACGAAATTATTTGCAGGTGCAAGCCTATCCAAATGCTCCCGAAACAAAGCTTTTGATTGATTCTTCCTTAGAGAGATATCCGGAATCTACCAGTATTTATTTCATTAAAACCATGCTCCTCATTGGCACGGAAACTGCTTCCAAAAACCGTTTTGGAGACGGTAAATTCACAGGATTCAAGTCAGACTTCTCATTCCTGAAGCAAGCATCTGAAAAATACCCTAACAATATTAGACTGAAAATGTCGGTGCTTTGGGAGCAGTTGGTGGTTAAATTTATCGAAACAGTGTACTACAATTCCTCGGTGAAGTCAGCTTTATTTAGAAATTCTGAATCGTTGAGTCATCAGGAAAAATATCGCTTTTACTTACTTCCGGGTGATTCCATTCAATTAACGATATGGGAAAGGGAATTTTTAGAGATGGTTCCCGATTTGGATGGATCCGATTATTCAACGGCCTATTTATCACTTGGGGTCATCAAGGAACTGCAAAACGATTATCGACAGGCGATTAACTATTTTTTGAACGCTTTGGAATGTGTTCATCAGACTTCAACGGATGCCCCCGTTAATCTTTCTGACTATTATGACAATATTATCACCGGCTATCTTTTGTTGGGCGATACAGTAAATGCCGGGAAGTGGACCTGGCGAAAAATTGAAGATCATGCATCGATCTGTCCTGCAGCAGATGACTATGTTGATTTGTCCAGATATACGTTTCGAAACGGGCAGTTCGACCAGTGTTTGGCACAACTTCAACATGCGTTGCTCATCGATTCGCTATGCTATGATGCCTACGTGGGAATAGCCAACATCTACATGTTGAAAGGTGATGTGGATCGTGCATCAATGTATATGGGAGAATGTTATCATCGCAACCCTGCCTTTCAAAATTGGTTTCCGTCATTTGTAATTTTGAACTTAATGGTAAATAACAACGAGCTGGCCCATCAAGCTCTAAAACATATGTTGCGTCAAAATCCCAACGATGTTTTTGCCAGGCAGGTCATACAAGATTTTTTCCCGGAAGATCAATTTTTTTAAGGACTGATTAATAAGCAATCAACCATTCGAAACCAAAAATCAATAACCATGGATATCAGCATTTTTACCAACAGAACCCAGCACCCAACCAATCAGGATTTGGTGAATGCATTGGGCGAAACCTATTCGATTTGGGAGAGTTTACGCGATTTTATTTTCCATCAATATCCGAAAGGCGTTGAAGAGTGGAATTATCCTGGAACCAATTATGGATGGAGCTTTCGAATCAAAGATAAAAGGCGTGCGATTGCTTACTTTCTTCCACGTGAAGGGTTTTTTAAAATGGCCTTTATTTTTGGCGGGAAGGCAATGGAAAAAATAGTAAAAAGTGAGGTGAGCCCAAAAATAATAGCGGACTTAAAACGTGCCAAGGCTTATCCTGAGGGAAGAGGAATTCGAATTGAAGTAAAAGATGAATCTCCGGTTGAAGATATTAAAAAACTCATTCTTATTAAGTTGGGGCGGTAATAGGTGACATTCCTGGCTCTTAAAACGAGCATGCTAAATTGAACCATGCCTGGTAATTTGCTGTTTGATTGTTTGTTATCAATCAGCTCAAAAATGAAAAAAGGACGTTTGGAAGCTTTTAGTGATGGTGTATTAGCAATCATCATCACGATCATGGTGTTGGAGATCAAAGTGCCCCATGGCGACGATTGGCAGGCATTGGTGCCGCTGATTCCGGTTGTGATCAGCTATGTGCTGAGTTTTATCTACCTGGGCATTTACTGGAACAATCATCACCACATGATGCACACTGTTAACCGTGTGACAGGCGGTATTCTCTGGACCAACCTTCATTTGTTATTCTGGCTTTCGTTGGTGCCTTTTACCACCGGCTGGATGGGCGAAAACCATTTTTCCGCTATTCCCATGGCACTGTATGGCTTTGTATTATTGATGGCGGCCATTTCATACTTCATATTGCAACGCAAAATTCTGAAGGTACATGGTCAACAATCCATTTTAGCCAAAGCAATTGGCAAGGATGTCAAGGGAAAAATCAGCCCTATTCTTTATTTGATCGCCATTTTTTCGACCTATTTTACCAACTGGATCGCCGGGTTAATATATATCATCGTAGCACTGATGTGGCTGGTCCCCGATAAACGGATTGAAGTCATTTTTAAGGAAGAGTAGGGCTTTATTTACCGAACAGCAAAATTTGGTTTTATACTGAACTTCAAAACAATTTAGTCGAATAACCTGTTTAAATCTATCGCGATTCATAAACTAATTTACCATGAGTTCTGAGGTGCAACCCATTTATTTTGAGACTGAAAGTGATTTTCGGATGTGGTTGGAAAAATATCACCGAAAAGCGTCTGAGTTATTTGTGGGATTCTATAAAGTGGGAAGCGGCAGGAAAAGTATGACCTGGAGCCAGTCGGTTGATCAAGCGATTTGTTTTGGTTGGATTGACGGCGTTCGGAAATCCATTGATGAAGATCGGTATGTCATTCGTTTTACACCCCGAAAGCCGAATAGTACCTGGAGTGTTGTCAACATCAAGAAAGTAGATGAACTGACCAAGAAGGGACTCATGAGACCTGACGGGCTGGCTGCTTTTCAACGGAGAAAGGAAGATAATTCTGGAATTTATTCTTATGAAAATCAGAATTCTGTAAGATTGTCAGACGAGTTTGAAAAGCTCTTTAAGTCTAATCCAAAAGCCTGGTCTTATTTTCAATCTCTTCCGCCATCTTATCGCAAGCCCGCCATCAGGTGGGTGATGAGCGCCAAACAGGAAACGACCCGAAGAAAACGTTTGGCAACACTGATATCCGACAGTGAAGGCGGACGCAAAATTAAACCATTGAGTTATTGATATTACTTCTTGTTAACGGCTTTAATCAATGTTTGTTGACGGCGGTTTTTATCATTCTGACATTCACTTAAAATTTATGGTTATCCGCATTTTTACCTGGTTCGCAAATTCCTGCCGGGCGTCAGACTGGGATTCTCGCTGTTTGCCCCGACCCTTAGGGAGCAGGGAAAATCAATTCGCTCCCTTCAGGGATTGGGGCGAACGAATTGATTTTCAATACTTCATTCTGCTTTTAGGTATGCATGCGGATACTCATTTAAAATTTTAGGATAAATGGTGTTTTACATCGAATATTCGCGTAATTTTATTCCATATTTTATTGAGGCAGGGGGATGTATAATTGTAACAATAACCTTTTAATTTGAGTATCATGTCGAAAAGTCAAGAAACAAAGAAAAGCGTTAAGAAAGAGCCAGCTAAATCATTAAAAGAAAAGCGGCTGGAAAAAAAGGAAAAACGAGCGATGAAGGCGAAGCAATAGTCGTATTTGCCGGAGATTTTTTTTATGATATGGGGAGATGGGGCTCAGGTGGCCCCATTTTTTTTAATCAAAAAGGGAAGCAGTTGCCCGCTTCCCTTTACATGAAATTCATGTATTATAACACTAAAAACCAAACTCGTCAAATGTCTTATTAATTCGTTCAATGGCCTCCATCATCTCCACTTCTGTAATAACCAGCGGAGGTGTAAATCGTATAATGTGGTCGTGAGTTGGTTTGGCCAGAATCCCATTTTCTTTTAGTGCCAGACACACATCCCAGGCTGTTTTTCCATTCGTTGGTTTGATGGCAATGGCATTGAGCAACCCTTTTCCTCGAACCAGTTCAACCAATTGAGAATGAACAGCCCGCATTTCTTTGCGAAACAATTCACCCATCTTGGTCGCATTTTCAGCCAGTTTTTCTTCCTGAATGACGTTGAGCGCTGCGATGGCCACTTTACCGGCAATGGGATTGCCTCCATAGGTAGAACCGTGCTCTCCGGGTTTGATTGTCAGCATAATTTCATCATCAGCCAACACACAGGAAACCGGGAATAGACCGCCGGAAATCGCTTTTCCTAATATAAGAATGTCCGGCCGCACATTTTCGTGGTCGCAAGCCAGCATTTTTCCGGTTCGGGCCAATCCTGTCTGTACTTCATCGGCCACAAAAAGAACCTTGTTTTTCTTACACAAATCAGCCGCTTTTTTCAGAAAGCCATCTTCAGGTACATAAACGCCTGCTTCGGCCTGGATGGGTTCAACCAAAAAACCAGCAACAGTTGGATCCTGAAGAACTTTTTCCAGCGTTGGAATATCGTTGTATGGAATTTTAACAAACCCCGGTGTGTATGGTCCGTAGTCATTGTAAGCATCCGGATCGGACGACATGGAAATAATGGTAATGGTACGGCCATGAAAATTGCCATTGCAAACCACAATTTTTGCCTGGTCGTGCGGAATACCTTTGACTTTGTAGGCCCATTTCCGGATTAATTTTAAGGCTGTTTCATCCGCTTCAGCGCCCGAATTCATCGGAAGCATTTTATCGTAACCGAACAGTTTGCACATGTATTCTTCCCATTCGCCCAACACGTTGTTGTAAAAGGCCCGCGATGTTAAAGCCAGCTTGTTGGCTTGTTGCGTTAGCGCTTCAACAATCTTTGGGTGAGAATGTCCTTGATTGACCGCGGAATAAGCCGCTAGAAAATCCATGTATTTTTTCCCCTCGACATCCCATACATAGATTCCTTCACCACGTTCCAGAACTGCCGGCAGCGGGTGGTAGTTGTGTGCTCCGAATTGATCTTCACGATCCATGTAAAACTGTGCATTTTGATTGTCCATGATCCGTAATATTAGTCGTTAAATTTGTGTAACAGAATTACGCATTATCCGCTGTATTTCAAATTATATTAGGGTGTTTAAAAAGATTATTTCAAGTGATAAAAGTATTTTTTGATTACATATTTTTTTACAATCAGATCCTTTGAATTATAAATCTTCAGAATCTTGCTTGATTGTCTTATATTTGCATGCAAACCAGTAACCCTGACTTAATTTTATGAAGAAATGCCTGGCTACTTTTTTATTGTTTCAGTTATTCGGCGGTGTCAGTTTTGGCTTGTCGGTTAAGCTCGATTCTCTGAATGCGTTGATCAACAATAACAAAAGCGGACGAGTTTCAGCCATCCTTGACTTAGCGTACAATTACGTCGATTCCACGAACTATTACGACTTTATTTGCGATCGGCTCAACGAGGTGATGGACAGTGCAAATACGCATGACAATGACACCTTAAAAGTGGATGCCTGCAATTACCTGGGGCTTGCTGATTTTGCAGCAGGGAACTATGAAGGAGCTACCAGTAAGTTTTACCAGGCCCTGAATGTGTTGGACGAAAGTCCGAACAACAAACAGGAAGCAAAAGTGTGCAACAACCTGGGAATGATTTTCGATGAACTGGAAGATTACAAGCAGGCGCTGAAGTTTTATCGAAAGTCGTTTATACTTGACAGCCTGTCGAATAATGAGCGCGGACACATTCAGTCGTATATCAATTTTGCGATCACTTACCAGAATATGGAAAAGTTTGATTCCTGCAGGTACTTTAACGAAATGGCTTACCAGTTAGCTCAAAAATATAAGGATAGTCTATCAATTGTAAATGTAGTCAACAACCTTGGAACGTTGGAATACGATTTGAAGAATTACGACAAGAGCCTGAAGTACTATGACCAAGCGCTGCAAATCTATCAGAAAACCAATGATCAGGTTGGTATTGCCTATGCTCTTAATAATATTGGCTTGATACATTTGGATCAAAAGGAATATCCGCAAGCACTGAAAAATTTTAAGGCTGCATTGAAGATCGCAACCGATTTAAACTTGTATGATTTTACCGGAGATATTTATAGTAATCTCACCATTTATTACAAGGAGGTTGGCGATTATAAAAATGCCTACGAGTACTACGATAAGTACAACGTAGTGTATGACAGCCTGGTTGGAGAGAAGCAAAACAAAATGATCCGCAAATTGGAAACCCAGTACCAATTTGAAAAGAAACAGCGCGAAATTTTAGAGTTGAAGCAAGAAAATAAGCATCAGAGAGCATTGATCATTGATTCCAAATCTTTTCAACACTATCTCTACCTGGTGATTGTTTTGGTCGGTGTATTCCTCGCGGTCCTGTTTTTCTTGCTTCGAAAGGAAAAAATAATGGCCCGCCAGTTAAAGGAGAAAACCGATGAGTTGAAAAAACTGAACATTGCCAAAGACCGGTTCTTTTCGATTATTGCGCACGACCTTAAAAATCCATTCAATGCATTGGTGAGCTACACCAGCCTGTTAAAAGCGGATCTCGATTCATTTACCAAAGATGAATTGAACCAAATCATCACTGACTTGAGCAATGCAACAGAACAAGGTTTTAGCTTGCTTGAAAACCTGCTTTATTGGACCCGTTCGCAAACCAATCAGATTTCTGTTTTTAAAACGTTTTTTAGTTTGCAAAAAGTGGTTGATAACGTGGTGAGCCTGGCCGGTCCAAACCTGATCCAAAAATCGCAATCGATGGAGGTAACTATTGAAGAAGATCTGGAGCTTTTTGCGGATAAAGATATGATTGCCACCGTTCTTCGAAACCTGATTTTCAATTCCATTAAATTTTCATATTCCGACACCGTAATTCGGATAGAAGGAAAACGCATCGACAAAAATATTCAGGTGTCTGTCATTGACCAGGGCGTTGGTATTGATGCGGAACGGCAACACAAGTTTTTTCACTACGAAGAAAATACATCAACGTCAGGTACGTCGGGTGAACAGGGCAGCGGTCTTGGATTGGTAATTTGCAAAGAATTCATCGAGAAGAATGAAGGCGTCATTTGGGTTGAAAGTGAACCTGGGAAAGGAGCGACTTTCCGCTTTTCCATTCCCTATGTTGAAAAGAAAGATCAATGATCAATCCAACACCAAAATTGCGGGAATCAAAAGCCTTGTCTCCAGGAGCTTGATTTTATTTCCAGAAGCGTGTTATCGCGATCTCAGCAGCAATAAACAGCAAGGTAAGTGTAAGGAATAGTTTCCAAAGAGCAACGCCTTCGTTGGCTTCCTGGATTCGTTCTTCGAATTTCTGTTTGCCGGAAGTCACTACAGAAAAACTTTTCAAATTCTCGCTGGCTATTTTTTGTTTGAGTTGTTCCGAGGTCAAGGGTGTCGATAACGACTCATTCCGGTTGTAGTTAAAGGCGAGCGATCGGAAAAACTTACCATTAATCAACAGTTGATAAAAACCCGCTTTTTGCACCGTGTTGTGCAAGTTGATTCGTATTTGATCAGCGTATTCATTTAGCAATGAAAGCCGGATCAGTTCGTCTGATGCCTGAGGTTTCAAATCGATTGTTTGAATGCTCGTCAGTTGGTCATTTTTAGGGAAAGTCAAAATCAAATTATTCTTTATTTGATAGTGGATTTGTTGAGGTTCGTAGCTATTCAGCGCAATATTATATACGATTGGGACAAATATCGCCTGTTGATCAAAATCAGTCGTTGCCTTGTCCAGCGGGAAGTTGAAGTTATACAGGCGCCCCTGTTTGAACGGATATTCTGCCAGCGCAGGTTGGGTATTGTTTAATCGAACGATCATGGTTTGCTGGCTTGTGCTCGACTGCGAGAACCGGTAGCTGTAATTGACAAACGGCAACTGCAGGTTTTTTTGCTCACGCAGAAAGACGTCTTTTAACAACGGATCATTGAAATTCACTTTTCCCATCCTCAGCTTGGAAGAGTCGGCTTGAAGAATTCGGTTAGCGTGCAATGAACTATATAAAACATTGTAAGCATTTGTATTCGCATCTTTCCCGGGGAAGACGGCCAGCGTGCCGCCATCGCCAACAAAATTGACCAAGGCATTGAGCAAACCGGTGCTGGGGTTTTGCAGGTTGATCAGGTAGATGCATTGATTGTTGGGAAATTGACTCACCTGAACCCGTTTTGATTCAGCCATTGAAAAATCGATGTTGTCGTCTTTTTCAAAAAGTGCTTCTAAATATTCCGAGGCAGGATCATTCTGCTGGTAGATGGCTAATACATTGTTTTTGCCCCGAACTTCATAACTGAAATAATAGCGGTTATCATACACAATGGGATAGTCATCCAGCTCAACCATACCGCGATGTGCCCCCGAACGGTAGTTTTTGTACGACAATTGAAGCTCTTTCTTTTCTCCCGGCTCAATGGTCAGGTTGTTAATCGCTTTGATCGTGTCGTTGATCGTCAACTTCACAGGTATGTTTTGATAGCTTTGAGAAGAGCGATTTTCTACCCGAACAAACAGGGTTTCTTCCCGCCCCTTTTTGTGTCCTGGAACTTCGAACCAACAACTATCAATCAGTAAATTGTTGGTTGGCAAACTTTTTAGCGGAATTAAATATGTTTGGGTGCTGGTATCAGCATGTATGGCCTGAAAATCGCTGGTGTAGTCCTGAAAATCAGAAATCAGGTAAATATTCTTTTTGGCGTTTTGCTTTTGCTTCAATAGGTTATTTTCAAGTTGTTGATAGGCCATCGACATCGAAAGAGCACCCGGCGATTCGTGGATCGCTGCCAGGTTTGTCAGCAACTGTTTTTTACTCAGCAATTGTTGCTGATTCGGCGTGTTTTGATTATCCATGAGCAGGAAACGGGTTCCCGGACCGTAGCTGTTGACAATGCTCATGGCTTTGCTTTTTGCCAGCTCCAACAAGGTGCCGTTATCCGATTCATTTTTCATGCTGAACGAATTGTCCAGGTAGATGGCCACTAATTTCCGGGCGGTTTGCTTTTTCTGTTTGTTGGTTGGCAAATAGGGTTGACAAAAAACAAATACCAGTGCAATGATTGTCAGGATTCGGGCAATTAAAATCAATAACTGCTTCAGGTTATTCTTCTTTTTTGATTCCTGTTTGATCGCTTTTAGAAAATTGACCTGGCTGAAATAGACTGTCTTATATCGCTTGAAATGAAGAAAATGGATGAGTATGGGAATGATTACAAATGCCAGGGCTGGTAAAAATTCAGGATAAATAAATCTCATCGTTTTCTGCTTAATGAATGGAGAACCAAAATTAATGGAATTGTTTAATCCGTAAAATTATTTTTAAAGACAGTTTTTCAGACTAATTTGATAACTTGTGTTTATTATCTTTGCTGAAATATTAAACAAAAAACTGCAGTTGCTGTTATTTTTAGTGTTTTTAGCAGGCAGATTAAATTATTTTCATGAATTTTTGAAACAACAAAGTCGATGAATTATTACACGATAAAAGATTTGGAAACGCTTTCGGGAATTAAAGCACACACAATAAGGATTTGGGAAAAGCGATACAATTTGCTTGAGCCACAGCGTTCAACGACAAATATTCGCTTTTATAGTGATGACGAATTGAAGAAATTGCTGAACGTTTCCATGTTGGTTAAACATGGCTTCAAGATTTCAAAAGTGGCTGATTTTGAAGCGAAGCAAATTCACGACGAAGTGTTGAAATTAAACCAAAGGCCACTTTCAACAGAGGGCTTGATTGACCAGTTGATCGTGCACATGGTGAATTTCGACGACAAAAGTTTCGAGCAGTTATTGAACCAGGAAATTGAAAAAGTTGGATTCGAAAATACATTTACGTCTGTTATTTTCCCGCTTTTTGAAAAGGTGGGCATCTATTGGCAAATTGGATCAATCTTTCCAGCCCAGGAACATTTCGTTTCAAACATCACTCGCGATTTGCTGATTCAGGCTAGTTCAGAAGTTAAAAATCACGATTCGCGTTTCACCGTTTTATTTTTCCTGAAAGAAGGAGAGATGCACGAATTGAGCCTGTTGTTTTACAATTACCTGGCGCTAAAAGCAGGATACAAAACCGTTTATCTCGGGCAGAACGTTCCGTTTGAAGATTTGTTGAAAATTGATGGCTTACAGAAGATCGACCTGATTTTTACGGCCTTCATTAACGGTATTGAACCAGAAGAGTTGGAAGAATACCTCAATAAAATGGATCAGGCATTTAAGCGGAAAAAGGTATTTGTCAGCGGCGCCCAGTTGGCCAAACACAAACCTAAACTACCTTCCCATTTCAAAATTGTCACCGACTTAAAATCCTTTAAAAAGTACTTTGGAGAGCTGGGGTAGTAGATTAACCGCAAGAGGACACGGAGACATAAGGATCTGACCAAATTACAAGCTCGTCATTCCGGTGCAGGGCGGATTCTTCACGGGTACAGAAAGACAATCTAACCACAGTTATCACAGAATAACACAGCTATCAACAGGAATAATAAAACGTCCAATTAAAAGCTCGTCTTTTCGATGTCGATCGGAACCTCCATGGTCGTAGAACGGTGCTTTTTACCGCAAAATACACAGAGAATACCAGACAAACATTTCATATCATGCATACATGTTGAAAACTTGATTATTACGAAACGTTGTCACGTAGAAGATTATGTTTAAATTCACTCAGCTTTATAAACAATACAGATGTCCGCCCGATTCGGATCGATCGATTTATACGTTTATTCAGGATAAAGGTGGAATAAATGTACTTGGTGAATTTACAACAACATTAAACTCAAATAATAACCAAACATCTCAAATCAAGAATTCATGATCAGTAAAAACTCGCGCAAAGTCATTCGCAATATCTTAATGGTTATTTTGGTCATTGTGTTTTTAGCATTGGTTGCATCACTAGCCAGTTTCTGGGAAAATAATCCACTTCAGAATTACCGCTTGGTTTTGGGAATCGGATTTTTTGTATTGATTGGTGTCACCAAGCTCGTTTGTCAAAATTGTCGTGATAAAAAGGTGGGAGAGGAGGCTCAGTAAGTTTTGCTTTCTGGCAATCGTGATTTTTCCACAGTAGTGCATTGATCAATTTGAACAAACGATTTCTTGCACATCCATTTAGTCATCCAATCAAGACTTTTTTGGAAATTTAGAACAAATTCCTTATTCTCAGGTATAAATGAAATACAAGAACTGGACTGTACTTTATTTTATTGCGTTTTGGAATTTGTAACCAACCTAAATTTTGACCGATGCCAATCTACATGGATCGACATAATGTTTCAGAAAAAGTGACCGCAGAACATGTGGCTTTACTTCACCAGCAGGATTTGAAAATTCAGCATCAATTTAATTGTCGTGGATTGACGTATTGGTTTGATGAAAGACGACGGATGGCCTTTTGTCTGATTGAAGCTCCTAACAAGGAAGCTATTCAGCAGATGCATGACCAGGCCCATGGCGAAGTGCCGCATCAAATTATTGAGGTTGATCCGGGAGTTGTTGAATCATTTTTAGGACGAATTAAAGATCCGCATCCTAAAAATGAAGAGGGCCTGAATATTATTGATGATCCTGCCTACCGGGTGATTATGATTTCTGGTTTTGAGGATTGCATTCATCTGCGAGAATATTTTGGAAAAAGGAACATCGAATTACAGGGAGCCCTTCAAACGATGAATCAGGATTTTATCCGTTTTGAAGGACGGGTGGTGAAACAGGTACGGAATTACTTCCTGGTTTCGTTTTCTTCATTGTTGCAAGCGTTATTGTGCGCCATTGAAATAAACAGTAAATATGCTGACTGGAGTGATCAAATGGGCTGCCCGAATATTTATTTGAAGACAGGAATAAGTGCCGGAGTTCCCGTCCATGAAAACAAACCGATTTTTGAAGATACGGTGAGCTCGGCAGAACGACTGTTTTATATTTCCAGTTCCAACATTCTTATTTCGTCTGAAGTCCGGAAGCTGTATCATGAAGAAAATCTGGATGTTCAACTCGATCCTGAATTGTTTGTGGTATTGACTCTTTCGGATGAAAAGTTCCTCAATCACTTAATGACTTTCCTGGAAGAAACCTGGCGAAACCCGGACCTGCAGGTTGAAGATCTCGGAAGTCACATTGGTTACAGTAAGTCGCAGGTGTATCGAAAAATGATGTCCCTAACGGGAAAATCACCCAACAACTTCATTAAGGATTATCGGCTGAATCAATCGCTGAGCCTCATTGAGGAACAAAAAGGGAACCTGGCAGAGGTGGCCTACGAAGCCGGTTTCAGCAGTGCCTCGTATTTTGGTAAATGCTTTCACAAAAAGTACGGATTGCTACCTTCCGAATACCTCCATGAAGTTGCCGGCTAATCGGTCATTATTTCAATAAAAGACAAAAAGACCCAAAAGTATTATAAGTTGACTTAAAAGTGTTAGGAAACGGCCTGGCACTCATCGTAATTTTATTAATCCAATTACTTCTGCGCAATGTTCAAGTTCAAATCACCGGAATGAAATGGTGATCGTTTCGTGGTTTGACAGTTGCAGAATAAAAGCATAAACTAAAACAAATGACGATGAGTAAAACACTTTTTGAACGACTTGGTGGAACAGATGGTATCACAACCATTGTAGACGATGTGGTCGATGAACACATGAAAAATCCAGCTGTGAATGTTCGGTTCCTTCCTTATTTAGAAACCCCTGAAAAAATGGCGATGATTAAACAACACACCGTCAATTTCTTTAGTGAAGGAAGCGGTGGACCTGTAAAGTACACGGGACGCGATATGCCGACAACACATCGTGGAATGAATATTTCGCATGCCGAATATGTCCATGTCATGGATGATATTCTTCGGGTTCTGGATCGACATCAAATTGACGATGATACGAAGAAAGATGTACTGTCTATTTTATGGTCATTAAAAGAAATGATCATTGCCCAATAACTCTTTTAAAATTTTAATAATCAAAAACGATGTTACACAATGTGAAAGATTTGGATCCTACTTTAATTGATGAGTTTGTTACCGGAATCAGGGGTGGAATCGTTCGTCAAGACGATGAAATTTATGATGAAGCAAGAAAAGTATTCAACGGAATGATCGATAAACATCCCGGAATGTTTGTCAAATGTGTCGATGTGGCTGATGTAATCGCTGCTGTCAATTTTGGCCGTGAAAACAATCTGCTGACTTCAGTGAGAGGAGGTGGTCACAATGCTGGTGGCCTCGGACTTTGTGAAGGCGGGATGGTCATTGACTTATCGGGTATTAAGTATGTTCGCGTAAATGTGGGAGACGCTACTGTAAGAGTTGGCGGTGGAAATTTGTGGGGTGAAGTAGATCATGCCACCCATCCTTTTGGATTGGCAGTACCTGCTGGAATTATTTCAACCACTGGAGTAGGAGGATTGACACTTGGTGGTGGAGTGGGGCATTTGTCCCGAAAATACGGACTGACAATTGACAATCTGCTCGAAGTGGATATGGTTCTTGCTGACGGTTCATTTGTAACAGTTAATAAAAATCATCATGAAGATTTATTTTGGGCCATTCGTGGCGGCGGTGGAAATTTTGGAATTGTCACTTCATTCTTGTTTCAGGCTCACCCGGTGAAAGCGGTTTTCGGTGGCCCAATGCTTTGGCCAATTGAACAAACCGAAGAAATTATGACCTGGTACCATGAGTTCATTCACAACGCCCCTGATGAACTGAATGGTTTTGTTGCCACTCTAATTATCCCGGGGCCTCCGTTCCCAGACCATTTGCATGGAAAACAGTTTTGTGGAATTATTTGGTGTTATGCTGGCGACCTGGATCAGGTAGAAGAAATTTTTAAACCAATACGAGCAATGAAACCTTTTTTTGAGTTTGTAGGTGAGATGCCATATCCGGCTATTCAAACGTTATTTGATGGCTTATTACCTCCCGGAATGCAATGGTATTGGCGAGCTGATTTCTTCAATGATCTTGGTCCAAAGGCAAGGAGTGAGCACTTGAAATTTGGCTCCAGTATTCCAACCCCGCTTTCACAAATGCATATGTACCCAATTAGTGGAGCTGCTGCTAGAGTTGGCAAAGATGAAACCCCATGGGCTTATCGCGACGCCAAGTATGCCGGGGTTATCGTTGGAATCGATCCTGATCCTGCTAATGCGGAAAAGATTACCAAATGGTGCAAAGATTACTACGACGCTTTGCATCCTTATTCGTCCGGTGGAGCCTATTCCAATTTTATGATGGATGAAGGCCAGGATCGTGTGAAAGCAAGTTACAAGCACAATTACGAGCGGTTGACAAAAATCAAGAAGAAATACGATCCGGATAATTTTTTCCGGGTCAATCAGAATATCCCTCCTGCTAATTGATTTTTTCTCCATTTGACAACACCCCCGAATAAAAAAGCCACCTTCCCAAAGGAAGATGGCTTTTGAGTTATAATCAATTGGTTTTTCTATTTTTCAGCAACGGTTACTTCTTTTGAGAAGTCCATGGCAGCAAAACGTTTGTATGAAGCATGACGCCACTTGGCGTTTTCTTCAGCTGCTTTGAACAGTTCAGCCGCTTCAGCCGGGAATGATTTCTTCAAGGAAGTATAACGAACCTCACCAGCCAGGAAATCCTGGAATTTGCTCCAATCCGGATCTTTAGAATCCAATTGGAACGGGTTTTTACCTTCTTCTTCCATTACTGGATTGTAGCGGTACAATGACCAATACCCTGCTTCAACCGCTTTTTTCTCTTCACTTTGGGAAGCACCCATGCTGGCACGCAGACCGTGGTTGATACATGGTGAATAAGCAATGATCAGTGATGGTCCTGGGTAAGCTTCAGCTTCACGCAACGCTTTCAGGTATTGTGCCTGGTTAGCACCCATAGCAACCTGAGCTACGTAAACGTATCCATA
>Ga0102953_1001020_pt1 | contig 18165 bp, 14 predicted proteins | sample SalPon2A_C_D2_MG_FD_78509 | JGI IMG/M metagenome (GOLD analysis project Ga0102953, IMG submission 78509) | Soil microbial communities from South San Francisco under conditions of wetland restoration - Salt Pond MetaG R2A_C_D2_MG | ecosystem: Environmental > Terrestrial > Soil > Wetlands | place... | reverse complement strand
TCCACCTCGACGCGGAAGGCCTTGAACTCGGCGGGGACGTCGTAGCTGGCCATGCCCCATGCTAGCGCGCAGCGCCGCAGCGTCCCGGCCACGCCCGCGACCCCCGCCCCGTCCGCGCCCTCCTCACGCGTGCTCTTGTAGACTGCGGATCATGAATCCACGACGGTTGACGCTCGTCACGGTGGTCGTCGCCATCCTGGTCCTTGCCGGGGTTGTGGTGGTGCCACGCTTGACCTCTCGCGGGACCCCGGCAGCGGCGCCTTCGGGCTCTTCGGCCGCAAGCCTGAGCTACGACAACCAGCCCGCGGTCGGTGCCACCACCGCGCCGGTGAAGCTGGCGCTGTTCGAGGACTTCCTGTGCCCCCACTGCGCCGAGTTCTCCGACCAGGTATGGCCTCAGATCAAGCGCACCTACATCGACACCGGGAAGGCCAAGGCCTGGTTCTTCTACTTCCCGGTCATCGACCAGGTGCAATCGCGCGTGTTGGGCGGGTTGGGCCAATGCGTCTACTTCCAGTCCGACGACGCCTTCTGGGCCCTCGAGCCCATCCTCATGCGTTCGCAGCAGCAGCTGTTCAACACCTCCAAAGCCGTCGACATCGCGGCGCAGTACGCGCCCGGCCTGGACAAACAGAAGCTGCAGGCGTGCGTGGACAACGGCGAGGGAGCCAAGGCCGTCGACCGTGACGCCGCCATGGCGCACAGCCTGGGGCTGCAGGGCACGCCCACCGTGCTCGTGAACGGCCACATCGTCCCGGACGCCAGCTGGGACAGCGTCAAGAAGGCCATCGACGCCGCCCTGGCCGCGTCCACGAACACCGGAAGCTGATGCGCAACGGGGGTGGGCTGTACCTCGCCTGGCTGGTCGCGCTGGTCGCGACGCTCGGAAGCCTCTACTTCTCCGAGGTGCGGCACTTCGTGCCGTGCACCCTGTGCTGGTACCAGCGCATCCTGATGTACCCGCTGGCGATCGTCCTGGGCATCGCCAGCTACCGCCAGGACACCGCCATCCGGGTGTACGTCCTGCCGCTGTCGATCCTCGGCATGGGGTTTGCCCTGTACCACGTTCTCGAGCAGCGCATCCCCGGCTTCGGCGCACCCGGCCTGTGCAAAGCGGGCATCCCCTGCAGCCTGCACTACATCGACTGGCTGGGCTTCATCACCATCCCGCTGCTGTCGCTGACCGCCTTCACGCTGATCACGCTGCTGCTGGCGACGCTGCGCCGCGGCCGCGACGCACGGCTCCGTACCGGTGCGTGAGCGTGGGGGGTACAGCGGAGCGAGGGTGAGCAACTACCGCCGCGCGCTGGAGTTCCATCTGCGCATCGGTGACGCGCCGCCGGCGCGGCCCACCCGCCCCGGCCCCGCCGTCGTGGCCTTGCGCTCCCGGCTCCTGCGCGAGGAGGCGGCGGAGGCGTTGGAGGCCCTGGCGGCATTGCCCGACGCCGCCGACGGGGCCGCTGCGCTTGCCGCCGCGGCCCACGAGCTCGCCGACCTGCTCTACGTCACCTACGGCACCTTCGTCGCGCTGGGGGTGGACGCCGACGCCGCCTTCGCCGAGGTGCACGACGCCAACCTGCGGAAGGCGGGCGCCCCGCGCCGCGACGACGGGAAGCAGCTGCGTCCGCCCGGCTGGCGACCGGCCGACCTCGCCGAGGTGGTGGCGCGGCAGCTCCGGGGCGCCGACCAGGGGCGGCACATCGAGGCTCTGCGAACGCCCGAGGGTACGGGCGGCGGCGGCGACCGCTGAGCCGGGCCCCGCCGACGGCCGGCGGCCTCAGGCCTCGGCCATCACCTCTACGCCCGAGCGGACCTCGGCGGGCGCTCGGAAGCGCTGCTCGAAGCGTTGCTGGAAGGCGCGCCAGGCGGCCTCGCCATGGGGTCTGCCCTGCTCCTCGCACCACATCAGGAACGGCACCAGGTAGGAGCGGGCGTTGCGCAGCTCCTCGAAGAAGATGCGCGCGCTGAGCCCGCCGCGCTCCACATAGCCGCTGTCGACGAAGGCGTTCAGGGCGGCGTCGCGGTCGTAGGCGACGCGGCGGAACTGCGGACTCCAGGACCCGCCCTCGAGGCTCAGCACCAGGTACTGGGCGCGGGGGTCGCCGTTGAAGGGCGAGCCGACCGCGCCCGTGTTCAGCACCAGGTAGTGGCCCCAACGGCGCATCAGCGGCTGGTGGGTGTGCGACCCGACCAGCACGTCGGCGGGGTGCATCTGGGTGATCTCCGAGATGGCCTCGTCGGTCAGGAACTTGCCGTAGCCCTCGCGGTAGTGTCGTGGGCTGCCGTGCGCGATCAGCACGCTCGGGGCGCCCGCAACCTCGACGCGCACGGTGAGCGGCAGCCGGCGGATGGCCGCGATCAGGCCGGCCCGCTGCAACTCCAGGGCGGCCAGGCCCGCGCTCGCCCAGAACGCGTCCTCGAACCACTCGCGGGGCAGGCTGGGGTCCTTCTCCACCCACATGCGCATGAGGTCGTCGTGGTTGCCGAGCGTGCCCTCGTGCGGCACGCCCTCGAGCGCGCGCATGGCCGCGACGTTGGCCGGCCCGCGGTTCACCACGTCGCCGTTCACCACCAGGCGATCGACGCCCAACGTGGCGACGTCGGCCAGCACCGCCTCCAGTGCAGGGAGGTTGCCATGGACGTCGGCGATGACGGCGATTCTCACGCTAGCCCACTGTATCAGCGGCCACCGGTGCGGCCCGGCGCCGGGCCGCGCTCCGAAGAGGCGAGCGCCTCCAGCGCCGCGCGCCGCATGACGTCGAGCGGCGGCGCCACGCCGAACCAACGCTCGAACGCCAGCGCCCCCTGGTGCAACAGCATGGGGAGGCCGCTCTGCGTCCGCAGCCCCGCCGCGCGCGCGGCCGCCAGCAGCGGCGTCTCCGGGGGACGGTACACCAGGTCGATCACCGCGCCGGCCCGCGGGAGCACGCCCGGCGCGAGCGGCGACGCCCCCGGAGCGGTCCCCTCCATCCCCACCGGCGTGGCTTGCACCAGCAGGTCCGCGGCCGCCACGGCGCCCGCCAGCTCCCCCGCGGCCAACACCGTCACCGTGCCCGCCCCCGCGAGCGCCCGCGCCAGCGCCTCGGCGCGCCTGCGGCCGCGGTTGTGAAGCGCGACGCGCGCCCCCGAGCGCAGGAGCGCGTGGGCGACCGCGCGGGCCGCCCCGCCCGCCCCGAGCACCACGCAGCTCGCGCCTCGCGGCGCCACCCCCAGCTCCGCGAGCCCGCGCAGGAACCCGGCGCCATCGGTGTTGTCGCCCACCAGCCGGCCGCCGTCCACCGTGATGGTGTTGACCGCCCCGACCGCGCGGGCGTCAGCGCTCAGCACATCGAGCCAGGGCATGACCGCTCGCTTGTGAGGGATGGTGACGTTGGCGCCGGCGACCTCCGGCCGCCGCAGGTCGGCCACGGCCTCACCGAGCCGCTCGGGGGGAACGTCCAGCGCTTCGTAGCGCGCGTCGATGGCCAGCGCGGCGAGAGCGGCGTTGTGCATGGCCGGGCTCACGGAGTGCCCCGCCGGGTGGGCGAACAGCACCACCCGGCGCGGGGCCGTGTAGGGCTCGGGCGGCAGCCGCAGACCTCCGGGCCTCAGGCGCTTGCGACGGGGCGCGCCTGCGCGTGGAGGACCTCCAGCGCCCGGTCGACGTCCTCGTCGGTGACCTGATGGTGCAGCACCAGCCGCAGGCGCTCCGGTCCGAGGGCGTTGAAGCGCACGCCCTGGCCGGCGCAGCGCTCGGCGAAGGCGGTGGCGTCGGGCACGCGCACGTAGACCATGTTGGTCTGCACGCTCGCCAGATCGATCTCCGCGCCGGGAATGTCGGTGAGGCCCTCGGCGAGACGCCGGGCCCGCGCGTGGTCTTCGGAGAGGCGCTGCGGCATCGTCTCCAGCGCCACCAGGCCTGCGGCGGCGAGGACACCCGCCTGCCGCATGCCGCCCCCCAGCAACTTGCGGTAACGGTGCGCCCGCCCGACGAACTCCTCGCCGCCCAGCAGCACGCTGCCGACCGGCGCGCCCAGCCCCTTGCTGAGGCAGATCGAGACGCTGTCGAAGCCGGCGCACACCTCGGCGATCTCCACGCCCAGGGCGGCGGCGGCGTTGAAGGCGCGGGCGCCGTCGAGGTGGACGGGCAAGCCCTCGTCGTGGGCGAGCTTGACGATCGCGCGGCTGACCTCCAGCGGCACCACCGTGCCCCCTGCGCCGTTGTGGGTGTTCTCCAGCGCCACCATGCCGGTGGGGGCCTGATGGATGCTGCGGTGGATCGACGCCCGCACCCCCTCGACGGAGGGCACGCCGCCGGGCGCGCTCACCAGCCGCGGCACGAGACCCGAAACCGCCGCCAACGCCGCCAGCTCGTGCTCATAGATGTGGGCGCCCTCCGGAGCGATCACCTCCTGGCCGCGCTGCGTGTGCGTGGCCAGGGCCACCTGGTTGCTCATGCTGCCGCTGGGCATGAACAGCCCCGCCTCGAAACCCGCCCGCTCCGCGAGCGTGCTCTGCAGACGGTTTACGGTGGGGTCGTCGCCGTAGACGTCGTCGCCGACCTCGGCCTCGGCCATGGCCTTGCGCATGGCGGGGGTGGGCATGGTGACGGTATCGCTCCGCAGGTCGATGGCACGCATGGCGGCATGCTACCCCACGCTCAGGCGTTCGTCGAAACGCTCCCGGTACTCGCACAAGCTGGAGAGCCCGACGTTCCCGCCGCAGATGACCAGCACGACGCTGGCGTCCCCGCCGATGCGTCCCTCGCGCCGCAAGCGGCGCGCCGCCGCGACCGTGCAGCCTGCCGCCAGCTCCGCGCTCACCTTGGCGCGCTCCAGCAGCGAGCGCGTACCCGCGAAGGCGTCGGCGTCGGACACCACCACGACCTCCTGCGCCCGCTCGCGCACCACCTCGAGCGCCAGCTCGCAGGTCGAGGGGGCGCCCAGGGTGTGCGCCAGCGAGGTCGGCGTGATGGCGACCGGGTGACCCGCGGCCAGCGAGCGGGACATCACGTCGGCGCCCTCGGTCTCCACGCCCCACAGGCGCACGCCGGGGAGCCGGCCCACCAGGGCGGTGGCCACGCCGGCGAAGAGCCCGCCCCCGCCGATGCTGACCACGACGTCGGTGGCGCCGGGCAGGTCCTCGGCGATCTCCAGTCCCAGCGTGCCGTTCCCCGCCATCATCGATTCCGGCGCGAAGGGATGGAGGGCCACCTGCCCACCCTCGCGGTAGCCCTCGAAGCGTTCGAACATGGCCGGCATGTCGGGCACGAGCTCCACCTCGGCGCCGTAGCCGCGGGTGGCCTCGAGGTAGTTCGCCGGCGTGGCCTCCGGCATCAGCACCCGGCAGCGCACCCCCAGCTCGCGGGCCGCGTATGCCGCCCCCTGAGCGAAGTTGCCGCCGCTCATCGCGACCGCGCCGCGCTCCTTCGCCTCCGGCAGCACCGCCAGCAGCTGCGCGAAGGCTCCGCGCGGCTTGAACGAGCCGGTCTTCTGGAACAGCTCGAGCTTCAGCCACACGTCGCAGCCGAGCTCGCGCGACAGGGTGTCGTTACGCTCCAGCGGGGTGCGCCGCACGTAGGGCGCGATGGCCTCGCGCGCCGCCTCGATGCGTGCCGGATCGAGCATCACGCCTCCCGGGTCCGGGCGCCGCCGGGCGCCCCTCGACCGGCGACGGCGCGGGGCGCCGCGCCGCTCGCCTCGCCCTCGAGCCAGGCCCGGAAGGCGGCCAGGCCGCGCCGGTACATGGCCTCGCGGCGCTCGCGCTTGCCCACGCCCTTGCGCTTGGGCACGGCCGGAACCAGCCCCCAGTTGGCGTTCATCGGTTGGAAGCCGTCGGGGTTGGCCCCCGACAGGAAGCGCACCAGCCCTCCCAGCATGCTCTCCTCGGGCGGCACCACCTCCTCCAGGCCGAGGGCGCGGCGGGCGGCGTTGGTGCCGGCCAGCCAGCCCGTGGCGGAGGACTCCAGATACCCCTCCGTGCCCGCCAGCACGCCGGCCGTGAACCAGTCGCGGTGCTCGCGGAAGGCCAGGTCCGGCCGCAGCAGCCGCGGCGCGTTGAGGTAGGTGTTGCGGTGCATGACGCCGTAGCGCACGATCTCGGCGTTCTGAAGCCCCGGGATGGCGCGCACGACCTCCTTCTGGTCGCCCCACGCGAGGCCCGTCTGGAACCCCACCAGCGACCACATCTGCCCGCGCGCGTCCTCCTGGCGAAGCTGCGCCACCGCGAAGGGACGCTCGCCGGTATCGGGGCGCTCGAGCCCCACCGGCTTCAGCGGACCGAAGCGCGGCGTGTCGTAGCCGCGCCGGGCCAACTCCTCGATGGGCATGCAACCCTCGAAGAACTCCAGCCGCTCCCAGTCGTGCGGCACGTGCTTACGGCCGGCCGCCAGCAACGCGTAGAAGCGGTCGTACGCTTCCTTCGTGAAGGGCAGGTTGAGGTAGTCGTCCGACTGGCCGTAGCGGCCCTTGCGGAAGGCGATGTCCATGTCGACGCTGTCCACGTCGATGACGGGCGCGGCGGCGTCGTAGAAGCCCAGGAAGTCCGTCCCGAGCCGCTCACGCAGCGCGTCGGCCAGGGGGTCCGCGGTGAGGGGCCCGGTGGCCAGCACCACGATCCCCTCCGGCACGTCGGCCAGCTCCTGGTTGTGGACGGTGATGTCGGGGTGGCTGCGGACGCTGTCGGTGACCCGCCGGCTGAAGGCTTCGCGGTCGACGGCGAGGGCGCCGCCGGCGGGCAACCGGCAGGCGTGGGCGCTCGTCATCACCACCCCGCCCGCGGCCAGCATCTCCGCCTGGAGCAGGCCCTTGGCGTTGCTCTCGCCCTCGCCGCCGAAGCTGTTGGAGCACACCAGCTCGGCGAAGTCGCCGCTGTGATGGGCGGGCGTCATGCGCTTCGGGCGCATCTCGAAGAGATCCACCTCGACGCCCAGGCGCGCCGCGGCGAGCGCAGCGTCGCTGCCGGCCATGCCGGCCCCGACGACGGTGATCCGCGGGTGCGTTTCGCTCATGCAGGGAGTCTATCAGCGGCGGGCGGCCGCCCCGGTCTCCGGCGCCCGGACGCACGCGGACCACCCCGGTCGCGCAGGGTGGTCCGTGGGGGTTCCGTCCCAGACGTTCTAGGTACGCCAAGCCGAGCTTCCTGTTCGGCTCACCAACACGCTACTGCCAGCTGGCGAGAACGGGATGACGGGGCGATGAAAAGGCTGAGGGGCGGGGCGCCGCGGCGGCGCCGCGTCCTAGACTCGGGGTGGAGGCCCTATGCGACCCGCGTCCGCTCCCACCCGCACCCTCACCCGTCCGCTCGCGATCGCCGCGGCGCTGGCGCTCGCCGCGCTGCTCGCACCGCACGCTGCAGCGCAGACGCCGCCAGGCTGGTGGCGCGCCCTCTACCGGGGCACCGCCTCTGCGGGCGCGGCCGGATCGCAGACGGTCGTCCTCGACCTGACGCTCCAGGGGGACGAAGCCACCGGCCGGCTGCTGCTTCCTGCCCTCCGAGCGGTGCTCGACGCCTCGGGCACGACCGGGCAGGACGGCGCGGTGACGCTGAGCCTGACCGCACCCCGGGAGCGCGGCCAGGGGCCGGCGCCCGCCGCCACGGGCAGCCTCGAGGGGCGGCGGTCCCTGGCGCCGAACGACGACGGCAGCCGCTTCACGGGCCAGCTCCGCCTGGGGAACGGGGTGGCCGCGACGGTGACGCTCAGGCGCATCGCCCAGTACGTGCGCGTCGACGTCCACGACGGGAACATCCACGCGCAGGCCGACTTCCCGCACTTCCTGGCGCCGGACCTTGCGCCCCTCCGGCCGGAGCTGGCCCCGCCGGCGCAGGCGGACATCGCCAGCTTCGTCGGCGAGGGGCGCAGCGCCCGCGCCGCGAACGCCCTGTTCCACGCCTACGAGCTCATCGCCGACACGGAGCTCGAGGGCATGGCGGGCGCCTACGTGAGCCTGAAGAGCACCCGCTATCGCTACACCGGCGGCGCCCACGGGATCGACGACATCGAGACCGCCACCTGGTGGTTGGAGCCCAGCGGGCCCCGGAAGCTGTCGCTGGCCGAGCTGTTCGCGCCGGGCGCGCCCTACGTGACGCGGCTGAGCCCGCTGGTCCTCGCGCGCCTGAAGGAGCAGGACGCCACCTGGGTGGTCCAGGGGCAGGTGACGCGGCTGAGCGCCCAGGACCTGGCGCTCTACGCGCTCACGCCCGCTGGCATCGCCTTCGCCTTCCCGCCCTACGCCATGGGGCCGTATGCCCAGGGCACCTTCACCGTGGTCGTTCCCTACACCCGGGTGCTCGACATGGCGGCCTCGCAGGGGGCGCTGCAGGCCTTCGCACAGGCGGGGCGCTGACGCCGCGCCTTGCCGGAGCGCGCGCCGGGAAGTAGCCTGGAGGGCGTGCCGGACGCGCCGCCGGTAGCACGCCGGCCGGCGCCGGCAGCGGGCCACCGGCAGGACGAGACCGGTTGAACGATGGGAGGTGACATGCCGGACGAGACCGTCGCCTTCAAGGCGGAGATCACCCAGCTGCTCGACATCCTCGTGCATTCGCTCTACACCGAGCGCGAGATCTTCCTGCGCGAGCTGCTGTCGAACGCAGCGGATGCGCTCCACCGCTTCCGGTTGGAGAGCCTGACGCTGCAGGACGTCGCCGGCTCCGGCGACGAGCTGGCCATCTGGATCGAGGCCGACGAGGAGGCCGGCACGCTCAGCGTGCGGGACTCCGGCCGCGGCATGAGCCGCGCGGAGCTGGTCGAGAACCTCGGCACCATCGCGCACTCCGGCGCCCGAGGCTTCGCGGAGGCCATGAAGGAGATCAACCGGCAGGACACCGCCTCCGCCCGCGACCTCATCGGGCGTTTCGGGGTGGGCTTCTACAGCGTGTTCATGGTCGCCGAGGAGGCCGAGGTACGGAGCCGGAGCCTGCGCCCCGACGAGCGGCCCGCGCGCTGGCGCTCTCGAGGGGGCGCCGGCTTCGAGGTGGGGGACGCCGACGAGGGCGCGCGCGGCACCGAGGTGCGCCTGAGGCTGCGCGACGACGCGCGCGAGTTCCTGGGAGCCGCCAGGCTGCGCGAGATCGTGCGCACGCACTCCAACTACGTGCCCTTCCCCATCTACCTGCGCCAGGAGGGCGAGTGGCAGCAGGTCAACGAGCAGACGGCGCTGTGGCGGGAGCGCCCCGACAGCGTGACGCCCGAGCAGCACCGCCGCTTCCTCGGGCAGCTCCGCTTCGGCGCGCAGGAGCCGCTGCTCACCGTGCACATGCAGGCCGACGTGCCGATCCAGTTCCATGCCCTGCTCTACGTCCCCGCGCACCGCGACCCGCTGCTGCTGCGCGATCCCGAGGGGAGCGGCCTGCGCCTCTACGCCCGCAAGGTGCTCATCGACGAGCACGCCCGCAGCCTGCTGCCGCGCTACCTGCGCTTCCTGGTGGGCGTGGTCGACGCCGAGGACCTCCCGCTCAACGTCTCCCGCGAGAGCGTGCAGGCCACGCCGCTGCTGGCGCGCATCCGCACGGCGCTGACCAAGCGGGTCGTCGGCGCCATCGAGCAGCTCGCCGAGGAGGACGGAGCGCGCTTCGGGACCTTCCTCGCGCACTACGGTCCGTTCCTGAAGGAGGCGGTCGCCACCGACCCGGATCGCGACGAGCGCATCCCCGAGCTGCTGCGCTTCCGCTCCACCCACGCCGAGGACACGTCGCTGGCGGCCTACGTGGAGCGCATGCCGGAGGGGCAGCAGGACATCTACGTCGTTCAGGCCGACGACGCCGACACGGCCCTGGCGAGCCCCCACCTCGAGCCCTTCCGCCGCCGCGGGCTGGAGGTGCTGCTGCTCACCGACCCGCTCGATGCCTTCCTGCCGATGGGCCTGCCGACCTACCGCGACCATCCGCTGCGTGACATCGGGGAGGCCGGGCTGGAGCTGCCGCTCGAGCCCCGAGCCGAGGGCGAAGCGGAGGCCGAGGCCGAGGCCGAAGCGGAGCAGGTCCCGCCGGTCGGCGACGACGCCTTCCAGCGCCTGCTGGAGCGCGCCCGGAAGGTCCTCGCCGGGCGCGTCACGGACGTCCGCGAGAGCCGCCTGCTGGAGCGGAGCCCCGCCCGCCTGGTAGCGCCGGCCGGGGCGCCGGCCGGGCTGGAGCGCATCCGCCGGCTCACCGAGGAGGGGTACCAGGCGGCGCAACGCGCGCTCGAGCTCAACCGCCGCAGCGAGCTCGTGCGCCACCTCGCCGAGCGCCTCCAGGCCGACGCGAACGACCACCTCGTGGACGAGCTGCTCACCCAGCTGTTCGAGACCCAGCTTCTGCTGGAGGGACTGCACCCGAACCCTGCGGCGATGGCGGGCCGTATCGAACGGCTGCTGACCGCGGCCAGCCGCGCGCCGGCCGAGCCAAGGGCGCGGGACGGCGAGGAGCCTACGGACGCCGGCGGCGGCGTGGATGGCGGCGTGGACGGCGGCGAGGGGGACAGCGAGGGCTGAACCGAGAGCCGCGCGCGGGCCGGCCCGCGCTCAGCCGGCCTCCGCCCCTCGCCGGACCTGACGCGCCGCCGCGCTCACTTGGGCAGGCGCCAGATGTCGAGCACGCCGCTGGTGCTGTGCTGGTTGGCGTTGCCCTCCGGGAGCGCCACGCGGCCGTCCACCACGATGGGGCTGTTCCAGTGCCCGGCCCCCGCCTGCAGCTTGCCGAGCCGCTCGCCGCTGGTCGGGTCGAACACGTACAGGCCGCTGCCGCCGGGGTCGTAGACGTACAGCAGGCCGCCCGCCAGGACGGGGCTGGTTCCGGGGTTCCGGTTGGCCCACGCCTGCTCCAGGCTCCCGTCCTGGAAGGTCCAGGCGGTGATGCCGTTCCCGTCGGCAGCGAACAGCCACGTCTGCTTGCCGTGGCGCCAGACCGCCGGAGCGGTGAACAGATGCGAGCCCGACGGGGTGGGAACGGTCTGCGCCTCTCCGCCCTGGTGCGGGACGCGACCCTGCATCCGGCCCCAGTCGACGAGCCTGATGACGTCGTCCTTGCCGCCCTGCGCGAGGAACCCGCCGCCGAGCAGGGCCGGCGCGGTGGAGCCGAGATCGAGGTCGTTGGCATCGAGGTAGCGGGTGTTGCTGGGGGTGAAGTTGCCGAGCACCTGCGTAGCGTCCGGCGAGAGCTCGATCACGCTGTCGCCCCAGTCGGTCTTGCCGTCCCAGTGGCCGTCGCCGGTCGCGAGGAGGAGATCGCCGTTGGCCGGGTTCACCACCGCGCCGGCGCGCGCCCAGATGGCCGCGCCGCTCTCGGAGCAGTCCTTGCCGGGCTCGAGCAGCCCCGCCTTGTCGCTGCAGAGGGCGTTCCAGACGTGGAGCACCTTGCCGCTGCCGGCGTCGAGCACGGCCACATGCCCCTGGTAGGGCGGCTGGTCGCCGATGTAGCCGCCGGTCGTGACCAGCACGTGCCCCTGCGAGAGGTTGAGCGCGGCCGCGATCTTCTCGCGGCGGGGCAGCTCGGTGACGGCGGCGCTCCACACGACGTGGCCGTCGGACACCGCCAGCTTGCGCACCACCCCGTCCGGCGCGGCGGCGTAGATGGCGTCGCGCGCGGGGTCGGCGACGGGCGTGGCGGTGGTGATGCGGTAGCTCCCCGCCCAGGAGCCGTAGCCGTCGGGCGTGAACGTCCACAGCGTGTCGCCGCTCCCCGCGTCGATCGCGAGCGTCTTGCCGTAGGTGGTGGTCACGAAGAAGACGTCGTGGCTGGCGCCGGCAACCGTGACGCCGCGGAGGTAGATGGGCGAGGCGTCGACGGTGCCGGGGAGCGAGACCTGTTGGCGGTTCCCGCTCAACGCCTGCAGGTCGCCGGCTTCGATGCCGGCGGGCGCGCTCGACGCGTTGCTGCGGCCGGCGTCGAAGCCGAAGCGCGTCCAATCGTGAGCGCCCGCCCCGCCCTGCGCCAGGGCCGGCCCCGCGAACGGGACGGCGGCCACGAGCAGGGCCACGACGGCGCGGGCCGCGGCGGCCACCGGCGCGGCCGGTGGCCGCCGATGCGCGGCTCCGGCCCTCCCGGCGTCGTTCGCTGCGTCGTGCGTCGCTGCGTTGTGTGTCACTGCGTTGTGTGTCGCTGCGTTGTGTGTCGCTGCACTCTCCATGGCGAGCGTCCTCCCCTCGGCTGCGAGCAGGCGATCGATGAAGTGGAACGGGCGAGACGGATGATAGCGCGGGCCCCGGCCGCGCCCGGCGGGCGTCGTCACGCCGGAGGGCGTTCACGCCGCCGAGCCGGCGCCCCGGTCGGTTCGCGCGCGGCCCGACCCCACCGCGCGGTGCACAGCGGCCGCGGCGCCCTAGAGCAGGCTGCGCCGCCGCGGCCGCATGCGACCGAGCACCCACAGCACCACCGCCAGCAACACCAACGCGCCGCCGAAGCCGAGCACGATGATGTGGTTGCGCCACGGCAGCGTCCAGGTGTCGGCCGGCAGAGCGTGGACCACGTAACGCACGGTGGAGGCCAGGCCCCCCAAGGCGCCGTACTGCGCCAGCGCCGACTGCGGCGCCGCCGTGGGAGCGCTCATGGCCGCCAGCCGGCCGAACAGCCAGGCGCCGCCGGCCCCTCCCACCGCCACCGCCAAGCCCGCGTACACCAGCCGCACGAGCCCCACCGAGGTCGCCAGCAACACGCTCACGAACACGAGCGCGAGGATGCCCGCGATCCACGTCCACGCCAGGTAACGTGCGTGCGCCCGGGCCGTGAAGGCGTCGAGGGCGGGGGCCACGCGACTCACCTTGGTCCGCTGGTCGTTGCGGGTCATCAACGCCAGCACGTTGTCGGTTCCCGACGCGAAGGTCCGAGCGGCGAGGGCGTCGAGCACCGCGGCATCGGCCTGCTCCGGCGTCAGGCCGGCCAGCTCCGAGGCCGGGAGCAGCCCCTGGAGGCCGTCGCTCTTCTGTTGCTCACCCTGGAGCGCCGCCTTCGCCTCCGACAGCCGCGACGCGATGGCGTCACGCTGACCGGTGACGAGCGTGACGTACAGCGCATGCAGGCTCTTCGGCACGGTGCCGGTGAGGGCGTCGTCGAAGCGTGTTCGCAGGTTGGTGTTCACGACCTTGTCCTGCGTGGCGGCCATGCCGTTCGCCAGCACGTCCTGGGCCAGCTTCGCCACCACCATCTCGCCGATCTGGCGGTTGGTCATCCGCGCCAGCGCGGTGGGGTCGGCGTAGACGAAGACGCCCACGATGGGCTGCACCGGCTGCCCCGGGTTCTGCGCCGCCTGCTTCGGCCAGTCCGCGACGCGCGAGCCGTCCTCCAGGCCCGAGGGCAGCATCTGCCGGTCGAGGCCGGCGGTGACCAGGTCGGGAACGGGCCCCTGGAAGGCCTGCGTCAGCTGCGCCCGGATGCCGGCGTCGCCGACGAGGCCGAGCGCGGCCTCGCTGCCGCCCTGGATGGTCTGCCCGGCGAGCACGCCGGCGATGCGGTTGACCGCCTGATCGACGGTGAACGAGGGCACCTCGGTGGGGTCGGCGTAGACCTCCACGCCGGGCAGCAGCGCCAGCTTCTGGCCGGGTTGGTAGGCGGAGCCGGTGCGCACCGCCAGTCCGGCGCCGCCGGACTGCTGGTCCAGCAGGGTCAGCCTCAACATGTCGCGCAGGATGGGCACCGCACGAGGCTTGGCGGTGAGCTCGGCGAGGCTGAACGCCAGCGTGCCGATCACCAGGCTGATGACGAGCAGGATGGCGCTGCTCCACTTGACGTCACGGTGCCATGCGGGACTGCGGTCGCTTCTAAGCATCGGTTCCTCATGCTCGGCGCGGGCCCGGGAACGTGCGACAGGAGGGCCGGCCCGGCGCCGGGTCTGTGGGCTCTCACCCCTAGGGGCGACGCCCCAGCTTACCGTGCCGACCCGGGCCCCCGTCGGCCAGAGAGCCCGGGCGGGCCCGGAAGCGCGCGTAGCATGGTGCATGGCCGCTTCCACCCGACCCGTGGTCACCATCGTTCCTCTGCTGGGGCCGCTCCACATGCGGATGCCGCAGTACAACGCCGTGAGCGTGCTGCGATCGGTCCAGGCGTTCGAGCCCGACGCCGTGGCGCTCGCCCCGCTCACCCCCGGCGCGCTCGAGCGTCCGGACTGGCAGGACTGCGCCGAGATGGTGCTGCCGCACACGGTGGTGCCCTGGGCGCGCCGCGCCGGACTGCGCCTGGCCGAGGTCGGCGCGGAGGTGGAGGACGCCGCTGCCGAGGAGGACTTCCGCCGCTATCTGGAGACCTTCGAGGGCGGCAGGGGCCTGCTGAGCGACATGGACGCCGAGGAGCGGCCGGTGCGCGAGCTGCTCTCCCGGCCGCTCACGCTCGACGCGGTGGTCGACGAGCTACTGCCTGCCGTGCGCCGGTTCCAGGAGCGGCGCGCAGAGGCGTTCGGCGAAGGCCCGGGCACCGCCTGGCAGGCCGAGCGCGCGCGCCGCATGGCGGGCGCCGTGCTGGCGCTGGGAGCCGGGCGGGTGGCGCTGCTGGCGGGAGCGGACGACGCTCCATCGCTGGAGGACGCGCTGGCGACCGAGGCCGAGCTGGTGCGCCCGCCTGCGCCCGCCGCCGACGACGGCGTGCGCCGGCGCACCCTCCTCGATTACGCCATGGCCGCCGAGCCGGCCGATGCCGACGCCCTGCTCGCGCAGCTCGAGGACGTCGCCACGCCGGAGGCCCGCTACCTGCAGGCCAACCTGTTGCTGCAACGCGGGGAGGCGGGAGACGCCCTCGAGGTGCTGGAGCGCGCAAGCAGCACGGACTTCGTGGAGCCCTACTACCTGCCCGGCTTCCTGCTCTCGCGCCTGGGCCAGCTCTACGATCTCGAGGGGCGCCGCGACGCCGCCCTGCGCGCCTACCGCGGCGTACGCGCCCTCAGCTACGCCCCGCCCGAGGCCCTCGCCGCCGCCGAGGCGGGGCTGGAACGGCCGTTCGCCCTGTCCGGCGCGGAGAGCGCAGAGGCGGAGAGCGCCGGGCCGGACGCGCGCTGACGCCACCGCGCCGGCGCGGCCTTCCGGCAGCCCGCGCCGGTCGAGTACAATCTGCCAATCTATGTCCGCCGCCATGCGCGGCCGCCGTAGCGCCATGCCCGCGGGAGCGTCCCGCCGGGTCGGCAACACAGGGGGGCACCGGTGAAGCGTCGAACGCTGCTGATCGCAGGACTGGCGGTCGTCCTGGTTGCGGCCGCCATCGCCTCGCCCACCGCCGCCGTGCTCGCCCTGCCGCTGGGCGCCCTGCTGCTCACCGTGGCGATCGTCGTGCGGGCGCCGCGGCTCCTGCCCTGGCGGCTGGCCGCCGCGGGCAGCCTGCTGTGGACGCTCGAGGAGACCGTGTGGGCGTACGAGCGCCTGAGCGGCGTCCGACCGCACCTCCTGGTCACCGATGTCGGCTCCTACGGCGGCGCCGTCCTGTGGGTGGCGGCGCTGTTGCTGATGAGCGGGCGCAAGGCACCGACCCTGCTGTCGCTCCCGTTCCTTCCTGCGCTTCTCCTGCTGGCGTGGGTCGACAGCCGCGACCTGCCGCTCACCCTCACCCTGCAGTTCCCACTGGTGGACATCCTTCTGGCCCTGGCGACGCTGCCGGCGCTGGAGGCCGCCCTGCGCGGCCGCGCCTCGGAGGGGCGGCTGCTGTGGATCTTCGGGTTCTTCGTGCGGGCGCTCACCGCGGGCACGATGAGCTGGCTCTACGACGTTCCCGGGCTCATGCACGGCTTCCTGGTGCTGTGGCTCGTCCCCTATCTCTTCATCGCCGCGGGGGTGTCGATGGAGCGTACCGACGAGCAGGCCGGGATGTGGGCCGCGGGCGCCACCGTGCTCGGCCTGGAGACCGTCTCGGGCGTCATGCTGACCCTGCTCTACCGCGGCTCGCTGATGGGCACCCCGGCCGCGCTCGGCATCGTCCTGCTGCTGGCGTACTTCCAGTTCGTCGGCATCATGTTGATCCTGCTCTCCGACCGCCGCCGGCGCATCGACGCCGAACGCGAGCTGAAGGCCTGGGGCGACGTGTTCGACCGGGTGGTCGCGGTCGAGCCGGGCGACCTGGGCACCCCCGGCACCCTCGAGGCGCTGCTTGACGCCGTGTCGACGCGCCTCCCGGGCGTGCGGGGGGTGGAGGTCTACGCCGACGGGCCGGCGCGCGCCGGCGAGCCCTTCGGATACGCGCTGCCGCTCGTAACGCAGGGCGCCGAGGTGGGACGGCTCTACTTCGACCAGCAACCACGCGAGACCGCCGTGCTCGACGCCGTGACGCCGTTCCTGGCCGGCCGCATCGTGCAGGCGCTGGACCAGGCCACGTGGCGCGCGCGGGCCATCACCGACCCGCTCACCGGCCTGCTGAACCGCCGCGGGGTGGAGCTGCGCGCCGAGGGGTTGGTGCGCCGCTCCCTCGACGCGAGCGCGCCGGTCAGCGTCGCCATGCTCGACGTCGACCACTTCAAGCGTGTCAACGACTTCTACGATCACGCCACCGGGGACAGGGCGCTGCGCGAGACCGCCCGCATCCTCCACCGCCACCTCCGCGCCCACGATCTCGCGGCCCGGTGGGGCGGCGAGGAGTTCCTGGTGGTGCTGTTCGACGCTGACCGTGACGCCGCCACCGAGGTCGTCCGCCGCATCCGCAGCGAGCTGCGCGGCAAGACCCTGCCGCCGATCGCCTGGTCGCTGACGCTGTCCGCCGGCATCGCGGGCGGCGCCGTGGCCGAGGACCGGCGCGCGCTCGAGGGATGGATCGGCCACGCCGACCGGGCGCTGCTGCGAGCCAAGAACGGCGGCCGCGACCGCGTCGAGGCGGTGGCGTGATGAGCCCGTCCCGGTGAAGAGCCCCGGCGACGCGGCCGCGCTGGGCGCTCCCCCGAACGCGGCCGGCGGGGCCCTCCCCAGGCGCGTCCGCGTCGGCTACGGCGCCGGCGACCTGGGCGGATCGCTGACCTTCGTGGCGGTCAACACCTGGCTGCTCTACTACCTGGTGAACGTGGCCGGCATGCGGCCGCTGGCCGCGGGCCTGGTGTTCGTCCTCGGGAGGGTGTTCGACGCCGTCTCCGACCCCGTCATGGGCCTGCTCTCCGACCGCCTGCGTCAGCGGCTGGGACGCAAGCCGTTCATCGCCTGGGGCGCCCCCTGGCTGGCCCTGGCGTTCCTGGGGTTGTGGGCGCTGCCGGCCCTCAGGCCCGGCCAGGCGTTCGCGCTGGCGCTCGCGCTGATGTTGCTGTTCTCGCTGCTCTACACCGTCGTGCAGGTGCCCTACATGGCGCTGACGCCCGAGCTCGCCCCGGATTACGACGAGCGCACGGCGCTCTCGAGCTACCGGGTGGCGTTCGGTACGCTGGCGTCGCTCATCGCCGTGGCCCTGCCGCCCGTCATCGTGCTGGCGGCGTCCCCTGGGACGGTGCTGGCCGCCAGCGCCCCCCGCGGCTGGGCGCTCATGGGGGCCGCCCTGGCGCTCATCACCGTGCTCGCCTACGCCTGGGTCATCCTCGCCGTGCCCGAGCCGAAGCGGCGCGCCGCCGCCCCGGGGGGCGGCCTGCGAGACGTGCGCACGGCATTCGCCATCCCCGGCTACCGCGAGCTGTTCCGTCTGTTCATCGCGGTCACCGTCGGCATCATGATCGTCAACTCGATGCTGCCCTTCACGCTGGAGTCGGCCCTTCGCATCCCGGGGCCGCAACAGACGCCCGTGCTGGCCCTGCTGTTCGGTTCCGCCATCGCCGCCTTCCCGCTGTGGACCACGCTGTCGAGCCGCATCGGCAAGCGCCTCACGCTGGTGCTGGGCCTGGCCACGCTGTCGCTCGGGCTCCTGCCGCTCACCCTCGCCGTGCCCGTGGGTCGGGTGTCGGCGCCGCTGCTGGCGATGGCGGTGGTCGCGGGCGTCGGCCTGTCCGCCGTGATGTTGCTGCCGTGGGCCATGCTGCCCGACGTGGTGGAGTTCGACGAGCTCGCCACCGGCCGCAGGCGCGAGGGCGTGGTGGTGGCGCTGTTCACCTTCGGCCAGAAGCTGGCGGGCTCGATCGGGGTGTTCGCCAACGCCATCGCCGCCGCCGTCTTCGGCTACGTGCCGGGCGCCGCCGAGCAGGCGGCCGGCACCGTGCGCGGCCTGCGGGCCATGACCGGGCCCGTGGCCGTGGCGGTGTTCGTCGTCGCGCTGCTGCTCACGCTGCTGAGCCTGGGCGTGCTCATCTACTTCATCCACCACGCCGCCGAGAGCGTCCAGGTCTCCTACGTGCTG
>Ga0102953_1001019_pt1 | contig 18167 bp, 16 predicted proteins | sample SalPon2A_C_D2_MG_FD_78509 | JGI IMG/M metagenome (GOLD analysis project Ga0102953, IMG submission 78509) | Soil microbial communities from South San Francisco under conditions of wetland restoration - Salt Pond MetaG R2A_C_D2_MG | ecosystem: Environmental > Terrestrial > Soil > Wetlands | place... | reverse complement strand
TCACGAAAAAATCTCCTTGGGTGAAGTTCGAAGCGGCTCTATGATAGCAGAAAAGATCAACAAAATCAGCTGATTGTGAAAGATCAAACGAGAAATTACGATTGTAAGCTCACTGATTCAGGTTCAAGTGATCCTGAATCAGTGAGAGGTCAGACTTACAACTGTACCAAAGGGGTCGTGCGGTAGATTCTACTCGTAAGTACCCCACCCGGGGACGGGGACGCTCCGGAAGAATACAGCTGGTCCAGCCATCCCAGCTACGTCGGAGCTGCTCCCTGCCCTCCCTGGTTGACCGTGGACTGGGCGCTGACGCAATTCACCTTGCAGACAGGCCCGGCGATGGAGCAATTCGAGGCATTCGTGGATTCAGGGAAAGGCGAAGGTTACAGGAGGGATTTCCATCAAGGTTCGTTCGAGGGGCGTGCCCTCGGCGACGATACATTCATCGATCAGGCCTTGCGCAGGGCGGAAGAAAAAGACCGAGTCAATATCAGTCTGGAGCAGGTCATTAAAAGCGTCTGCTCATCGTATCAAGTTTCCGCAAGCGAACTGCGAGCGCCGGGGAAAGCGCAGCCGGCCGCGGAGGCTCGGGCCATTGTGGCACTCTTGGTGAGAAATGCCGATTCTCTATCCCTGAGCGAACTCGCAAAGTTTCTGAATCGGGATCTGTCCGGCCTCAGCCAGGCTGCCCTTCGGGTCGAGCGACGATCCGCCACAGATAATGTATTACGAAAGAGATTGGACAGCGTTTCCGAAAGACTGCAAACCGGAATCTCCGTTTGTCAAGCCTGACCCCTTTGTCCACGCGCCCGCAGGCGGACGAACCAGCCTTTAGAACCAGATGCCCCTTCGGGGCACGGCTCAAAGTCCACCCCGTTAACTGGTGAAAAAATGGGTCTTTTGATCTTTTTTTCGATAGGTGCAGCAATCGTTTTTTACTTGGAAGCGAATTCCCGAGGGTTAAGTCCTTGGAAATGGTCATTTGTTGCGTTTGGAACATTCGCCTTTTGCTTTCTATCCTGGTCAGAACTAGCAAATTTAATATTAAAGGCACTTGAAGTTCAAGATGAAAACCCAGTCAACATATTGGCCGGATTTACGGTAACGTTTTTATCTCTAATCCCACTGTTTTATATAAATAAAGCTTTAAAAAGAAAAGGAAATAAGAGGCAAGGCCCAGTTAATCGGATAGCCGGGGGGTTTTAACCCCCAGCCCCCACACCACCCGGCATGCGGGTCAGCACCGGGCGGTTCGTTGAAGTTACCGGGGACGTAAAAGGGGAAAGATTTATATTCGACCCATTCAGCGGCAGACTTCAGGTTCTCGGAATCAAGAACCGTCAAGAAAGACAAAAGGCCGGGCAAACGCCCGGCCTTCCCTTTTTCAACTTCCCTCTTCCGTCTCAGTACCGAGCGTCGGCAAACTCCACCCAGCCGCCGGCCTGGACCAGCGCTTTGTCGAAGGGACTGATCTCGAAGGAGAAGCTCTCCTCCTTGCCCCCCGTGCGGGCTTTCATCTTCTGCCCTTCCAGGTCCACCGCGATCTCCACGTTACCCTCGGCGTCGAGGGCAAAGAGCCGGTCGAGGTCAGCCTTGGGCAGTTCGATCGCCAGCATGCCGCCGTTGAACATGTTCTGGCGGAAAATCCGGGCGTAGCTCTCGGCGATGATGGTGTGGATGTCGTTGACCTCGAAAACCCAGGGTGCGTGCTCGCGGGAGGAGCCGCAACCGAAGTTCTGCCGGGAGACGACCACCTTGGCCTTGTGCAGTTTTTTTCCCTTGGGATCGAAGCCCTCGAGCTTCAGGTCCTCCAGGCAGTAGGGCTGCAGGGCTTCCTTGGTCACCTCGGTGAGGTACTTGGCCGGAATGATTTCGTCGGTATTGATATCGGACCGGTCGAGGAAGATGGCCGGACCGCCGAATGATTTTTTCATGGGGAAACTCCTTTTATGGAAAAACCGTCGGGGCAACCCTTGTGGTTGCCCGGGACCGGGCAGGCACGGGGGCCTGCCCCTACAGGCTGCGGGCGTCGGCAATAACCCCCTGGATCGCCGTGGCGGCGGCGGTCGTCGGACTCATCAGGTGAACCATGCCGCCCTTGCCCATCCGCCCGTTGAAATTGCGGTTGCTGGTCGAAGCGCAGGCCTCCCCCTCTGCCAGCACCCCGTTGCTCATCCCCAGGCAGGCGCCGCAGGTGGGATTGGTGACGCAGAAACCGGCATCCATGAAGATCTGAATGATCCCCTCGGCCAGGGCGTCGTTGAAAATCTTCGGGGTGGCGGGCGAGACGATACCGCGCACCGTGTCGGCGATCTTCCTGCCCTTGAGCACCTCGGCGGCCTGACGCAGATCCTCCAGACGGCCGTTGGTGCAGGTCCCGATGTAGATCTGGTCGACGGGAGTGCCGGCCATCTCGGCGACCGGCTTGACGCAGTCGGGCTTGAACCCGTAGGTCACCTGGGGATCGAGCTTGGAGACGTCGAAATCGAGCACCCGGTCGTAGGCGGCGTCCTCGTCGGAGTGCCATTTGCGGAAATCGGCCAGCGCCGCCTCCTTGTCCGCATACTCGCTCTCGATGAAGGGCCAGAGATAGTCCACGGTCACCATGTCGGGCAGACAGATGCCGCAGGTGCCGCCGGCCTCGATGGCCATGTTGCACAGCGTCATGCGCGCCTCCATCGACATCGCCTCGACCACCGGACCGCGAAACTCGATCACCCGGTCGGTGGCGCCGTTGACGCCGAGCTGGCCGATGACGAAAAGGATGACGTCCTTGGCATAGACGCCGGCGGGAAGGCTGCCGGCCAGGTTGACCCGGATGGTCTTCGGCTCGCGAAAGGCGCAGACCCCCTTGAGAATGCCGACCTCCAGATCGGTGGTGCCGACGCCGGCGGCAAAGGCGCCGAAGGCGCCGTGGGTACAGGTATGGCTGTCGCCCATGATGGCGGTGAAGCCGGGGCGGATATAGCCCTTCTCCGGGAAGATGGCATGACAGACGCCGTTTCTGCCGACATCGAAGAAGTCCTTGATCTCGTGCCGGCGGGCCCAGTCCCGCAGGATCTTGGCCTGGGTGGCGGTCTTGCTGTCCTTGGACGGGGTGACGTGGTCGATAACCGCCTTGATCCTGGTATTGTCGAAAACCCGGTCCTTATCGCGCCACACCAGGTCGGCGATGGCGACCGGGGTGGTGATCTCGTGGCACAACACCCGGTCCAGGTCGAGGACCTTCGTCCCGGCGAAGGGCTCGTCCCTGAGATGGGCGTCGAAAATTTTTTCCGCTATGGTCTTTCCCATGATCTCTCCTTTAATTGTGCTGTAGGGGCGAATCTTGTATTCGCCCAGGGCGATCACAAGGATCGCCCCTACAAAACCTTATTCTGGATGCCGGCCCTGACAGATTACAGGTGGACGGTTTTACGCTTGGCTACCGAAGCCGCCTTGTTCAGGGCGTTGAGATAGGCCTTGGCGCTGGCGACGATGATGTCGGGATGGGCGCCCTGGCCGAGAACTTCGCGGCCGTCCTCTTCCAGGCGCACGGTGCATTCGCCCTGGGCGTCGGTGCCGCCGGTGATCGCCCCGACGGTGAAGGTGAGCAGCCGGGCCTTGCTCCTGGTCAGCTTCTTGATGGTCTTGAAGGTGGCATCGACCGGCCCGTCCCCCATCTGCGCCGCCTTTTTGACCTTGCCGTCGATCTCGAGCTCAACGGTGGCGGTGGGAGCGGCGAAGGAACCGGAGGAGACGTTCATCTGCAGCAGCTTGAACTTCTCCGGCACCCGGATGATCTCGTCGGCGACGATGGCGTCGAGGTCCTCGTCGAAGATTTCCTTCTTCTTGTCGGCGAGGGCCTTGAAGCGCACGAAGGCCTTCTCGATATCTTCCTTGGACAAATCATAGCCGAGTTCCTTCAATCGCTCGATGAAGGCGTGACGGCCCGAATGCTTGCCCAGCACCAGCTTGTTCTGGTTCAGGCCGATCGACTCCGGGGTCATGATCTCGTAGGTCGACTTCTCCATCATGACGCCGTGCTGATGAATGCCGGCCTCGTGGGCGAAGGCATTGGCGCCGACGATCGCCTTGTTGGGCTGCACCATGATCCCGGTGACCGTCGAGAGGAGCTTGCTGGCGGCGTAGATATGCTCGGTATTGATCCGGGTGTCGAAGGGCATGATGTCCTTGCGAGTCCGCAGAGCCATCACCACCTCTTCCAGGGAACAATTGCCGGCCCGCTCGCCGATGCCGTTGATGGTGCACTCGACCTGTTCGGCTCCCGCCTGCACCGCCGCCAGGGAGTTGGCCACCGCCAGTCCCAGGTCATTGTGGCAGTGAACCGAGAGGATCGCCTTTTCGACGTTCGCCACGTTGTCCTTGAGATACTTGATGATGTTGAAGTACTCGGAAGGGATCGTGTAGCCGACGGTGTCGGGAATGTTGACCACCGTGGCGCCGGCGTCGATGACCGCCTCGACCACCCGGGCGAGAAACGGCAGCCGGGTCCGGGCCGCATCCTCGGCCGAGAACTCGACGTTGGGAGTATATCCGGCGGCCCGCTTGACCGCCTTGACTGCGGCCTCCACCACCTGGTCCTCGCTCATCTTGAGCTTGTATTGCATGTGAATGTCGCTGGTGGCGATGAAGGTATGGATCCGCCCCCGCTCTCCGGCGTACTGCAAGGCCTCCCATGCGCGATCGATGTCCTTGTCGTTGGCGCGGGAAAGACCGGCGATCTGCGGTCCCTTGATCGTCTTGGCGACCTTTTTGACGGCCTCGAAATCCCCCTCCGAAGCGATCGGGAATCCGGCCTCGATGACATCCACGTTCATCTTTTCGAGCTGATGAGCGATGCGCAGCTTCTCTTCGATGTTCATGCTGGCACCCGGGGACTGTTCGCCGTCGCGCAGGGTGGTATCAAAAATATTGATGGTCTTTGCCTTGCTCATGTGACCTCCTTGTCAGCCTTTCTGCCCATCGCATCGATATCGCCGGGGCAGTCCGTGTCTGGTCGTTTTAAAAGCCGTCCCTATTCTAGCCGATAGCCGTAAGAGTACCAGGTCTCCCAGGTCCGATTCCACGCGACCACCCCCTTTCTCTTCTACTCGAGAATAAAAAAAGCTTCCGCCCCGTGCAGGGGCGAAAGCTTTCGCTTCGCGGTACCACCCTGTTTCGTCCGCCTTCGCGCGAGGCTACGACGGACCTTCGTTTGCCCTTTACGCAGGCTCACGGCGAAGACTACTTTACCCAAGGGGTGTTCATCTTCGCGGCTCCGAGGCGAGTTCGAAATCTCCCTGTACCGGCTTGCAGCAACCGCCGGCTCTCTGTGACAGGAAGGAGATCTACTACTCCTCATCCTTGCCTTTCAGTGCTTTCGAACAATCAAAGCAGATAAGAGCTCAGCATGTCAAGCCCTTAAGCCGGACCAGAAGTGTTCCCGATCATTTTTTCGGCCACGCCATACGGCGTTTGGCGCGCCGGAATTCCCGGAAAGGGCGAACCCTGCTTATTTGAGATGGCCCAGAATGGTTTCGCCTGCAACCGTCCGATCGCCGACCTGGACGGTAATTTCCGCCTCGGGCGGGAAATAGACGTCCACCCGGGATCCGAACCGGATCAGACCGTAGCGGGCGCCGCGCTGCAGGACATCGCCGACGACGGGATAGGTGACGATCCGGCGGGCCACCAGCCCGGCGATCTGGACGAAAAGCAGCTTCGCCCCCCCGGGCGTCTCCAACAGAATCCCGGCCTGCTCGTTCTGCAGGCTGGCCTTGTCGAGGGAGGCGTTGAAGAACTCCCCCTTGTTGTAGAACATGTCGGCGACCTTGCCGTCGAAAGGAGCCCGGTTGACATGGACGTTGAAGACCGACATGAAAATGCTGGCCTTGACCACCTCCTGCTTGAAGTAGCGCTCCTCCATCACCTTGCCGACGAAGATGACCTTTCCATCGGCGGGAGCGACAACGGCATCGGCCTCCTGCGGTACGCTGCGCTCCGGATTGCGGAAGAAGTAGACGGCAAAGAGGGTCAGAGCCAGCAGCAGTACGGTCAACCCGTCCCAGTCGAGCAGGGCGAAGACAAGGGTGATAAAGGCAAACAGGGCGATAAAGGGATAACCTTCGCTCGCCACGGGCTGGTTCTGGTTGCGCATAACTCTCCGAAAGGCGTGAGGCGCAAGGCGTAAGGCGTAGAGGCTTAACCCCCGGCTCCTCACCCCTCGCGCCTCACCGCATCAGTTCTTGCTCTTGTCGACGATTTTCTGAATCCAGGGCATCATGCTGCGCAGTCTTTCGCCGACCTGCTCGATCGGATGGGCGGCATTCAGCCGACGATGCGCGGTCATCTCCGGGTAGTTGGTCTGCCCTTCCAGGATGAAGCTCTTGGCGTACGATCCATTCTGGATGTTCTCCAGGCACGTCTTCATCGCCTTGCGACTTTCGTCGTTGATCACCCGCGGACCGGTGACGTACTCGCCGTATTCCGCGTTGTTGGAGATCGAGTAGTTCATGTTGGCGATCCCGCCCTCGTACATGAGGTCGACGATCAGCTTGAGTTCGTGCAGACACTCGAAGTAGGCCATTTCCGGCGCGTAGCCCGCCTCGACCAGGGTCTCGAACCCGGCCTTGACCAGCTCGACGGCCCCGCCGCAAAGAACGGCCTGCTCGCCGAAGAGATCGGTCTCGGTCTCGTCCTTGAAGGTGGTCTCGATGATCCCGGTGCGGCCGCCGCCGATGGCGCTGGCGTAGGAAAGGGCCACTTCCTTGGCCTTGCCCGTGGCGTCCTGGAAAATGGCGATCAGGTCGGGAATACCTCCGCCCTTGACGAACTCGGTGCGCACGGTGTGACCCGGCGCCTTGGGGGCGATCATGATCACGTCGAGGTCGGCCCGCGGTACGACCTGGTTGTAATGAATGCTGAAGCCGTGGGCAAAGGCCAGGGTGGCGCCCTGCTTCAGATTCGGCTCGATCTCGGACGTGTAGAGCCGGGACTGAAACTCATCCGGAGTCAGGACCATCACCAGATCGGCGGCGGAGACGGCCTCGGCGACACTTTTGACCGTCAGTCCGGAAGCCTGGGCCTTTTTCGCCGAAGCGGACCCTTCGCGCAGGGCAACCGTCACGTCGACGCCGGAATCCTTCAGGTTGTTGGCGTGGGCGTGTCCCTGGGAACCGTAGCCGACGATGGCCACTTTCCTTCCCTGGATGATGGAAAGATCGGCGTCCTTGTCGTAATAAATGTTCATGTTCTGTTTTTCCTCCTCGAAACGGAAATCGATATCCCGTGAAATGACCTGTTTTTATAGCACAAGCAGCACCCGGTGCCAATCCTTTTCACGCCGTTGAAGGCAGGGGGCCGAAAGGCCTGCCTTTCGGAACAATCAGGCGCCGGACCAGCCCTTGGCTCCGCGGCCGAGCACCACGGGGCCGGAACGGACCAGTTCCTTGATCCCCATTGGCTGGAGCAGATCGAGAATAGCGTTGACCTTGGCCGGAGCGCCGGTGATCTCCACCGTATAGGAGCGTGGCGTCACATCGACGACCTTCGCCCGGAAGATATCGACGATGCGCAGCACCTCGGCCCGGCTCTTCTCTTCGGAACCGACCTTGATCAGGGCCAGCTCCCGCTCGACGTAATCCTGACCGGTGAAGTCGATCACCTTGATGGTGTCGATGAGCTTGTTGAGCTGTTTGGTGATCTGTTCCAGAATCTGGTCGTCGCCGCGGGTCACCAGAGTAATGCGGGAAATGCTCGGATCGAGCGTCGGAGCCACCGAAAGGCTTTCGATATTGAAGCCCCGGCCGGAAAAAAGTCCGGACACCCGGGACAGAACTCCAAATTCATTCTCCACCAGCACTGAAATCGTATGTTTCATCGGAATTTCCTCCTCGAAAAATTCTGCCGGTTCAATCCAATGCCCCTCAGGAGGCCAGGACCATCTCGTTGAGGCCGGCGCCGGCCGGCACCATGGGCATGACATTCTCTTCGCGCGCCACCTTGAATTCCATGAGAACCGGGCCCGGCGTCTCGAAAGCCTTGCGGATGACCCCCTCGACCTCGTCCGGCCGGGCAGCGGCAAGGCCGGTGGCTCCGTACGCCTCGGCGAGTTTGACAAAATCGATCGGCAGCTCCATGCAGGTCTGGCTGTAGCGCTTGTCGAAAAAGAGCTGCTGCCACTGACGGACCATGCCGAGGAAATTGTTGTTGAGAATGGCGATCTTCACCGGCAGCCGGTACTGGACCAGGGTGGCAAGTTCCTGGGAATTCATCTGGAAGGAACCGTCGCCGGAAACGTCGATAACCTGGCGGTCGGGAAAGGCGGCCTGCGCACCGAGGGCGGCGGGAAGTCCGAAGCCCATGGTCCCCAGGCCGCCCGAGGTCAGGAAGGTGCGCGGCTGGCTGAAATCGAAGAACTGCGCCGTCCACATCTGGTGCTGGCCGACTTCGGTGGTGACGATGGCATCGTCAGATGAGAGCTCGCGCAGCTTTTCGATGACGAACTGCGGCTTGATCACCGACTCGGAACCCTGGTAGCTCATCGGGTGCTCTTTTTTCCACTGCTCGATCTCCCGCCGCCAGTCTTCGGACGCCTCCAGCAGCTTCTTGACCCCCTCGCCCTGTTCGGAGAGCTTCTGCACCATTTTTGCGAGAACGTCCTTCAACTCGCCGACGATGGGCAGGTCGACCCGGACATTCTTCTTGATCGAAGTCGGGTCGATATCGATGTGGATAATCCTGGCATGGGGAGCGAAGCTGGCGATCTTGCCGGTGACCCGGTCGTCGAAGCGGGCGCCGACGGCAATCAGCAAGTCGGTATTGGTCACCGCCATGTTGGCATAGTAGGTCCCGTGCATGCCGAGCATGCCGAGGGACATGGGATGCTTCTTGGGAAAGGACGCCATTCCCATGAGGGTAGTGGCGACCGGCGCCTGAACGGCTTCGGAGAAGTCGATCAGCTCATCCGTCGCATCGGCCAGGGTGGCTCCGCCGCCGACGTAGATCACCGGCCTGCGCGCGGCAAGGATCATCTTCACCGCCTTTTCCACCTGTCGAACATTGCCGCTGTAGGTCGGCTTGTAGCCGCGCATCTCGACCTTCTCGGGATAGGCGAAGTCGGTGGAGGCGACTTGAACGTCCTTGGGCAGGTCGATCACCACGGGACCGGGGCGCCCGGTGCGGGCGATGTAAAAAGCCTGCTTGACGATCCGGGCCAGGTCCCTGACGTCCTTGACCAAATAATTGTGCTTGGTGATGGGGCGGGTGATGCCGATGATATCGGCTTCCTGGAAGGCGTCGTTGCCGATCAATGGGGTCGGCACCTGGCCGGTGACGACCACCAGCGGAATCGAATCCATGTAGGCCGTGGCAAGGCCGGTGACGGTATTGGTGGCTCCCGGACCGCTGGTGGCAATGGCCACCCCGACCTTGCCGGAGGCCCGGGCATAACCGTCGGCGGCGTGGACAGCCGCCTGCTCGTGCCGAGTCAGGATATGTTGGATCGGATAATTCATGAGGTCATCATAGATGTTGATGACCGTTCCCCCGGGGTAACCGAATACGGTGTCCACCCCTTCCAACTGCAGGCATTCCAACAGAATCTGCGACCCTGTCTTCTTCACGATTGGCCTCCTCCCAGAAAAATGGTTCCAGGTTTATCCCTCGGAGTTCGTCATTCAACCTGAAACATGAAATATGAACCGAAAAAAGCAGTTAGCCACGGATGCGCACGGATGAACACTGATAGTTCAAATAGATAAGGGCGAAAATCGGGCAACCAAATCGGTGAACTATTTTCTCCATAGGTTTTCCGTGATTTTATCCGCAGTTATCCGTGTTTATCCGTGGCAAATGCAGGTTTTAGGATGAAACAGCTTATTACTCCGCCTTGCAGACCGCCCCGGTGTTGGCCGAGGTCACCACCGAGGCGTACCGCGCCAGCCAGCCGGTCTTGATCTTCGGCTCGGGAGCCTGCCATCGGCTGCGGCGTTCGCTCAGAACCGAATCGTCCACCTTGAGCTCGAGACGGCGATTGGGGATGTCGAGCACGATGGTATCGCCGTCTTCGACCATGGCGATCGGTCCGCCTTCGGCGGCTTCGGGCGAGATATGGCCGATGCAGGGACCGCGGGTGCCGCCGGAGAACCGGCCGTCGGTAATCAGGGCGACGCTTTCGCCGAGTCCGAGCCCCATCAGGGTGGCCGTCGGCGCCAGCATTTCGCGCATGCCCGGCCCTCCCTTGGGGCCTTCGTAGCGAATCACCACGATGTCCCCGGCCACGATCTCGCCGTCCATCAGGGCCTTCATCGCCCCCTCTTCGGAATCGAAGCAGCGGGCCCGGCCTTCGAAGTTCATCATCTTCTCCGACACGCCGGACTGTTTGACGACCGCGCCGTCGGGCGCCAGGTTGCCGCTCAGGATGGCGATGCCCCCCTCGGGGCGCACCGGGTTTGAAATCGGATGAACCACCTCTTCATCGACCTCGGCGACACTGTCGACGATCTGCCTGATGGTCGGACCGGTCAGGGTGGGATTGTCCTTGATGCGGTCGCGCAGCTGATAAAGGACGGCGGGGACGCCGCCGGCGGCATCGAGGTCCTCCATGAAATATTTACCCCCCGGGTTCATGGAAGAGAGCTGCGGGGTCTCGCGGCTCAGGGCGTCGAAAGCCTCCAGGGGAAGTTCCACCCCGGCCTCTTTGGCGATGGAGAGCAGATGCAGGACCGTATTGCTCGAGCCGCCCAGGGCCAGATCGACGCGAATGGCATTTTCGAACGCCTCGCGGGTCAGAATCTGCCGGGGCGTGATGTCCTCGCGCACCAATTGGACGATCCGTTCCCCCGAGGCGAAGGCGATGCGCCTCTTGAGCGAGGAAACCGCCAGGGCCGTCCCGCAGCGAACCAGGCTCATGCCGAGGGTCTCGGTCAGAATGGCCATGGTATTGGCGGTGAAGAGGCCCTGGCAGGAGCCGGCCGAGGGGCAGGCCTGGTCCTCGCAGACCCGCAGTTCCTGCTCGTCGATGACTCCGGCCTTGTACTGGGCCATGGCCTCGAAGGTGTCGGTGACGAAGGAGAAGCGGCGGCCCTTCCGGCCCGCTCCGGTCAGCATCGGCCCGGCGGTGACGACGATACAGGGGATATCGAGGCGGGCGGCGGCCATCAGCATGCCGGGAGTGATCTTGTCGCAGTTGGTGAGCAGAACAAGCCCGTCCAGCCGATGAGCCTCGGCCACCGATTCGATCATATCGGCGATCAACTCGCGGGTCGGCAGGGAGTAGTGCATCCCCTTGTGTCCCATGGCGATACCGTCGCAGACGCCGGGTATGCCGAACAAAAAAGAGTACCCGCCGCCGCTGTGGACCCCTTTTTCGATAAAGCGCTCGAGGTCACGCATGCCCGTGTGGCCGGGAATCAGATCGGTGAAGGAGGTGGCGATGCCGATAAACGGTTTCTCCATGGCCTCGTCGGGCACTCCCGTCCCCTTGAGAAGGGCGCGATGGGGAGTGCGTTCAAATCCCTTGGTGATGGCGTCGCTGCGTTTGCTGCCCATGGTCGATTAGGATTCCTTTTTTTTCTGGGGAGGTTGCGGACCGCCTCCCGGCTCCGAGAATAAATTGCCGGGGCCATACGTCTCATCGGGTTCGGCGGTATGGCCCCGGCAAATACTTGGTTTAATCAGAAAAACCCAGGTCTTATTGAGCAAAGGACTCGGACCCGACAGGCCCTAACCCTTTAGCCTCGTCGTTTATGAAAGGCTGATGCCGGTCCCTCGCAGGAGGCGCTCCATTTCATCTTTCCCGGCAAGTTTCAGTTTCTGGAATTTTTTTCGTTCTACCTCTTCTTCGGCGCTCAGATAGGTCTTTTGATCCAGTTTCTGCAGTTGTTTTTCAAACAGAAGATGTTCTTCGTAAAGGGTCCGAAAACGGGCGTTTTCGTCGCACAACTGCTGGACGACCGACTGATCCTTCTCCTCCATTGCTCACCTCCGTGAAAGGGGTTAACGAAGAGTAAAAACGATATTTTAAAATATCGAATGGCCCTGACCTTGTCAACCTTCAATCGCCCCGTCGGCCGCCTTCGCGGCCCACATCAGCTCGGCTTCGGAAGGCCGGATATAGATCGGCACCAGAGCCTCCAGAGCCACGGTTTCGCCGGCGCGAAAATGCTGCAGGGCCAGTACGGCCGCCGCCGAGGCGCGCGCTGCATTGTGGTGCCAGGGAGCGAAGTGGGCGCGCGCCCCCATCTGCCGGGTGATCAGGGTGCGGTAGGCGACCGCGCCGTCGCCGGCGAAAAGGTACTCCCCCCCCAGGGCGGCGAAGAGCTTTTCCGGCGGCTGCACCGTCTCGGGTGCCACGGCCACCGGCAGGCCCCCTTCCCAGTTGTAGAGTCCGGCATAGACCTCGCCCTTGCGGGCGTCGAGCAAGGTGCACAGGGGAAACCGGGTCCAAGGCAGCTGAACGGCCAGGGTGCGAAGGGAAGAGACCCCCACCACCGGCTTGCCGGTCGCCATGGCCAGTCCCTTGACGGTGGCGACCCCGACCCGCAGCCCGGTAAAGGAACCAGGGCCAAGTACGACGCCGAGGGCGTCGATCTGCTCGAGGGTCAGGTCCAGATCGCCCAGCAGCTGTTGAACGGTGCAGAGAAGGCGGTCCGAATGGGTCGTTTTCCTGTCGAGGAAAATTTCTCCCAGGAGCTTCTCGCCGCGACTGACCGCGACGCTGCCGGCGCGGCTGGATGTGTCGAGGGTCAGGAGAATCTCCGCCATCACTGTCCCCCGAAGAACACGCGGACGATATCGTTGTAAAAGGCCAGCACCATGAGCATGATGAGAAGGACGAGGCCGATCTGCTGGGCGATCTCGCGGGCCTTCAAGGACATCGGGCGGCGAAAAACGAGCTCGAAGAGGTTGAAGAAAAGATGACCTCCGTCCAGGATCGGAATCGGCAGAAGGTTCAATATCCCCAACTGGATACTGAGAAAAGCCAGGATGGTCAAAACGGTGGCGAGATCGGTCTGCGCCGCCTGGCCGGCCAACTGCACCACGGTAATCGGCCCGCCGATGTTTTTGGCCGAGACATGACCGGCGAAGAGTTTCTGGATAAAAACCACGGTCAACTGAATGAGTTCGACCGTGCGCCTGGCCCCGGCCTCGATCGAGGCGCCCAGGCCGAAACGCTTGAAGGTCGTTTCCTGCAGCGGCGTCACGCCGATCAGGTAATCCGCACCATCCGCCCGTTCCGGTGCGAGGCTCAGGGTCAACAGACGGCCGTCCCGCTCGACGGTGAACTCGCCGGGACGACCTTCCAGGTCCTGAATGGCCGGCTTGAGCTCGTACCAGGAATCGATTTGCCGTTCACCGACGGAGACGATGCGGTCTCCCACTTCCATCCCGGCAGCCCGCGCCGGCATCCCGGGAGTCAGACTGCCGATGACCGCCTCCTGAACCGGCAGCAGGCCGAGGGCCTGAAGACCATCGAGCCCGCCTCCGTCGGGAGACAGGGTCAGGGTCGTCTTTTCCGCCCCTCGCTCGACGGAAAAGCTCAGGGTTGATCCGACATGGGAGATCAGCCCCTTGTTGGTCTCGGTCCAGTTGGCGACCGCATCGCCATTGAGGGCCGTAATGCAGTCCCCGGCCTTGAAGCCCGCGGCGGCCGCCTCGGAATCGGCAACCACATAACCGACACAGGGAGGAGCATCCAGATAGGCGGGAAGGCCGATGCCGACCATGTAGGCGATCGGCAGGATCAAAAAAGGCAGAAGCAGGTTCATCACCGGACCAGCGGCGATGATGGCGGTGCGCGGCCCGACGGGCTTGTCGGCGAAGGACCTTTTTTTCTCCTCCGGAGTAAGCTCTGCCTCCTCGCCCTGCTCGCCGCCGCCTTCGCCGAGCATTTGCACATAGCCGCCCAGAGGAATGGCACAGACCATGTACTCGGTCTCTCCCCACTTATGGGAAACGAGCCGGGGACCGAAACCGAGAGAGAACTTGAGAACCTTGACGCCGGTCATCTTGGCGACACAGAAATGGCCCAGTTCGTGGACAAAAACCAGGATGCCCAGCATGACGATGCCGGCAATGAGGGTGAGCATGAAACCTCCGGTCAGATGGCGCCGATAAGACGTCGTGCTTCCTCGCGTCCCCGGCGATCGGCGCGCAAGGCATGTTCGATATTATCCAGAGACTCGGCCCGGTGCCCGTCCATGACGGTACGGATGATCGCCGGAATGTCCAGAAAACCGATGGTTCCGTTGAGAAAGGCCTCGACCGCGATTTCGTTGGCCGCATTGAGCACAGCCGGCGCCGTCCCTCCCTCGCGAAGAGCGGCATAAGCAAGGCCCAGACAGGCAAAGCGCTCGAAGTCGGGCCGCGAAAAACTCAGGGTGCCGAGGGAGCAGAGGTCGAGAGAGGGCAGATCGAGGGGCAGCCGTTCGGGGTGGGACAGGGCGTAGGCGATCGGGGTTTTCATGTCGGGGATGCCCATTTGGGCCATGACCGACCCGTCGACATACTCGACCATTGAATGGACGATGCTCTGCGGATGGATATGAACGTCGATGCGCTCGGCGGGCAGATCGAAAAGCCAGTGCGCTTCGATGACCTCAAGCCCTTTGTTCATCATGGTTGCCGAATCGATGGAGATTTTTCGCCCCATGCTCCAGTTGGGATGGGCCAGCGCATCCTGACAGGAGACCTGTGCAAGCTCGGCAATGGTCCGCTCGCGAAACGGCCCTCCCGAGGCGGTGAGGATAAGACGCTTCACGTCGGCGGGCCGGTGTCCCTCGATGGATTGAAAAATGGCCGAATGTTCGCTGTCGACCGGCAGCAGACGAACCCCCCGCCGGGCCACCGCCTGCATCACCAGGGGACCGGCGACGACCAGGGTCTCCTTGTTGGCCAAGGCGATATCCTTGCCGGCCTCCACCGCCGCGATGGTCGGCACCAACCCGGCGGCGCCGACGATGGCAGAGACGACCATCGTTGCATCGGAGTGGGTGGCGCAGGCGATGAGACCTTCGACGCCGGAGAGGATTTCGGGTCCCCCGGGGCCGAAAACAGTCCTGAGATGATCGGCATCCTCGGGGGCGACAACCGCTACCAGTTCGGGTTTGAACGTCCGGATCTGCTCCTCGAGGCGGCCAAGGTTGCTGCCGGCCGACAGGGAGACGACCCGATACCGCTCGGGATTGGCGGCGACGATTTCCAGGGTACTGACGCCGATCGAGCCGGTGGATCCGAGAATGGCGAGATTCTTCAGCATTTCAAGGCTGTCCTAAAAACGAAACAAGGCATAATAATAAGCCACGGGAAAAGCAAAGAGCAGGCTGTCGAGACGATCGAGCAGGCCGCCGTGTCCGGGAATGATGGCTCCCGAATCCTTGACTCCGAAGCTGCGCTTGAGCATCGACTCGAAAAGGTCGCCCACCTGGCCGAAGGCGCCGAGGCCGATTCCGAGAAGGAAACAATCGGCGAGGGTCAGCTCGGGGAAAAACCAGAACCGGGCGAGCAGCGCGCCCCCCAGGCTGCCGGCAAGTCCGCCGATGGCTCCTTCGATACTCTTGTTGGGGCTGATCGCGGGGTAGAGCTTGCGACGACCGAGGGAGACGCCGCTGAAATAGGCGGCCGAATCTCCGGCCATAATGATCAGAAGAACCAGAAATATCCATTGCCGCCCGAAGGCGAGCTCCCGCAACAGGGCCAGATGACCGAGCAGCAACGGAACATAGAGAAATCCGAACAACAGCAGGGCCAACTCGCCGACGACCCGGTTCAGATCCCTGTAGCGAAAGAGAAAAACGGTGGCGAAGAAAAGAACCAGAAAAACCAGCGAGGCCTGCCACCAGAAAGACACCTGCAAAGTGAGCAGGATTCCCGGCAGCGCGCCTCCGGCCACCGCCAGGTTCCGTTCGGGCGAACGCTCGGCCGGCAGACTCATGGAATAGAATTCCCACAAGGCCACCAGGGTGACGCCGCAGATGAATATCTGGAAAAGAGAGATACTGGCGTAGAAGATAAACAGGATGAGCAGGGGAAGTGCCACCACCCCCGTGAGAATACGCTGTTTAATGGCCATCCTCCCTGAAGTTGCCGCCCCCGTCGTCCACCTGGCTGCCCGTCAGGCCGAAGCGTCTCTGGCGGCGACCGAATTCCCGGAAGGCCCGATGCAGCTCGCCAGTGTCGAACTCGGGCCAGAGAACATCGCAAAAATAAAGCTCGGTATAGGCCAGTTGCCAGAGGAGAAAGTTACTGATGCGCATTTCACCGCTGGTGCGAATGAGCAGATCCGGATCGGCCATCCCGGCCGTGTCGAGAGAGGCCTCGAACACCTTTTCGTCGATCTCGCCGGGGTCGAGCCCACCTTCCCGAACCCGCCAAGCGAGTTGCCGAACGGTACGCAGGATTTCGTTGCGGGAACCGTAGGAAAGGGCCAGGTTCAGCACCATCGTCCTGTTCCCGGCCGTTTTGCGCACCGCGTCCTGCAGAATGCTCCGCACCGTGGCGGGCAGCCGCTCCGCGTCCCCGATGACGTGCAGTCGAATATCCTGGTTGAGCATCGTTTTCAGCTCGCTTTTGAGATACCGCCCGAGCAGCGACATAAGAGCGCTGACCTCCTCTTTCGGACGCCCCCAGTTCTCCGAACTGAAGGCATAGAGGGTCAGGCAGGAAACCCCCAGCGAACGACATTCCCTGACAATCTCCTGAACGGTCTCCACCCCCCGGCCATGGCCGGCGATGCGGGGCAATCGACGCTGCTCGGCCCAGCGGCCGTTACCGTCCATGATAATGGCCAAATGTCGGGGGATGCGCATGGGGCAGGCTCTTCGTAAAAGCGGAATGTGACCAGCGGTACCGGAAAAGCGAAAACCTAACACGAAAAATCATGTCAGGCAAGAGGAGGGTGGTGCCGGTTCTGTGAAAAAGGGCGCCGCAAGGGCGCCCCTCGGTTCATCAGTTGCAGATGGCATTGACAGGACAACTGTCGAGACAGGCCTGGCATTCGGTACAGTCGTCGTTGATGCTGTATTTGTCCCCGGCTTCGACGATGGCGCCGAGGGGGCAGGTGTCGACGCAGGTTCCGCAGGCGATGCATTCATCGGTAATCTTAAGAGCCATCATAAATCTCCCTGTGTAATGGCGCGAAGCAAATCCTGTTCAGATTTCCATCACTTCGTTTTCCTTTTTGGCGACAACCTCGTCGACTTTCCCGACAAAGCTGTCGGTGAGATCCTGTATTTCCTTCTCTCCACGCTTCAGCTCGTCCTCGGAAATTTCCTTGTCCTTCTCGAGTTTCTTGAGCTTTTCGTTGGCCTCGCGGCGGACGTTGCGTACCGAAACCTTGGCGTCTTCCCCCATTCTCTTGACCAGCTTGACCATCTCCTTTCGCCGCTCCTCGGTGAGCGCGGGAATGGCGATGCGGATCAACTGCCCGTCGGAGGAAGGGTTGAGGCCGAGATCGGATTTGTGAATGGCCTTTTCGATCTCGGGGACCAGGTGCTTTTCCCACGGCTGGATGGTAATCAGCCGGGCCTCCGGGACGCTCAACGTTCCGATTTGATTGAGCGGTGTCGGCGTACCGTAGTAATCGACGCGGATGTCATCGAGCAGTGCCGTCGAGGCGCGCCCGGTGCGAACCTTGTTCAGCTCTTTCTTCAGGGCCTCGACAGCTTTTTCCATACCGGTGTCGGACTTGGCAATCACATCATCATACATGGGTCTTACCCTCCTTTGACGACGGTACCGATCTGTTCGCCGAAGACTACCTTCTTGATGTTCCCCCGGCTGGTCAGGTCAAAAACAACGATAGGCAGGTCATTGTCCATGCAAAGCGAGGTCGCCGTCGCATCCATGACCTGCAGCCCCTTCTTCAACACATCGAGGTAGGTGAGGCTCGGATACTTGACGGCGTCCTTGTCCTTGGCGGGATCGGCGCTGTAGACACCATCCACCTTGGTCGCCTTGAGAATCACCTCGGCGCCGATCTCCATGGCACGCAGGCTGGCGGCGGTATCGGTGGTGAAATAGGGGTTGCCGGTGCCGGCGGCAAAGATGACCACCCGCTTTTTCTCCAGATGCCGCACCGCACGCCGGCGGATGTAGGGTTCGGCGACCTCCTGCATCTCGATCGCCGACTGCACTCTCGTTATGACGTCGAGCTTTTCCAGGGCATCCTGAAGCGCCAGGCTGTT
>Ga0102953_1001017_pt1 | contig 18178 bp, 12 predicted proteins | sample SalPon2A_C_D2_MG_FD_78509 | JGI IMG/M metagenome (GOLD analysis project Ga0102953, IMG submission 78509) | Soil microbial communities from South San Francisco under conditions of wetland restoration - Salt Pond MetaG R2A_C_D2_MG | ecosystem: Environmental > Terrestrial > Soil > Wetlands | place... | reverse complement strand
GCATTCAGCGCCGCCCGCAGAAAATAGGTATTGTTGACGCCCGGAATTTCCACGGGATACTGAAAGGCCAGAAAAATGCCCCCCCGCGCGCGATCCTCGGGCTCCAGTTCCAGCAGGTCTTTGCCGTCGTAGAGCACCTGGCCTTCGGTCACTTCATAAACGTCGCGGCCCGCCAGCACCTGCGCCAGCGTCGATTTGCCTGACCCGTTTGGCCCCATGATGGCATGCACTTCGCCCAGGCCCACCTCCAAGTCAATCCCTTTCAGAATTTCATTGCCGCCCACATTGGCGTGCAGATTCTTGATTTCAAGAAGCATTCGTTTTCTTTTCCTTTTCAGTTATCCCGATCCGCTCGCCGGACCGTCTTCAACCCTTCACGCCTTCAACTCTTTCAGGGCTGGATTGTCGACTTCGAGCACCGTCGATTGTTGCGGCTTTACAGGATTATAACGAATCATAAAACTCTTTCCTTTAAACCACTTTGCTGATTGTTGAGCCTGCTCTGCATTCCTGGCGTGAAACCTTTGATAGCCCCCGTGACGCTGCGAACCAACGAAGTAGGAATAGAAGATCGCCCAGTCACGCTGCGACGAGAAAACCCGGGTAAACGCCGTTGTCGCCTGCGCTTGGGGCCAGTTGTCAGGCCCCGCGCCCTTGAGCCTTTTGAGCACCCTGGGCCATAAGAGCTCGATCGCCACCGCTCCGAAAATCACCGCGGTACCCTGCGCACCATGCCTTCTGATCAGCCCGAAAGCGTGCACCAGCGTGTCGAGCAACCGGTTCATGGGTCCGGAAACTTTTCAGCGGCCTCACTTACCCCGCGCCCTTCCACAGCACATATAAATCACAACTCAGATTTATCCAACGCTGCCTTCCAGGCTGATGCCGAGCAGCTTCTGGGCCTCGACGGCGAATTCCATGGGCAGCTCGCGGAAGACTTCCTTACAGAAGCCGTTAACGATCATGCCGATAGCGTCTTCAGTGGAAAGGCCGCGCTGCCGGCAATAGAAGATCTGGTCTTCGCCGATCTTCGAGGTGGAAGCCTCATGCTCCACCTGCGCAGTAGGGTTCTTCACTTCAAGGTAGGGGAACGTGTGCGCCCCGCACTTGTCCCCCATCAGCAACGAGTCGCATTGCGAATAGTTGCGCGCCCCCGTTGCATTTTTCAGAATCTTGACCATGCCCCGATAGCTGTTCTGGCCATGCCCGGCGCTGATGCCCTTTGAAACGATGGTGCTGCGAGTGTTCTTGCCCAGGTGGATCATCTTGGTGCCGGTATCGGCCTGCTGATAGTTGTTGGTGACGGCGACGGAATAGAATTCGCCCACAGAATTCTCGCCCTGCAGGATGCAGCCGGGATATTTCCAGGTGATGGCCGATCCCGTTTCAACCTGCGTCCATGAAATCTTGGAGTTGACGCCCGCGCACTTGCCGCGCTTGGTCACAAAGTTGTAGATTCCGCCCTTGCCTTCCTTGTCGCCAGGATACCAGTTCTGGACGGTTGAATACTTCACCGTGGCGTCATCCAGCGCCACCAGTTCCACCACCGCGGCGTGCAACTGGTTTTCATCGCGCATCGGGGCCGTGCAGCCTTCCAGGTAGCTTACATAAGCGCCCTCGTCGGCCACAATCAGCGTCCGCTCAAACTGCCCGGTTTCCTTGGCGTTGATGCGGAAATAGGTGGAAAGCTCCATGGGGCAGCGCACGCCCTTGGGGATGTAGGCGAACGAGCCGTCGCTGAATACAGCCGAGTTCAGCGTGGCAAAGAAGTTGTCGGTGTAGGGAACCACGGAGCCCAGCCACTTCTTGACCAGTTCAGGATGCTCCTGCACAGCCTCTGAAAATGAACAGAAAATGATGCCCAGCTTGCCAAGCTTTTCCTTAAAAGTCGTCGCTACAGAAACGCTGTCGAACACTGCGTCCACGGCAACGCCGGAAAGCAATTCCTGCTCGCGCAGGGGAATACCCAGTTTTTCATAGGTCCTGAGCAGTTCCGGGTCGACTTCTTCCAGGCTCTTCGGTTTGTTGCCCTTCGCCTTGGGAGCGGCATAATAATAGGCCGACTGGTAGTCGATGGGGTCATACTTGATGTTGGCCCACGCCGGCTCCTTCATGGTCAGCCAGTGCCGATAGGCTTTCAGCCGCCACTCCAGCAGCCATTCCGGCTCATTCTTCTTGGCGGAAATCATGCGGACCACGTCCTCGTTCAATCCGCGAGGAACGATCTCCTGCTCAATCTCGGTCACAAAGCCGTACTTGTACTCTTGCGTGGCAAGCTCTTCAACATTGTTCACCGGCGCGGGCATAAGCTTTACTCCTGACTCAGAACTTAAAATCTGCAAAGAGCATGGGAAGCTTGTTCCGACTCCTGATGGCAAGCTCAATCTGTCCCTTTGCTCACTTCAATGCTACCGAATCTATACCCCACAGTCAAGATTATTACCATACAAAACGGTCAAGTTTTAGGCTGGCGCGCCAAATGGCGGCATGCGCTTCCCATCCTAGGTATAAGTGTTTTGTATTCAGTGGCATGAAAGGGCGACCCTAGGCGCTCCGTGAACCAATGCCCAGCGCCGCGCACAAAATCACCTTTGGCCAAGATGCAGCCTGAAACCCACGCGGAACAATGTTGGCGGGCCCAGTTCACGGACCGGGGTCCGTGCCACTGTATAGCGCTCATCAAAGATGTTTTCGAAGGCTGCGTAGGCGTCCAGATCATTCCAGATGCGGCGGGAGAGCGAGGCGTCCAGAGTGAAGAACTTGCCCAATGGGAGCAGGTTCTGGTCGTCATCAAACTGGTTGCCAACATACCGTCCCTGCACGTCTAGCGTTACGCGCCGCCAACGGCTGGATGCCGTCGGGTTGGAATAGAGTGCCTGGAAGGTGGCCACGTTGCTGGGAACCTGCGGAATTCTCAGGCCCACAAGAGACGGATTAGCAGCAAAGCTCAGGACGGTGGCATTGACAAACTCGTATCCACTGGTCAATCGAAAAGTCGGGGTTACCTGCAAGGCGGCGTCCAGGTCAACACCGCGCGAGCGCGTGCGGCCAAGGTTCTGCCGCTGGCGGGTGATCAGGGTAGGCGTTACGTTCAACGTGACGTTCGCAATCGGGTCGGTGACATCGCTCCAGAAAAACGTGCCTCGGCCGGTCAGCTTGTGCCGGAAAGTGGCGAATTGAGCTCCGGCTTCCGCGCCCGTCAGCCGCTCGGCCTGAAGATTGGAGTTGGCGCCGGTGACAATGTCGCCCACACGAAACCCGCGATAAAGTTCATTCAAGGTTGGCGCCCGAAACGCCCGATAGGCAGAGCCGACCAACGAAACGTTGCCGGTGAGGCGATAAAGCATACCCAGGCGGGGGCTGAAGGCCGTCTCCGTGCGTTCCGGAAAGTTGGTGACGCTGGGTGGAGCGGTTGATGAAAATCTCCTGCTGGTGGAGAGCGCATCGTAATTCCGCCAGCGATCATATCGGAGAGCTGCGGTTACCTGAAAACGATGCGTCAGTCGCAGAAGGTCTTCTCCATAGACGCCTGCTGTGCGCTGACGTCCGCCCGCGCCCAGCGCTGACGTCATGCGCCCGCCGAAGAATCCCAGTTCATTGCTGGACCCGCGAACTTCCCTTCCGTCGAAGCCGGCCAGCAGTGTTTGTTTCGTGCCCACGGGCCGGTTCCACTGGATCGAAACGCCTGTCTGCTGCGCCGGTACGCGCTGGGAACGGACCAGAAATTCGCTGTTTCGGTCTGCAGCGATGGCGGCGAAGGTCTGGTCAAACACCTGGGGCCCGCCGTAGCCGTGGAAGCTGAACGTGCCGGCTCTGGCCGAGACCCAGTCTGCTCCGGTGGCCAGCTGCCGGACATGGGTACGGTTGTAGGTGAGCGGCGTTCCGTTATGCCGCGTTTCGCGAAAGTAAGTGGCCCTGACGAATGCCCTTGCGTTATCTCCGAACTTTCTTTCCAGCGTTGCATCACCCACTTCATGTTCGGAATTGGCCCGGGTGTCGACCGAGCCGCGGTCCTGCTTGGCGATCAGGATGTAGCCGTCGGTATTGAAAGCCTCTCCGTCGAATTCCATGCTCCAGGGGCCATGCTGAATGTTCGACCAGAAGGAGCCGTCAGGCGTGTTCTCATTCCCGTATGACCCATCCAGATCAAACTCCGAGGTGGTTGCCTTGCGCGTCAGGATGTTGATGACGCCTCCCATGGCATGCGAGCCGTAAAGGTCTGAAACGCCCCCCCGCACAACTTCCATGCGGCCCACCGCTTCGCGAGGGACCCGGTCCCAATAGACCCAGCCGCCGAAAGGATCGTTCAATGGAATGCCGTCAATCAGAACCAGCGCGCGGCTGGCTCCGCTGGCACCTACACCACGCAACGAGACGCCCTGCGCCGTTGGATTGGCCACACGGCTCCCGGTGCGGCGGAAAAGGGTGAAGCCGGGCACTTGCTGGAGGATGCCATCCAGCGTGAGCGCCGGAGTTGCGGCGACTTCATGCCGCGTCAGGACGCGAACGTCGGCGGTGGTCTCGCTGAGCGGAGTTTGCATCCTCGTTGCCGTTACCGTCACCTGCTGTGCCAGCGCGGCAGGCTTGAGGACTATTACCAGAGCAAGGCTCTTCTTTCCACTCCCTGCTTTCCAGGCTTTTCTTGCTGAGGCAAATCCCTTCGCGCTTACCGTCAGCTTGCCGCTTGCTGCCGGGACCCGGCCGAAATCGAATCGCCCATCGGCCCCTGTTGGCTGGTCCGCCTCGTACCCTCCTGCGCGCAGAGAGGCCTGTGCTCCCTTTATGACTGCGCCGCTCGTGTCTTTGACAACTCCCTCAACCCGGTAAAGGCGCTTCTCAGTTTGCGGGCGTGGCGCCGCTTTTGCAGCGGGCAGTCCGGCGATAGCCAACCATCCCACAAGGCCCGCGGCACAAAAATGTAGGTGAAAACGTTTCATTCCCATATATATCGTTGGCTCCCTCAACCTGAAACACGATATAGGCGTATCCTGAAGCAGCAAGGACGGCGATAAAGCTGACTGATTCTCTCGGGACCCCCGGAGGCTCAGACCTAATAGACTAATCCTGCTACAATCCTGCGGCAAATCATTCTTTGGAAGCGGATTGGGCGGGAACCGTAGAAGGCGAGGCGGGAAACGCCGATCTTTCGTCAGGCGGGGACGAGCAGGTTTTCCGCGAAGGGCCATTCTTGGTCAAACCACTGCCCACCACACCGGAAGCCGGTGCGGCGGCCCATCTCAATGACTTCTTCGGCGGAGTATTTATGTGAACTTTCCGTCCAGATGCTTTCGCCTTCCTCGAACGGAAGCATGACCTTGCTGTTGCGGATTGTGACCGTCTGCTGAGCCTTTGAGACCAGGTGCATTTCAACGCGGTGTTCCCGCTCATTCCATTTAGCGAGGTGGCGGAACTTTTGCAGATTGAAATCGCCCTCAAGTTCGCGGTTGATCCGCGCCAGCAGATTCAGGTTGAAGGCCGCAGTGACCCCCAGTGGGTCATCGTACGCACTCAGCAACTGCTCTTCCGGCTTGACTAAATCGGTGGCCAGCAGCAGAGCATCGCCCGTAGTCAGCACTTCACGGATCTTCCGCAGGAACTCTTCTGCCGGCACGCGTTCAAAGTTTCCGATGGAGCTACCCAGGAAAAGCACCAGCAGGTGCTGGCCGGGCTCCCGGCGCGCGACGGCTTTGCGCAGTCCGTCCAGGTATCCGGTTTCAAAGCCCAGAACACTGACCGAATCGATTTGATTCAGTTCGCGCTCGCACATCGAGAGCGCGGTACGGGAGATTTCAATGGGATGGTAGAGCGTGGGCTGGCGGCGCGCGATGGCCTCCAGGATCAATCGGGTTTTTCTGCCGCTGCCGCTGCCCAACTCCGCCACCACGACTGGAGAAGGGACACGGGCAGTGATCTCTTCTGCATGCCGTTGCAGGATTCGCTCGCCCGCCCGCGTCAGGCCGTACTCGGGCAGCAGACTGATGACTTCAAACAGCGCGGAGCCGACAGCGTCGTAAAAATATTTGGAGGGAAGTTCCTTCTGCCCCGGTTTTTCGAGGCCGGCGCGCACGTCTGCGGCGAACTGAGAGGCGAAGTCAGCAACCGGGTTGGCTGTGGCGGCCTGTGGCATAGTGGTCCTTTTGCAGATAGGCTAATTGCTGACGCAGCGGAATCCGGAATAAGCGTACTGGTAATGCGGCTGGAACCAGTTGCGGAATGAACGGCGCAGCATGCACGCCGCCGTCCGGGACGAACCGCCCTTCATCACGTAATGTTTGCCGTCAAAGAAGTTGGCGGAGTAACCCTGATAAAAGAGAAAAGGTTCAAAGCCCTCAAAGGGCTGAAAGACCGTCGAGGTCCATTCCCAGCCGTTGCCCAACAGGTCCAACACGCCGAAGGAACTGCGGCCGGCGGGATGCGCCTGCACGGGAGTCGGGTCCCAGTTCCAGAAATCAAAGTTGCCGCGATTCTTCTCAGGAGCGCCGGAGCCCCACGGATAATCGGTTTCCTTTCCTTCCGGCGTGCCGTAGGCGGCGCGATGGAACTGTTCCTCGGTGGGCAATTGCTTGCCCGCCCACCGGGCATAGGCCGCGGCTTCCGCGTGGCTCACATAAACCGGCCAGTCGAGCGGAAGAGGAATTTCGGCAAACATGGTCCGGTAGCTCCAGTCGTCTCCGCGCGGAACCCAGAAACGGGGATGCCGGACGCCTTCACGCTCTTTCCACTCCCAGTCGGAATCGGTCCACAGGCTTCTCGTCTCGTAGCCGCCCTCGCGAAGGAACTTCAGGAACTCTCCGTTTGTCACTTTATATTCATCGATGGCAAAGGCGGGAACCTGCGCCGTATTGAGCTCAAATTCGTTGTCCCATCCAAAAACGCGGCCGGTCCTCGGCAGCCCCAGCGTTGCGGTCCCTGCCGGAATCTCAATCATCCTTCCGTTTTCAACCGGGGCGGCAGGCACGTCGCCCGCGGCCTGCTTCACTTTGCGATGGAGAGGCAACTGGTGCAGCATGTAGGCGAGAGTTTCAGCGTGCATCAGTCGATGTTCGAGGGCGACGTTCACGTAGACGCCGGTTTGCGAGAGATCGCCCGCGGCATCCGCGAGCGGTTCGCTTTTGAGGCGCGCGTCCAGTTCCTCGCGCACGCGGCTGTTGTATCGGTGGACCTCTTCCAGCGTGGGCCAGTCTGACGGCTGGTCACTTGGCAGTCCGCCGTCAACCGGATCAATTCCAAATGCAAACAGCTTGTCGAACTCAGGGTGGAAGGCACTGGCCTGGAAAGCATAATTTCCAAGCAGGTTCCAGTCGAACGCCTCCAGATGCCCGATGTAGAAAACAATGCGATGCCGTTCCGGAATGGGTCGGTCATAGAGCGCCTCGCGCAGGGGAACGTCGAACAGTTTGTCGGTTGCTGACCGAGCCTGGTTAAACCTGGCCAGAAGAGCGGGGGATGAAGAAAGCTTCTGTTGGGTTTTGGTCATGTTGTTTAGCCCCTTACCTACAATTTAGATGTAGTTGCACCCGCTAAGTTGCAATGCCGCGAAATTTTCGAGAATGCAGACCAGCACTGCTGTGATAATAACAAATTGACCCTGGCGATTTAAGTGCTTTCCAGAAAATGCTGAATCTTCAAGTCGTGCAAATTGGAGTCTCCTGCCATGCCGCAACAGGAACAAGTCCCCCAAATGATCGAGTTCAGAAATGTACGCTACTCACCCGATGGGCAGCGGGCCGTGCTCTCTGATCTCAACCTGAAAGTTGAGGCCGGTGAGACGCTGGTGCTTCTGGGCCGCAGCGGGTGCGGCAAGACGACAACGCTGAAGATGATCAACCGTCTGCTTGATCCCACAGGAGGCGAAGTCCTGGTTGAGGGCAAGTCCGTGCTGGAGTGGGATCCCATTCGGCTGCGGCGCGGAATCGGTTACGTCATTCAGGAAGTCGGGCTGCTTCCTCATTTCACCATTGAGCGCAACATCGGTCTCCTTCCGCAGTTGGAGGGCTGGCCGCCCGAACGGACGCACTGCCACGTCGAAGAACTTCTTGAAATGGTCGCGCTTGATCCCGCGACGTTCCGGCATCGCTATCCGCGCGAACTTTCCGGGGGCCAGCGGCAGCGTGTGGGCGTGGCGCGAGCGCTGGCTGCCGATCCACCCATTCTGCTGATGGACGAGCCGTTCGGCGCGCTCGATCCGCTCACCCGGGCTGAAATTCAAAAGGAGTTTCTGGCCTTGCAGCAGCGCCTGCGCAAGACCATCGTTTTTGTCACTCACGATATTCACGAGGCGCTGACGGTAGGCACGCGCATCGCTCTGCTGAAGGCCGGCCAACTGGTGGGAACCTATTCACGAAAGGAATTTCTGGATTCCAGCGATCCCACGGTGAACGCCTACCTCAGCGTATTGCGTGCCACTGGCCCGGAAGCCGGCGCGTGAAGGCAACATGGCAGGAATGAAAGGGAATTCTTCATGAGCTTAATGGAATATTTCTATCGAAACCGCGCGGAAATCTGGATGCTGACGCTTCAGCACTGCTGGCTGGTGGGCATGTCGATGCTGCTGGCTGTTGCGATTGGCGTTCCGCTGGGTATCCTGATCACCCGCCGTGCGTCGCTCAACAAACCCATCCTGGGAAGCGCCAACATCATCCAGACTATTCCCAGCCTGGCGCTTTTCGGATTTCTAATGCCGCTGCCCTGGCTGGGCGCGCGGGCCGACCGCCTGGCCATCGCCGCCCTCACCGGATACGCGCTGCTGCCGGTGATTCGCAACACTTACACCGGCATCATGGGAGTCGATCCCAGCGTACGCGAGGCCGCGCGCGGCATGGGCTTGACGGACTGGCAACTGCTGTGGCACGTTGAACTGCCGCTGGCACTGGGCGTGATCCTTGCCGGAATTCGCGTCGCCACGGTGATCACCGTGGGCGTGGCCACCATTGCCGCGGCCATTGGCGCCGGCGGCCTGGGCGAGTTCATCTTTCGGGGCCTGGCCATGGTGGATAATCGCGTCATCCTGGCCGGAGCCATTCCGGCGGCGCTGATGGCGCTTCTGGCCGATTTCCTTCTGGGCTGGGCCGGACGTCACCTGGTGCCTTCGGCAAAGTCATGAAAAGAGCTTTCTGGACAATTCTGCTTGCCACCCTCTTCTGCTCCTGCGGACCGTCGCGCAGCCATGTGATTGTGGTGGGCTCCAAGAACTTCACGGAGCAGGTAATCCTGGGCGAGATGCTGGCCCAATATCTGCACCATCAAACCGGATTGCAGGTAGAACGCCGGTTCTACCTGGGCGGAACTTACATCTGCCAGCAGGCCCTGCTGGCCGGGCGCATCGACGTGTACGTTGAATACACCGGGACCGCGCTGACCGCCATCCTCAAGCAGCCGGTCGAGCACAACGCCGAGGACGTTTACAACAAAGTGAAGACGCTCTACGCCACGCGTTTCAATCTGGATGTGATGCCTCCGCTGGGCTTCAACGACACTTTTGTGCTTGTGGTTCGCGGCGAGACGGCGAAAAAGGACCACATCCGGACCATTTCACAAGCTGTGCCCTATGCCCACCACTGGCGGCCGGGGTTCGGTTACGAATTCATGGAGCGCCAGGATGGCTATAATGGACTGGTCAAAACCTACCACCTGAAGTTTGGCGAGCCGCCCAGGATTATGGATCTGGGTCTGCTCTATCGCGCTCTTCTTGACAAGCAGGTGGACGTGGTGGCCGGCAATTCCACCGATGCGCAGCTTGAAGCTCAGGATTTCGTCGTGCTGCGGGACAACAAGCATTATTTCCCGCCCTACCAGGCTGTCCCCATCGTTCGCACCAAGACGCTTTCTGAGCATCCTGCGGTTTACGCTGCCCTGGAGCAACTGGCCGGAAAAATCTCCGGAGCGGAAATGCGCCACCTGAACTATGAGGTCGCTGCACAGCATCGCGACGTTAAGCAAGTGGTGCAGGAGTTCCTGCGCTCAAAACATCTCGACGACTGATGGCGTCTGTTCCCGCTTGCCGGAGTTGCACCGGCCGAGAGGTTTTAAAAAGGATGTAGCGGCGGCATTACGCCACCACGCCGCATTTAAAGTATTGACCTTACGGCGGGGTGAATCCGCCGCTACGCCTTCTCCGCGAGATACTTCAACAGCCTGCTAAAGCATATATTGAACGTCTGAAGCGTGGGTGGGATAAGCAAAGAGGGTTTGCTTCAGGTCCGCTGCACTGATCCCCTGCCGGATGGCCAATGCGAAAAGGTTGATGATTTCCTCCGTGTGCGGGCCCAGCAGGTGTGCGCCCAGAATGAAGCCGCTTTCCTCTTCAATCAGGACCTTGAAACCGGAACAGGTTTCGGCAATTCTCCGGGAGGAATACCAACCGGAAGTGTCCGAATGGTTCACTTTGAATTTCAGCCCTCGCTCACGCGCGGCTTTTTCAGAAAGTCCCACGGAAGCCACCGGTGGTGTCGTAAACGCGACGGTCGGAATCCCATGATAGGCTGGCTTGGCGTGATTCCCCTCCAGCAGATTCTCGGCAACGATTCTGCCCTCGTAGCCGGCCACCGGCGTCAGTGCGAGCCCTCCGCTTGCCGCGACATCACCTGCCGCGTAGACGTTGGGATGGGAGACGCTCTGGAGATATTCGTTGACGGCCACTCCTTTGGCGCCGGCCTCCACGCCGGCCGCCTTGAGATTCAGGTCCTCAATCTCCGGGACGCGCCCCGCCCCGTGCACCACCAGGTCGGTTTCGAACGACAGCTTCTTGCCTTTTTGCGTGGCCATCACCTTGAGGCCACCGCCTGACTTTCCGACGGCTTCCACGTTGGTTTGGAGATGAAGGTCCACTCCAAGGCTGCGCGTTCGTTCAGCCAGTGGAGTGGTGAGGTCGGCATCAAACCCGGGAAGGATGTGTTCGCCTCGATGCAGCACAGTGACTTTCGCTCCAGCGCGCACAGCCACGTGGGTAAACTCCATGGAAATATAGCCGGCACCGATGAACAAAACGCGTGGGGGTAGTGCGTCGAGATTGAGAAACTGCTCGCTTGTGGTGAGGTGTCGTTCGCCCGGGATCCCCAGGTGCTTCGGCTTGGAGCCCACCGCAATCAGAACGTGCCGCCCCTCGATGTTTTCACTTCCCGCCTGGAGCTTCAACGGGCCCGTGAACCGGGCGCGGCCGTGGAAGGTTTTGATGCCTTGTTTTGAGAAGCTTTTTTCGCGCGCTTCGGGAACGGGGTCCGTGAAGGTCCGTTTGAACCGCATCAGGGCGGGCCAATCGACGCTGGAATCACCCCGCAGAATTTCTTTGCCCTTCAGCCTCCGGTTCCAGTCGATGGCCTCGGCCGCTCCCACCAGGACTTTCTTGGGATCGCAGCCTCGCAGCGCGCAGGTCCCTCCGAAGGGTCGCGAATCGATGATAGCCACTTCCCAGCCTTTTGAACGGCAGGCCGAGGCCACAGTCGAGGCGGAAGTACCGGTCCCCACCACGATCAAGTCAAAGCTTTGAGCCATAGCCCGCCTCCTTGTCTGTTGTTTCTCCGCTGTTTGGTAATGATGCGCGAAAATGGACAAGGGTTCGAGCGGGGAAGCGCGGATGTTTCTGGCTTGCGCCGGCAAATGCGGAATGCCTTATAACGCGAACAGCAGACTGGCCGGATCTTCTACCAGTTCTTTCACGCGGACCAGGAACTGCACGGCTTCCATGCCGTCAACGATGCGGTGGTCATAGCTGAGTGCGAGGTACATCATGGGCCGGATTTCGACCTTGCCCTCCACGGGCACGGCCCGGTTCTCAATCTTGTGAAGCCCCAGGATGCCCACCTGTGGTGGGTTCAGGATAGGAGTGCTGAGCAGCGAGCCGTAGACGCCGCCATTGGAAATAGTGAAAGTTCCGCCGCGGAGGTCGTCGAGGGTCAGTTCGCCGGCCGAGGCTTTGCGGGCGAACTCCTTAATGGCGAATTCGATTTCCGCGAAACTCATCTGGTCCGCGTCGCGAAGCACGGGAACCACCAGTCCCTCGGATGCGCCAACGGCCACGCCAATGTCGTAGTACCGCTTCAGGACCATCTCGGTCCCCTGGATCTCGGCATTCAGGTGAGGAAACTGCCGAAGGGCGCCGATTGAGGCTTTGACAAAGAACGAGGCGATGCCCAGGCTGACACCGTGCTGCTTCTTGAAGTTTTCTTTCCAGCGCTTCCGCAGATTCATCACTTCCGTCATGTCCACTTCGTTAAAAGTCGTGAGCATGGCAGCGGAGTGCTGAGCTTCCACCAGTCGGCGCGCAATTGTCTGCCTGCGGCGCGACATTCGGACGCGTTCTTCCAGCCGTGAGCGCCCTGTTGGTGCTTCGCGTACAAGCTGAGGACCGGGCTGGCTGGCGGGGGCAGGTTTTTCTGCTGGCTTAGTTGTGGCCGCGGCTTCCGTGCTTTGGCTCTCCATGAAATGCTCGACATCGCGCCTCTGGATTCGGCCTGCGACATCGCTGGACTGAACCCGGGAAAGATCGACGCCGTGCTCTTCGGCAATGCGCCGCGCCAGAGGAGTCACCATCCGTTTCGGTGCAGCTTCCAAAGTTTCTTCTTCGGCTGCTTCCCTGGGCTTTTCCTTTTTGGTGGATTTCGCTTCGCCGCCTTTTGCCGCAGCCGCTTCTTCAGCGGGCGCTTCCTCGATCACTCCCAGCAGGTCGCCGATCTTGACGTCCTCGCCTTCATTTCTCTCGATGCGCGTCAGCACGCCCGCCCGCTCGGCGCCGACCTCCAGGTCGACTTTTTCGGTCTCAAGTTCCACCAGGACGTCTCCCACGGCCACGTGGTCGCCCTGCTGTTTTTTCCAGTGCCCAACCGTGGCTTCAACAACGGATTCACCCAGTTCGGGCACGACGATTTTGGTCGGCACGATCTCTCCTCCCTGAACCTTCTGCAACGTTTTCTACCAGGACCATATCCTCTTCCCGCTCGGCCAGCCGGATACTGAATGCCTTATGCACAATGGCTTCCTGGTTCAGCGCATGCCGGGCCGTGGAGCCTTCGGCCGGGCTGGAACTTCGCGACCGCCCAATATAACGCAGCCGCCACCGGTTGCGCACCAGTTCGCTCAGCAGGGGCCGGACAAATTCCCAGGCACCCATGTTTTCAGGCTCTTCCTGGACCCAGACAACTTCCTGAAGATTTGGATAGCGGTTCAGCACCTGCCGGACTTCGTTCGTGCGGAACGGATAAAGCTGTTCAATCCGGCAGATTGCAATGTTGTTCCTCTTTTCGCGGAACTCGCTGGTCACCAGGTCCACGTAGATTTTGCCGCTGCACAGCACCAGCCGCCGGATTTCGTCCAGCCGCTTGCCGGCCTCGGCATCATCAATCACTGGCTGCCATCTCCCTTCGGCCAGTTCGCGTGGCGACGAAGCCACCAGCGGATGGCGCAGCAGGCTCTTGGGCGCCATGACGATCAGGGGCAGGGGATCGACCTTCAGCAGCGACGCCTGCCGCCGCAGCAGGTGAAAATACTGGGCCGCGGTTGTGCAGTTGGTGACGCGAAGGTTGGTGCCCGCGGCAAGCTGGAGAAAGCGCTCAGGACGGGCGCTGGAATGGTCGGGGCCCTGGCCTTCAAACCCGTGCGGAAGCAGCATGACCAGTGATGGCGTGAGCCCCCACTTGGCTCTTGCAGAAAGCAGAAATTCGTCAATCATCACCTGTGCGCCGTTGATGAAGTCGCCGTATTGCGCTTCCCAGATGACAAGGCGGCTGGGTTCCTGCAGGCTGTAGCCGTACTCGAATCCCACCACGGAGTTTTCGGTCAGCGGACTGTTGTGGATTTCAAAGGCCGCCCGTGCCTGTTCCAGGGCCTGCAAAGGAGTGTGTGTCGTTCCAGTCTTCACGTCGTGAAGCACGGCATGCCTCTGGCTGAACGTCCCACGCTCAACGTCTTCTCCCGTCATGCGGATCGCGGTGCCGTCTTGAAGGATCGAAGCCAGCGCCAGTTCTTCCGCGGTTGCCCAATCGATGGTGCTGGCATCCGGATCGTTTAGGGCTTCCTCCCGGCGCTTATGGGCACGTTCCAGTTTGCGGTGGAGATTGAAGCCCTCCGGCAATTCCAAGAGGCTGCGATTGAGCTCTCGCAGGGTGTCAAGCGGCACCGCTGTCTTTGCGTGAAGAGCTGCTCCGGGAGGTGGCGGCTCTGGGGGCTCTTCAGCCAGCTCTTCCGTGGGCTTCAGCGATTCCAGGACCTCCTGCAGTTGTCCCATGCATTTCTGGACGAGTTCATCCGGCCGGCTTTCCGTTACAACTCCGCGCTGGACCAGCGTCTCACCCCACTGTTGGCGCACGGTGGGATGGTTTGCAATCTTTTCATAGAGGAGCGGCTGGGTGAAGCTGGGCTCATCACCCTCATTGTGCCCGTAGCGCCGGTAGCCGACCAGGTCAATCACGAAGTCCTTACCGAATTTTGCGCGATAAGCGGTGGCCAGGCGCGCCACCTCAATGCACGCCAGGGGATCGTCGGCATTCACGTGCACCAGCGGAATCTTGAAGCCCCGCGCCAGACCGCTGGCGTAAAGTGAGCTACGGTATTCTTCGGTTGTAGTGGTGTACCCCAACTGGTTGTCCGCAATGATGTGGATGGTGCCGCCGGTGCTATAACCCGGCAGCCGGTAGAAGTTGAGCGTTTCGGCCACCACGCCCTGGCCGGAAAACGCCGCATCGCCGTGGATGAGGATGGGCAGGGTGCGCGTGGGATCGAAATGGGGCGCGCCCTGCTTATCAACCACGGTTCCCGCCGCGCGGGCCATCCCCTCGGCGACGGGATTCACCGCCTCAAGGTGGCTGGGATTGGGAGGCATGGTGATGACGAGTCCCACAGCCTCGCCACCCTTCACGGCCCGTTGCGCGCCCAGGTGATACTTGACGTCGCCGGTCCAGCCCAGGTCTTCATGGAAGTTGCGCGACTGCACCGGGTCCTTGAAGATGGCCAGGATTTCCGCATAAGGCTTCTTCAGGATGTGGGCCAGCACGTTCAGGCGTGCGCGGTGCGCCATGCCGATCAGGACGTTGTGCACGCTGGCCTCGGCCGCGCTGCCCACCATTTCATCAAGGATGGGAATCAGCATGTCAAGGCCTTCAACTGAAAAGCGCGTCTTGCCGGGAAAAGTGCGGTGGAGAAAATGCTCAAAGGACTCCACCTGCGTCAGCAACTCCAGCAGCGCCTCGGCATCTACCGGATCATTGGGATCGCGAAAGCGTCGCGACTCAGCCGCCTCATGCAGCCAGCGCCGCTCTTCCGGGTCGCGAAGATGGCCGTAGTCGTATCCCGTTGACGTGGTGTACACGTTGCGCAGCGCCTGGATCACCTCATGCGCGCTCGACTTGCCCGCGGCGATGGGGCCGACGATCAGGCTGGCGGGAAGACGGCGCAAATCATCTTCACTGACACCGTGCGATTGCAGCCGGAGGGAATAGTCTCCGCGAGGCGTGCTCCCCAGCGGGTCAAGCTGTGCATCCATGTGCCCGAACTTCCTGATGGATTCCGCCAGGTTGACCGTGCCGACAATCTTGTCAATCTGGCCGGCCGAAACTGCTTCCGGAGAAGACAGAGCTTCTTTGGGTGGGTTCCAGGTTTCAAAGTAGGCCCGCATGCCTGGATCGACGGAATTAGGATCGGAGAGGTACTTTTCGTATAATTCCAGAACGTAACCGAGATTAACTCCCTGAAAATCAGTTTCTGTATTCATGATACTTTCCTGAACTGTTGCCGGTCGCGCCAGGTCACTTCTGGGCATTCACAGTTGCAGGGTATGTTCTGGCATTGGTTGCCACTGACTCTTCGTGAAGTCCCTTTGAACCTTGCCGGTCCGACAATCATTAGATTAACACTGCAGATGACTGCCTGCCCACACGATGCAGCAGGCAAGTCCATAGGATGCAAATTCCCGGGCCCGGGTAATCTGGCATTGCACTTCGTGGTGTGAAGGTTTACATTCCTTGAACTGGACTCTCGATTCCTAACTATTCAGAACGAGGTGAACTTCAGATGACCATTACAGACGTTGTCGCCCGGGATATCCGCTTCCCGACTTCCCGCGACCTTCACGGATCAGACGCCATGCATAAGGCGCCTGACTATTCAGCAGCATACGTGGTGCTGAAAACCAACAGTCCCGATGGGCTCGAAGGTCATGGACTTACGTTTACGTGCGGCCGGGGAACGGAAGTCGTTGTGGCAGCCATCAATGCGCTGAAGCCTTTGGTCGAGGGCCGTCAACTGGGATCGATTACTTCCGACATGAAAACCTTCTGGCGGCAGTTGACGAGCGATGGGCAACTCCGTTGGATCGGGCCGGAAAAAGGCGCCATCCACCTGGCCACGGGCGCGCTGGTGAACGCCGTGTGGGACCTGTATGCCAAGGCTGAACGGAAACCTGTGTGGAAGTTGCTGCTCGATATGACGCCCGAACAGCTTGTTTCCACCATCGACTTCCGCTATATCACCGATGCTCTTACGCCCGAGGAGGCGCTCGAAATCCTGCGCAAAATTCAACCCACGCGCGCCCAGCGCGAAGCCGAAATGCTGGAGCGCGGATTCCCGGCCTATACCACCTCAGCGGCGTGGCTGGGCTATACAGAAGGCAAGCTGCGCCAGCTTTGCCGTGAAGCCATCGCGCAGGGATGGACGCACTTCAAGATGAAAGTGGGCGCCAACCTTGATGACGACGTGCGCCGCGCAACGTTGATCCGCGAAGAGATCGGCTGGGAGCGCAAGCTGATGATGGACGCCAATCAGGTTTGGGGCGTGGGTGAAGCCATCGCCAACATGAAGGTTCTTGCGAAGTTCAAACCCTGGTGGATTGAAGAACCGACCAGTCCCGACGATGTGCTGGGCCACGCCAGTATTGCGAGGGCGGTTGCGCCCATCGGTGTCGCTACCGGCGAGCAGTGCCAGAACCGCGTCATCTTCAAACAGCTCCTCCAGAGCAACGCCATCAGCTTTTGCCAGATTGACAGTTGCCGCGTGGGCGGCATCAACGAAATCCTGGCCATTCTGCTGATGGCCGCAAAGTTTGGCGTGCCGGTGTGTCCGCACGCAGGCGGAGTGGGACTGTGTGAGTACGTGCAGCACTTGGCGATCTTCGATTACATTGCCATCGGAGCGTCACTCGAGAACCGCATCCTGGAATACGTCGACCACTTGCACGAGCACTTCCTGGAGCCCGTGGTCATCCGGAACGGGCGCTACATGCCGCCGGTAAATCCCGGCTACAGCATTACCATGAAGGCCGAATCGCTTGACGAGTATGAGTTCCCCAACGGTCCCGTGTGGCGGGCATGAAGAAGGGAAGTCAAGGACCGAAAGATTCGTGCAAAGGGTGGAAGTGTAATTTTTACCCACTGTTCAAAAATTGAACACAAATTGCTGTAAAATAATTTTCAAACTGAAATATTTCTTTATAAGTTATTTATTATGTGCGTGTTACAAAATTTGGAATTTGTGTCTCAAACGTCTCAAACGTCCCATTTGGGGTTGAATCCGGCCTGCTGCTAGGCTATTTATGGAGCTTACTCTCGGGCGGACCCGAAGCTGCTGAAGCGTGCCCGGAACTTCCAGGGCCGGCGCTTTCAAATGCCGCCGCGGTACTGCCAAATGGCAAGTGTGCTAGCGTACAGCCGGCCATCAGCTCGATGCTCGCGGCACCGGTTTCGCCATGGAGCAGACCCGTGTCTCACCCTCCTGGCAGCCCAAGCTTTCAACCCCCGGAGTTCTTGTTTATGATCGTGGCATGGAAGCGCAAGCCAGCTACTGGGACGCTGTGGCCTACAAAAAGAGGTTTGGCCATCCGCTGCTCACGGGCGAGCTTGAAAAGCGCGCGGGCCTCGGGGGGCGCATTCTGGACTACGGCTGCGGCTACGGCAGAAGCATCCGTGAGCTGCACGAGAGAGGGTTCTGCAATCTTGATGGAGTCGACACCTCCGCCGGAATGATAGCGCGGGCGAGAGCGGAGAATCCTTTCGCCCGTTACGTCCTCACCTCCGGGTCCGAAATCCCATTCTCCCGCGGATCGTTCGACGCGGTGCTCCTGCTGGCGGTGCTCACCTGCATGCCGGATTCGAGCGCGCAGGCCAGGCTGTTCTCTGAGCTGTTCAGGGTGCTGAAGGTCGGCGGCATTCTCTACGTCAGCGACCTGCTCATCAACAGTGACGCGCGCAACCAGCGG
>Ga0102953_1001014_pt1 | contig 18201 bp, 14 predicted proteins | sample SalPon2A_C_D2_MG_FD_78509 | JGI IMG/M metagenome (GOLD analysis project Ga0102953, IMG submission 78509) | Soil microbial communities from South San Francisco under conditions of wetland restoration - Salt Pond MetaG R2A_C_D2_MG | ecosystem: Environmental > Terrestrial > Soil > Wetlands | place... | reverse complement strand
TTATACTTGTCGGGATCTCCCTTCCATTCTTTTACCAAGCGGACGATGATCAGATAGAGCAGCATAATGGTTAATGCTGAAACCAAACCGCTCAGCAAGTTGCAGCTAAAGGCCACCATCCTGGCGGGCATAAACATAGAAAAGAGGCGGTCGAGCAGAGCAGAAAGGGGAGCGCCGGGCGGGTGGACCACTTCAAGCCAGTGTCCAGCGGCGATGTACTCAGGTGGATCCCAGAAACTTGCGGTGGGAGCCAATGTTAACACATAAAGAATGAAGGATGCCAGAAAAACGAAAAACGCGAATATCCGGTTTAGTGACTTATGATCAGTTCGCATGCGTCAAGAATTCATAGGTAAACGGTGCCCTTGTTTATTTACTTACTCCCGCAATTTCAGGAACAAAGTGATTTAGCAACGAAGATACACTTTAAAAAGTTGTATTCGTCACAGAATTCTTGACAGGGCTAAGTTGCAGCCATTCATAATATTATACTTATCCGTAACAGGAATGTATATGAACGGCTGCGCGAAAAATATCGGATTTATGGGCCGAACATTTGTTCGACCATCATCTTGTTTTGCTCTTCCGTCTTTGGAAAGCCAACCCGGTTATCGGTGATATTGTCACCTTCTTCGGTAATGGCCTTGGCCTTGGTGGTATCGCCACTCAGGTAGTAGATGCGTTGCAGAATGAAAAGCTGGCCCGAGTTGATATAGACATTACGGGTATAGCTTTGCCGGGTACCCATGAGGGTTCTGGCACGATCCTGAAGAGCCCGGGCTTCGGCCATATTAGCGTCAGCATTTGCCATCTGAGCTTTCTGCTGCAGATCCTGTATTTGCGATTCAAGGCTGTTTAGATCACTCATGGACTCTTTAAGATCCTTGATCATCGTGTCGTAGTAGGCCTGTCCAACACGCCTGGCATCCTTATAATCACCGGCCTGGGCATACTTGTAGGCATAGCGAATTTCAGATCCATACTGGCTGTTTATCACGTCAAAAGGAATCTTGCGTTCGCCCCATTTGAGCCAGCTTATCGCGCTGTCGGGCTCATTCTTGGCCATGAATGCTGTTGCCTCATTACTGATCAGTTCACGGTAATTATCAATCATCCTGCGAATATTCTCATCGAAATAGGCATGAGGATTATTGAAATTACGCATCCTGAATCCTCTTAATCGCGCTCCGTGAACAGCGGTATCCACATAGGGGGAACCGCCAGGATTTGCTTTGGGAACGACCCGGTAAGCCTGACCTTCCAGCCGGAAGTATTTCTGCATATTTAACTGGGCGTCGTACGATACTGTGATGGCAAAATAGATTGGACGCGTATTAATATTGTTGCGGATGATATCCATCACCATATCGTCCTGGATCATGGTATAATACCGTTTCTGGCCCGATTGATCCTGCCCCATATAACGTCCCTGGTAGTACCAGCTGAGCTGATTATCAAGCGAATCGACGGGAACATCAAAGGCCATACCGGGATCCTGTAATACGAAGTTGGAATCTTTGCGTGCAACTTCATTACCCGTCTTTGATGGAGTGCTGAAGTGTTCTTTGAGTGCATTCTTGTTAACAGGCACCTTTACTGTCTCAGGAGTCCAGAAATCAGAAGGTTTATCGAAGTTGAACTTGTCTTCCAGGTGACCAATCTGATTATTTGTGTAGGAAATCTTTATCGGTGGAGAATTATGCGACCACTGGTTCTTAAGCTGTTTGATATACCAGTTGGTATTAAGCAGGCTCAAACAGACTACCCGTACATCCGTGCGAACGTGTTCAACTTCCTGCAGATACCAGAGCGGGAAGGTATCATTATCCCCGTTGGTAAATACGATACCATATGGGGCACAGGAGTTCAGCAGGTTGTATGCGTAATCGGGGGCTACATACCTGAGATGCCGGTCATGATCGTGATAATTTTCCCGTAACATGTTAAAGGGCACAGCGATAAAACATAGTCCGACCACGGCGTAAGAGACAGCCTTGTTGTTTTTTAGATAATAGGACGCCAGCGAAACCAGTCCGGTGGCTCCGAGTCCTACCCAGATGGAATAAGCAAAGAACGAGCCCACATACGAATAGTCCCTTTCCCTGGGTTGAAAAGGATACTGGTTCAGAAAAACGATAATCGCAAAACCGGTCATGATAAATAAGACCGATACACAGAGTGCCCTTTTCCAGTCGTTTTGATAGTGGAATACCAGACCGATGATGCCGAGAAGGAAGGGCAACATATAATAGACATTATGGCCCGGATTATTGGGATGACTGGACTTCGAGAAGCCGGCAGTCCAGGGGGCATCCTGCAAGTCACTGTCCTTACCGATGAAGTTCCAGTTAAAGTATCTCACGTACATGTGACCCACCTGGTAATTCCAGAAGAAATCCCAGTCGCTGCTGTATTGCGCATATTTTTGAAGGTGGTCGGATTGTCCGTCATATCGCCGCGGGAACCAGACTTTTTTACTATGATCAATGGTGCCGGTCTGGTTATTGAAGTCATATCCCCGCAAGATAGGAGTCTGACCGTATTGATCACGGTTGATATAACTCACGAATGAATCGACCGTCTCCGGTTGATTTTCATTGATTGGGGGGTGCGCCTTTGCACGGATAAATACCAGTGAATAACTCGAATAACCGATCAGGATCATGGAATACATGAGAAATGCGATGTTCAGCATTCGCAGGTTCTTCTTTTGGGTATAATAGACCCCATAAATCATGACCAGAATGACGCCAAGCAATACCATCCAGGGCTGAATCAGTCCATAGGTATTATCATCGATATCACCGGCAAAAGAAGGGATTTTAGAGATGGTTATCGGATAGATCAGTAAAAAGATACCGCAGGCAATAGCGCTGGCCAGCAGGAATGTCTGGATCTTGAATTCGTACTTGCGGAAATAGATTATCAGCACAACGAAAAAGATGGTAAGCAGGTTTAGCAGGTGTACACCTATGGCCAGACCGATCATATAGGATAGCAATACCAGCCACCGTTCATTTCCGGGCTCATCCGAGTGTTCTGCCCATACCAGCACTAGCCATACCACAATGGCGGTAAAGAACATAGAAGTGGCGTATACTTCGGCTTCGACCGCATTGAACCAGAACGAGTCGGATACGGCAAAGGTCAGTGCGCCGATGATTGCACCTCCATAGAGCCCTATTTTATCCGATAGTTTGTACTGATCCGGATTCCCTTTCCACTCTTTGACAAGGCGAACGATGATCAGATAAAGAAACATGATAGTCAGAGCCGAAGCCAGACCGCTCAAAAAATTGATGCTGAATGCCACCATGGTGGAAGGCATAAACATGGAGAAAAGGCGGCCCAGAAGAGCGAAGAACGGTGCTCCGGGCGGGTGAGTCACTTCAAGCCAGTGTCCGACGGCGATGAATTCGGGTGGATCCCAGAAACTTGCGGTGGGAGCCAGTGTCAGTACATAAAGGATGAGTGAAGCCAGAAAAACGAAAAAAGCGAATGTCCGGTTGAGTGACTTATGATCAGTTCGCATGAGTCAAAAATTCGTGAGTAAACATACCCCTGTTATCAATACTTAATCCTGCAATGATAGGAACATGAGAGTGATTAAGCAATGATGATCACTCCGGAAAAATTTATTTATCCCTGCTTTGCTGCGTCTGGACACGTTCCTGTTTTTTTAATCGACACCCGGAGAGGGCGCGTGGTTGGAACTATACCCGTTATTTCACAGACATATGAAGTTTGCCATTAGAAACAAAAAAGCCCGTCGCAACTTCCCGGGACGGGCTTTTAGCACGCACAACACACAAAAGGAAATTTATGATTTAGCCTGAGTTTGGATGTATCCATCCAGTTTCTCTGCTTCCGTCTGGAACGGGGTGTTGCCATAATCATTCAACACTTCTGTGACAGCCTTCCGGGCGTTACTTAAATCCTTCACCTTCAAATAAGCATTGGCGGCAGCAATGAGATTATACGGGGTGGTATTATCATTCTGTTCCCAATGGGCCGCTTTGACATACAAGTCGCCAGCCTCCTTATACTTGCCCAGGTTGCTCAAGATTACTGCGTGCAGCGATAGGGGGCCCACGCCGAGAATGCCTTTAGGCACTTCATACTTCTGAATGTAATCGAGTGCTTTCTGGTAATGATTCAGGTTAAATTCGCAGACAGCAGCATAATATAGAGCCAGGTTACCGGCGGTAGTGCTTCCGTATTTATTTACAATCTGAGAAAAACCAACGGTGTAATTCTGAGGATCACCATTCAATGCTTTCTGATAATCAGATTCGCGCAGATATTTCTCTGCGTTGGTCATCAGATCTTCGGCCTTAGTGTTCTGATGTTGTTCGTGGTAGTAATAACCGATCCCAAGACCCAGTATCAGCACAATGGCAACACCGATAATGATGACCGCTTTTGTGTTGCGGTTCAGCACATCAACCAACCGTGCGTAATACGTTACGAGAACATCTTTCGTGATCTCATCTTTTGAGGCGTGTTTCTTCGACATGAATCAATGTTTAACGTTTAGTATAAAGCCAACAAATTTAATATCCTTTTTATATCAGATCAACAAAAATCATGATAATGGGGTAAGTTTTCCCTTAGAAAGCTGATAAACATGCTCGGCATGCTGAATCAGGTCACGGTCGTGAGTGGCCATGACAATCGAAATCTGCTCATCATCCCGTAACCCAACGAGCAAATCAAGCAGAACGCGCGTGTTCGTCTCATCCAGGTTGCCTGTCGGTTCATCGGCCATGATGATCCGTGGGTGATTCATCAAAGCCCTAGCCAGGGCGACCCGCTGTTGCTCCCCACCGGATAGTTCGGCAGGGCGATGATTACAGCGGTGATCCACATTGAAGCGACGCAGTAAATCATGAGCTCGTTCCTGCAGTTCTTCCTTGTCGCCTCCATTCAACATGGCAGGGATAAACACGTTTTCGAGCGCTGTAAATTCCGGCAGCAGATGATGAAACTGAAACACAAAACCGAGGCTGTGATTGCGAAACCATGCAAGCTCATCCTCTTTCAGGGTGTTGAGGTCTTTGTTTTCGTAATAAACATTGCCCACGGTCGGCCGATCCAGACCACTGAGCACATGAAGGAGGGTGCTCTTTCCGCTTCCACTGGCTCCGACGATGCACAACACAGACTGTTGCTGAATTTCGATATCGATGCCGTTCAAAACGCGCAAAGCCTCATCACCGCGTTTTGCCGGATAGTCTTTCACGATATTAACGCCGCGAAGCAACGTTTCCTCGCTCATACCTCTTCCATTTTATCATTCTCGAAATCAGGGAATATCACCGGTTCGATATGCACACATTGAGCGGTTTCCGGGTTTACCCTGATCAGGACGGCACAAAGCCTGTTTTCACCGTTTGCATTTTTGTATCGATGCGGCGTGGCCAGTAAAAACCGTTTGATGGCGGTATCTTTGTCCATTCCAAGTACCGAATTGAAGGCCCCGGTCATCCCTGCATCCGTGATGTAACCCATTCCCTGCGGAAAGATCCGCGCATCGTTGGTGGGCACGTGTGTATGCGTTCCGACCATAGCCGAGATGCGCCCGTCGAGGTACCAGCCCATTGCCCATTTTTCAGCAGTAGCTTCGGCGTGGAAATCAACAAAAATGAGTTTTGTCTCCTGACTGATTTTCTCAATATAAAAATCAGCCGTTCGGAAAGGATCATCAATGGCAGGCATGAAGGTTCTGCCCTGAATATTTAAAACACCGATTTTGTGGTCCGTTCCGGGTATATCATAAACTCCATAGCCGAAACCATGGGCACCCTTCGGGTAATTCATGGGGCGCAGAAGACGGGGATCTGTCTTCATATACGGGTAAATCTTCCACTTGTCAAAACTGTGGTTTCCACCGGTAATTACATGGATACCAAGCTCGTAAAAATGTCTGATGATATCTTCATTCAGTCCCTTGCCTTCGTGTGAATTTTCGCCATTGGCAATGGTGAAATGCACATCGTGCTTCGATATTAATGAAGGCAAGATGGTATCAAGCAGGGCAATGCCCGGTTCGCCGACGACATCGGCAATAAATAAAATATTAATGAGATCGCTCATGGGATATATTGTTTCGGAGGTCAAAAAGCAAAAGGGCACTTCTGTGCCCAAACTGATTGCCCCGAATATAAAAAAATCGCTAAAGAGGCAAAGGATGTGCAATAAACCTTGCAGCTACGGTGGGTGTCCTCTTAACCGGGTCTAACTTCCACGATTCCTCCCCAGATAAATCGGGGGAAAACATGAGGCCTGTTATTACCGGCTAAAGTCGAACTCCCTATTGTATAAGTATCGTTATTGACATTACCTTTGTTGCCTCAATAGCGACTACTTAAATATCGGAATTCTGCCGCTTAATTTCAGCTAATAATTCAGAGAGTTTATCAGAGGCATCGAAATATGCCTCATCAGCCGTATCGCCCGCCGATTTTTTTTGGCGTTCGTGAAAGAGCTCTTCGGCCAGGCTCAGGCACGCAAGCACCATAACCGTCGTCTCAGGCTGATTAATGAGTTCGTTTTTGAAGGTTCTCAGACGTTGATCAACATACTGGGCAATCTCATACATGGGTTCGACGTCACTGTCATCAACCTTCAACGGATACTGTCTGCCCAGAACGGTAACTTTTATGGATTTCATGCCTGATTTGTGAGATGTTGATCGATCTTGTCAATCAGTCCTTTGATCTGCTGTCTCAGCACATATCGTTCGGTTTCGGATAAATGACTGAAAGGATCTTCCTCAGATCGGTTTATCTCATCCAACTGATGGTGTAGTTGCCTGTTCTCTTCCTCCAACGTCTTGCATCGCTGGCGCAGTTTTCTGAATTCCCTGTTAACCTGAGCTAACAGGGAATTAAATTCTTCCTTGGGATTTCGGGCATCCAGAGCGTCCATGACCCCTTATTGGATGTAGATAAATTAAGAACGCAGTTTGGCGGAGAAACGCTGTGCTGCAAGTTTCGTTATTTTCTGGATTATAGGTTCTACATCGCTGATAGTCAAGGTCTTGCTCTTATCTAAAAATAAAAGTCGGTAAGCAATGCTTTTTTTCCCCCTCCCAATGGATTCTCCCTCATAGACATCGAATACTCTCAGACCAATCAGACGATCACTTGCCGCCTCTCTGATCGTTTGTTCAAGATCACCAGAGGAGGTGCTTTTATCCAGAACAAAGGCAATATCATAGTCTATGGGTGGGAATTTCGGAATTTCCACATACGTATCTTCAGATTTCTTTTCAAGAAACTCCGCCAGGCGGGTTAGCGAAAACTCAGCAGCAAAAGCAGGAGCATCAATCTCAAAATAGTTACAAAAATCATCGGATATCTTTCTCAGGGAACCTACTTGTTGTTCATCTAAAAAATATAAAAGGGAAGTATTATCTTTCTGTCTTTCAATTAGATAGTCTGAAAGACCAAGTAACTTAACGAAGCCTTTTAAAGATTCCTTAAGGTCAAAAAAGGTGTACTGGCCCGGTTCGGTGCGCCAGTGCTCGACATGCTTGAGACCGGATAATCCAAGGAGGATATGAGTTTCCTCCTGAACATTTTCTATGTACGTGCCTTTCTCACTGTGTCGGAAGGTGTTGCCAACTTCGAAGAATCGTACCGATTCGGCTGACCGGTTGAAATTCCAGGCTACCGATCGCAGAAATCCATATAAAAGATCCGGGCGCAACAGCGCCTGGTCTTTAGATATCGGGTTCAGTGTCGGGATGATGTCTTTGGGATTTTCAGTGAATTTTGCAGCCTTTTCGGGAAGCAGGGAGTTTGAAAAGATCTCATGAAAACCAAGCGAGCGGGCGGCCGTTTTCACCTGGTTCGTGAAGGTTTCTGTAAAAGGCAGAGGTGCCGGCCGGATATAGCGTACAAATTCAGGAGCCGGTATTTTGTTGTAATCGAATATCCGCGCTACTTCTTCGACCAGATCTATCTCACGTTCGATATCGGGACGGAAGGTTGGTACAACGCAGCCAATGGCATCACTATCTTTTGCTGCCGCCTCAATTTCCAGCCTGTTCAGAATATCGACCGCTTCATCGATTTTAAAGTCGGTGCCAAGTACCTTGTTAAGATAGGAGATGCGCAGACTCAGTTCTTTGGGTGAAGTTACAACAGGGTGTACGTCGATGTAACCATCCACAATCGTACCGCCAGCGATATCAGCGATGATTTGTGCGCACCGCTCGGCGGCGATGAGTGTTATATTCGGATCAATACCGCGTTCAAAGCGGTAGGAGGCATCGGTCTGCAGGGCCAGTGCTTTGGAGGTCTTTCGAATGCCAACCGGCTCGAAATAGGCGCTTTCCAGCAGCACGTTTTTTGTTCCTTCATGGATCTCCGAGTTGCCGCCTCCCATGATGCCGGCCAGGGCAACGGGTTTCTCCCCATCACAAATAAACAGGCCACCGGCAGGTACTTCCCGCTCCACATCATCGAGTGTGGAAAACTTTGTCGTTTGTTCGTACGATTGCACAACGATCTTTTTCCCGGCTACACGGTCGTAATCAAAGGCATGCAACGGTTGCCCCATCTCATGCAGTACAAAATTGGTGGCATCGACCACGTTAGTGACGGGTCGAAGACCAATGGCTTTCAAGCGGTTTTTAAGCCAATCCGGGGATTCGGCAATAGTCACATTTTCGATAATCTTGGCAACATACCGATGACATTTCTCCGGATTCCTGATCTCGACACTGAGTCTCTTGCCGACTTCCGCTCCGGCATCCGGAATTTTTACGTCAGGCTTTTTAAGGGTCTTATTCTCCACCGCAGCCAGGTCGCGTGCGGTACCGAGATGGCTGGCCGCATCGGGACGATTAGGGGTCAGGCCGATCTCCAGGACATCATCTTCGTAAAGGGAAAGAACTTCAGACAGAGGTGTACCACTTTTAAGATTGTCATCAAGTACCATGATGCCCGAATGGTCGTTGCTCAAACCGAGCTCATCTTCGGCGCAAATCATGCCATGGGAATAGACGCCGCGGATCTTTGCTTTTCTGAGAGTGAGATGATTCCCGTCTTTATCAGTGACAGGAAGGGTCGTTCCGACAGTAGCCACGGGTACGGTCTGACCAGCAGCCACATTGGGGGCTCCACAAATAATGGAGACCTCTGCGGAGCCGATATCAACCGTACATACTTTTAATCGGTCGGCATTGGGATGATCCTCGCAGGTGAGCACTTTGCCAACCAACACTCCGGGCAGTTTGCTTCCAATATGCCCGACGCCTTCGACTTCCAGGCCGGTGAGGGTTAGTTTTTCTTCAATCTGATCAACCGTAAGATCGGTATCGATATAATCTTTAAGCCAGTCTATGGAAATTTTCATAGGGGGAATAAACTATCAATTACAGGAACTGATTCAGAAAACGCAGGTCGTTATCGTAGAACAGGCGGATATCGTTGATGCCGTATCTGAGCATAGCCATTCGTTCGATACCCAGACCGAGTGCATAACCGCTGTACACTTCCGGGTCGATATCAACGGCACGGAAAACATTTGGATCAACCATCCCGGCACCCAGCACTTCGAGCCACTGGCCTTTGTGCTCATTTCCCCACCAAACATCCATCTCCAGGCTGGGTTCGGTGAACGGGAAGAAGGAGGGACGCAGGCGATAGCGTACATCTTCGCCGTAAAGCATCTGAGCAAGGATGATCAGGGTTTCTTTCAGTTCTGCAAACGTAACATGCGTGTCGACGTAAAGAGCTTCAACCTGGTGAAACAGGCAATATGATTTGGCTGTTATCGCCTCGTTACGGTACACCCGGCCCGGCATGATCGCACGGATAGGAGGGCGCTGACTCTCCATCAACCGTATCTGTACCGGTGAGGTGTGTGTACGCAGGACGCGGTCGTTCGAGGTGTCGTTTTCGTCCTTTCGGATGAAAAAGGTATCCTGCATATCACGGGCAGGGTGCTCCGGCGGAAAATTTAGGGCTGTGAAATTGTGAAAATCATCTTCCAGTTCCGGACCGGATGCCACCGTAAATCCAAGACGAAAGAATACAGATTTGATCTCATCCAGCACCTGGGTGATCGGGTGTAACGATCCAATCGGTTGCGGTTCTACCTGGAGGGTGATATCATCAGTGGCTTTTTGCTTATGGCTGGCACCGCTCTTCAGATCCTGCTGCGCCTTCTTAAATTTGTCCTGAGCCAGGTTCTTCAGTTGGTTCAGTTCCTTCCCAAGCATTGCCCTCTGTTCGGGTGGTGCATCTCCGATTCTGGATAAAAGGTCAGGGATGATTCCATTGCGGGAAAGGTATTTAAGCCGGTATTCCTCGAGTCCTTCCGAGGTTGATATCGGAAACTTTTCAATCTCTTCCCTGATTTCGTTCAGATCTGTGTTACTCATGGGCAATAGTGATTGCTACAGATAAAAAAAAGGCAGACCCTTTTACTGAGGGGGCCTGCCTGAAATTTGTTCAACCGTCTTTATTTCAATGCTTCTTTGACAACAGCACTGAAGGTTTCCGGGTCCCGCACTGCAAGATCAGCCATAACCTTACGGTTGATTTCCATGTCTTTTTGTTTCATGGCTCCCATCAGCTTCGAGTAGCTGACGCCGTTCAGGCGTGCGGCTGCATTTATACGGGTGATCCAGAGTTTGCGAAATTCCCGCTTACGAACCTTGCGGTCGCGGTATTGATACTGTAATGCTTTCTCTACCGCATTTTTCGCAACTGTGTATACTTTGCTTCGTGCACCCCAGTAACCTTTCGCCTGGTTTAATATAGCCTTGCGACGGCGACGGGAAGCCACATTATTTCTTGAACGTGGCATTTATTGCTCCTTTTGTTGATTAAATACTTAGTGAATTACTTTGCGTATGGAAGCAGGTTCCGGATCTGCTGGGCATTGGCATCATCCACCAATGTAGCCGATCTCAGGTTCCGTTTCCGCTTGGGTGATTTTTTCGTCAGAATATGACTGCGATAGGCTTTTTTACGTTTGATCTTACCGGAAGCGGTAAATTTGAAACGTTTTTTAGCCCCGCTGTTTGATTTTACTTTAGGCATGACGGTTGTATCGTTATTCGATGAATTTTCAAAGCCTCAAATATACACAGCATCGGCGTCTATATCAATCGATTACTGCTTGGCCGGTGCTATGATCAAAGACATCCGCTTTCCTTCGAGTGTAGGAGGGGATTCAACCTTGCCGATGTCATCCAGGTCTCCTGCCAGACGAACCAATAACTCTCGGCCCTGGTCGCTGTAAATGATATCACGCCCACGAAACTGAACCGTGGCTTTCACCTTGTTGCCTTCTTCAAGGAACTTGCGGGCATGACGAATCTTGAAGTTGTAGTCGTGATCGTCGGTATGGGGTCTGAATCGAAGTTCCTTTACCTGTACAGTGTGCTGTTTCTTCCGTGCTTCACGTTCTTTCTTGCGCTTTTCATAAAGGTGTTTTTTATAATCCATCACCTTTACGACAGGAGGTTTTGCCTCGGGTGCGATCTCAACAAGATCAAGATCATATTGCTCTGCAACCTCTAAAGCGCGTTCAATAGGTACTATTTCATGATTTTCGCCATCGGGATAAATAAGGCGAACTTTTGAAGCCTTAATGTCTTCATTTACACGGGTATCGTCAGTGTTGTTGCGATTCCGGTTTGGAATGTATGGTCTTCTAGCGATGAGTTTATCTCCGTAGTTAGTTTTTACTGTTAGGTAATGCTTTGGATTTTATTTCTTCCAATATATTGGTAAGAAAATCAGAAAAAGAAAAACTTCCAACATCCCCTTTATGATGTTGGCGAACAGAAACCGTTCCGTTTTCTTTCTCCTTTTCCCCGAGAATCAACATATACGGTATCTTCTGCGTTTCAGCATCCCGGATTTTTGCTCCGATTTGCTCACTTCTTCTGTCATTATAAGCACGAACGCCTTTTTCTTCCAGTTTTTGTAAATATTCATCTGCCAAGGGAATCTGGCGATCGGTAATGGGCAATAGGGCGATCTGCTTCGGTGCCAGCCACAGCGGGAAGTCACCGGCAAAATGCTCGATCAGGATACTCACAAACCGTTCCATGGATCCAAATGGGGCCCGGTGAATAATGACCGGACGATGCTTCTGGTTATCGGAACCGATATAGGTGAGATTAAAACGTTCGGGCATCACATAATCAACCTGAACTGTGCCGAGTTGCCATTTTCTTCCCAGGGCATCACGAATGATGAAATCAATCTTGGGTCCATAAAAGCTGGCCTCTCCTTCGACGACGGTATATTCAAGCTTCATCTCGTCGGCTACTTCCCGGATTTCGTGCTGCGCACGTTCCCAGTACTCTGAGCGCCCGCCATATTTTGCATCATTTTCGTCCCGGAAGGAGAGACGAATATCCACAGGCATATCAAATAACCCGAATACATATTGGGTGAGTTCGATACAGTTTTTGATTTCCTGTTTCAGTTGATCGTGAGTGCAGTAAATATGGGCATCATCCTGGGTGAAGCCCCGCACGCGTGACAAGCCGTTGAGCTCGCCGGACTGCTCGTAGCGGTACACGGTACCGAATTCGGCCAGACGAACCGGCAGATCGCGGTAACTGTGCATCTCACTGTCGTAAATACGATGGTGATGCGGACAGTTCATCGGCTTGAGCAGGTACTGTTCGTCGTCAAGGTTGATAGGGGGATACTGTGAGTCTTTGTAATAGGGATAGTGCCCGGAGGTCTTATATAACTCCAGGTTGCCAATGTTGGGAGTGATCACCTCTGTATAACCTCGGCGGACCTGTTCTTCCCGCAAAAACTGCTCGATGTTCCGGCGGATGACCGTTCCGTTGGGCAGCCAAATCGGCAACCCCTGTCCGACCATCTGATCGATCAGGAAAATGCCAAGTTGCCGGCCCAGCTTTTTATGATCCCGTCTCTTTGCTTCCTCGAGATTCTTGAGATATTCGTCCAGCATCGACTTTTTGGGAAACGTGATGCCGTAGACCCGAGTCAGCATCTTATTGTGTTCGTCACCATGCCAGTAGGCCCCGGCAATGCTCATCAGCTTGACCGCCTTGATCTTATCGGTTGATGGAATATGGGGTCCCCGGCACAGGTCGGTAAAATTTCCCTGGTGATAGAAACTAATCGTACCGTCTTCCAATCCTTCCAGCAGATCGAGCTTGTAGGGATCATCCTTCTTTTTGAAGTAATCGACCGCTTCCTTTTTGGATATTTCTTCCCGCTTGAAGGTCTCTTTCCGACGGGCCAGTTCCATCATCTTGTTCTCGATCTTTTGCAGATCATCATCGGATATCTGCCGGTCGCCGAAATCCATATCGTAATAGAAACCGTTTTCGATCGGGGGGCCAATGCCGAACTTGACATCCGGGTAGAGTTCCTGAAAGGCTTCAGCCATCAGGTGGGCAGACGAATGCCAGAAGGTGTATTTGCCATCTTCATCATCCCACGTGTTGATTTTGATGGCGCCGCCGTGAGGCAACGCCCGGTCGAGGTCATAAATCTGACCGTCAAGTGTCACGCTCAGGGCGTTGCGTGCCAATCCCTGGGAAAGGGATTCGGCAACGCCACGGCCTGTGACGCCTTCGTGAAATTCTTTCTTTGAACCGTCGGGAAAAACCAGAGTGATGTTCTTGTCTGCCATAAAATTCGAGTGCTATCCGCCGTGGCGGATCGTTTGTTCGGCTGAAAAGTGAGCAAAGATATAAAAAAAAGGATAGAGTATCAGTTTAAATATCCGATTTTTAGTCACTTTGTTTCAGTTTTTAAATAACGAATTACAATTTGAAATATCATTCATTGACATGAGGTCAATAGCATAAAAACTTTAATACTTTCTAATCAATAGATATCAAAGAATAAAGAGCAATTAAATTTCAAAAAAAATCTAAATTTTATATACTTTTTAGTGAATACGAAGGCCTTATACCTACTGATAGTGGCAAGTCCTGCATAGCATTAGAACGGTAGCTGTGCAATGATTGAAGAGGACTTGAGATTCCCTAGTCGCTGGATGTATATCCGTGAGCCACAAATCAGATGCTTGTAGCGTATATGTAACAAACGTGGAGTTAGAGTCTCTTTTTTAATAGAGCGCGGGTATCGGTTGCTTTCACACCATATTTCACTTCATCTGGCCCGACTTTAAGACAATCTTTAAGAGTGATAGAGGAGATTATGAGCCAAAAAACTGTCAGTATCTCAAAAGCGATAGAAGTCTTACAAGCCCATCTCATGCAAGTCGCAACGGTCACTGAGTGGTCGGATATGATGGGTTTTAAAGATCCCAAAGTATTCTCCACAAAATTTCAACGATTCCATGCGGAGAGGCCTCAGAAAGTCCTTGAGTTTATCCGGATACAAAGCATCATCAGGCAATTGAAACGAAACAATACCTCAAATTTCGAGGTTGCCCAGACCCACGGAATACCAGACGAGGTAGCTCTGAACAAATTTACCAATTATCATCTTGGTTGCTCTCCAACCGATATTAAGTGCATGTCAGAGGAACAGTTGCAAATAAAACTTGAAACATTCGGTAGTAAAATCAGGTATCGAATTTCTTCTGTGACCCCTTGACAAAAGTTCAGTATTTAAGTAGCGTCTGTAAGTGGATACGATTTATAGAAAAGTTCCTTTCACTTGACCAGGAACTAGTTGATATTAGCCGTGCATCGATGTGACAGCATGTGATCCTCAAAGCCACCAATCGATGTAATATCACATAGAGAGGCTCTCGGCGGACCTACCCGTTTTGAGCTATGTTTGATCCTTACGATGTGTTGCATCTGTAAGTGATATGGCGGAGCTATATTTTTATAACACCCTGGTACAAGCTATTTGATAAGCTTGCAGTAATCAACTTCAAAACCATCATAAGAGTGCATAACATACCCTCCCTTCGTCCAGATAATCATGATTCGGCACCAGCTTATTGGCGTGTATTTTACACCAGACCACGTGCTGAAAAAAAATGTGAGTGCTTGCTCTTTGAGCAGAATGTAGAAGTGTTTCTTCCGATCCGGACAGTTGTAAAACAGTGGAAAGATCGAAAGAAGAAAATCGACGAACCCCTTTTTCCCAATTACATATTTGCAAGAGTTGACGAACGTGAACGTATTGAAGTCTTGGGTACGAGAGGTATCGTAAGGTGTGTGACATTTGGCGGATCCCTTGCTGAAATAACGCAATCCGAAATAAGTCAGCTTAAGTTATTGCAGACACACCCCGGTTGGCTGGAGACGGTCTGCGGACAACATTTTAAGATAGGAGCAAAAATAACCATTGAAGCCGGACCACTGCGTGGACTTAAAGGGGAAGTTATTGAATATCGCGGCACGACGCGTCTGATCGTGCGGGTTTCATCGATTGACATGGCTGTTAAGGTTGAGTTACCATCAAGTCTGCTGAGAAGTGCATAATGATTTACCTGCTGCCAAATAAACAATCTCTGATTCCCAACCTTAGAGAGTTTTTGAAATAAGCCATCACTGATTAGTTAGTAAATCAGCAAGATAATGATTGATAAGGGCTATCAATAAATGATCCGTTTTACCAGTTACTAAGATCCTTTTTAAAATAAAAAACCAATAAAAACAGGAGGATAAAAATGCCTGTTCAGCCAACCTATCCTGGTGTATATGTTCAGGAAGTACCCAGCGGTGTTCGAACAATCACCGGCGTGGCCACTTCTATTGCACTCTTTATCGGGCGAACAAAAATGGGCCCGGTATTCGAACCGGTACTTTGCCTCAGTTATAGTGACTTCGAACGAAACTTCTCGTCCGACACCAGTTTTGGAGATATGGCACGCGCCGTTCGGCTATTTTTTCTGAACGGAGGCACCCAATGTTATGTGGTCCGAATTGTTAACCAGACAACTGCCACCAGTTCCCGGATCGATTTGAAGAATGAGACAGGAACTCCCGTTCTTCGTGCGGAGGCTAAATCCATGGGTGCGATTGGTGATACTATTCGCATGAATGTCACTTACAATGGTCTTCAGCCGGAAATGCTGTTCAATTTGGAGGTCTTCCGTTGGGTTAAAAACTCGGCCGGCGTATCAGTTAAAACTGATACAGAGTTTTTCCAGGGTCTGAGTATGAATCCTGCACATGCACGCTATGCAGCAACCTATGTGACGCAGGAATCCAAGCTCATCAAGCTGACAGATATTGCGCCGGCGATCGCAGCCGGCACACCTGGATATTCAAGGACCGGACCGGTACCAAACAACCTGTTGAATTCGGCAACTACTGCCAAACAATTCAATTTAAGTGTGAACGGAGCAGCTCCTGTTACAATCGATCTGGGAGCAGCCGCCATTGGCAGCTTGACAGCAAATGTTACCGCCATACAATCAGCCATCAATACCGCAATCAGTCCATTGGCTGCCACAGTCGTCGCCAATCCGATGGGGTCAGCTTCGCCATTTCAGATTCAGATTCCAGATGCCGAAGTGCAAATCACGCCTTCTTCGTCAAACGATATTGCGATCCAGTTGATGCTTGGAGCAACACAGGGCGGCATCGAAGTTTCCCCCTATTCCGTTAATCGCCCCGCTGCAAACGGCCTTGTGTTTAATAGAGATCATTTCGATGATTTCGCCACGTTGCAGCAGGATGCCTTTGCTGCACTACAATTGGTTCCACCACCCTCTTCCGCCACGCCGATTGCGTTGGGTACAACGCTGGAAACTACCGGAAGCGGGGACCCGATGTCTTCCGACAATTTCACCGGCAGTGTTACTGGACACAGTGATGGTGTGCGGGAGAAATTCGCCATTCTTGCTGATGCGATCAATAATCAGCGCAACACGGATCCTACGTACCCGTGGAAGGCAGAAGTTTGGGGATCTCGTCTTGCGATTCTTCCCGTCAGCGGATCCGATAATCTGGAAGGAAATATTATTACCTCAGGCGGTGGCGGAACAAATATTGGTCCTGCCGGTTCCGATTTCTTCATCATGAACACGCGCTACTACAGTTTGGGCATTTCGGGTACGGGCAACTTCCAGATTAATGGGGCGCCGGGACTGGATGGTTCTCCTCCTGCACTTGAAGATTATCACACTGCATATGTTAAGGTGGATAAAGAAGTTGATATTTTCAATTTGCTGCTGTTGCCGCGTGATGCGCAGGTGTCCAGTACAACAGCAGCTACATTCCTTGGTGAAGCGAGTGCATTTTGTTTGCAACGCCGCGCCTTTCTGCTGATCGATGCACCACCAGAGTGGGATACCGTTGAAAAAGCAACCAAACCGGTGGATGGCGTGAACAAACTGCGGCAGGGAATTGTGAAAGATCACAGCGCGGTTTTTTATCCTCGTGTCACCATGTTGGAGGGTGGCCTGAAACAACAGGTAGGACCCACCGGTGCCATAGCCGGCCTGATGGCAAGGATCGATGCAAGTCGAGGTGTGTGGAAAGCTGCAGCAGGCACCGAGGCAGATCTTCGAGGAATCAACGGACTTGAATATAGATTCAGCGATGCCGAAAATGGCGTATTGAATCCGCATGCCATCAATACGATCCGGATCTTTCCCAATGGAATTGTTAATTGGGGAGCGAGAACACTTGATGGCGATGACGACTTTGCGAGCGAGTATAAGTACATCCCGGTGCGTCGCACAGCGCTGTTTATCGAAGAGAGTTTGTATCGTGGTTTGAAGTGGGTTGTATTTGAACCCAACGATGAACCACTCTGGGCACAGATTCGCCTCAACGTAGGGGCCTTTATGCACAGCCTGTTTCGTCAGGGTGCGTTCCAGGGTAAAACAAAACAGGAAGCCTACTTTGTTAAATGCGACAGCGAGACAACCACGCAAAACGACATCAATCTCGGTATCGTGAATATCTGGGTAGGCTTTGCTCCGCTGAAGCCGGCAGAATTTGTCGTTCTGTATCTCCAGCAAATGACCGGACAGATCCAAGTATAAATCAAAATCACTGAAAGCTATGCCAATTCCACAATTTGTTGTCAATGCCTACCGATTCGATCCTTATAAGAATTTCAAGTTCAGGATCAAATGGGATGGACGCTATGTAGCGGGCGTGAGTAAGATCAGCGCGCTGAAACAATCCACTGAACCCGTGAGTCATCGCGAAGGCGGTGATCCCAGTACAGTCAGGGTTACACCAAGCACCTGGAAATTCGAAGCCATTACGCTTGAGAGAGGCGTTACACATGATCCGGA